>Ga0208492_1000267_pt1 | contig 49521 bp, 33 predicted proteins | sample Subbioar_CSW14AB_FD_184820 | JGI IMG/M metagenome (GOLD analysis project Ga0208492, IMG submission 184820) | Serpentinite rock and fluid subsurface biosphere microbial communities from McLaughlin Reserve, California, USA - CR12Mar_CSW14AB (SPAdes) | ecosystem: Environmental > Terrestrial > Deep... | reverse complement strand
GTATCGCCAAACGACCTAGCCAGGACGATTTACTCTCTATTGGGAATTGACCCCGATCACGAACTGCATACGGCCGATGGACGACCGGTTGCCATCAATCAGGGGGGGAAGCTCATCCAGGGCTTGACATAGCTTTTTACATCAGCTTCATTCGTCATGATTTTTTTTGCATTTCCTTCCTCTCCCGCTCGTCGGAATATTCTCTCATGCGGTCGCGCTTATTCACGCCCGTGCTTGCTGCGTCGTTCGCTCTTACAAATTGGATTCAGGCCGATGTCGGCGACCCGACCTTGCGCACCGATCATCCGCACTACCCGGGCGAAGGGGCATTTCAAACGATTGAAGATTGCGTGCACTTTGCGACCCGGGGCAAGGCCGAACCGCAGGAGAAGGCGATCGCGCTCTATCTCTGGCTGCTCAAGCATCAATGGCACCTCGCTTCACCGCAAGACAGAGCCGTGCCGGGGAAGATACACGACATCCGGCAGGGCCAACTTCAGGAACTGATTGTCGCCGATGCCAATCGCGCCCGCTTCTCTTTTGGCTATGGCCTTTGCGGTACCGTCCATGCCTGGAACGAGCCTTACTGGAAGGCGCTCGGTATGAACGCTCGGCGCCGCGCCTTTCCCGGGCATACGAATAGCGAAATCGAATATGGGGGTTCCTGGCATGCCTTCGACACCGACATGGCCGGCCTGATCTTTCGCCAGGATGGAATCGTTGCCGGTTACGAAGATGTGATGCGCGATCCGCAATGCGCCGCTCGTGTGCGGCCTCCCCTGCCTCATTACCCCTTCGATTGGCCCAACGATTTCAACACGATGAAGGCCGGCTGGTCTGAAGTAGCCAAGGGCAACGCCCAGGGTGAAGGCTGGTTCAAGATGTACAACGGCGGCCATGCCACCCATCCGGGGATGGTCCATCTACGCTCGGGAGAATCGTTCACCCGCTATGCGAACCCCGATGGCTTAGCAGGCAAAGAGAATCGGCATTTCTGGCACATCGGCCAGGGCGGCCCCGAGCGCAACTGGTCGTTCTTTGGGCCGGGCGAAGTGACCCATCGAGCCGATCAATCCAATAGTCGCGGCTATCCCTCCTATGGCAACGGTGTGTTTGACTATCGTCCCGATCTTGAGGGAACCCGCTGGCGCGAAGGCCTGGCCGGATCGGCCAATCTATCTCATTCGCCTCAAGAGTCCCCCAAGGTTGCCGCAATCGGGGCAGAAACGGCCAGCGTCACCTTCTGCCACTTTTCTCCTTACGTCATTTGCGGCGCACCGGCCGATGGAGTCAATCCGATGACCGGACCGGCGACGGGCGGGCTGATCGTGCAGGGGGCCACCGCGGGAACGGTGACGCTTGACATCTCTACCGATCAGGGTCAGTCCTGGCGCAAAGGCGGTACGGTGTCGGGAAGTTTTGAAAAAGACTTTACCGATCTGGTGAAGGGATTTTATGGCTGGCAGGTACGCTTCTCATGGTCTGGTGCAGGTGGAATCGACCGTTTGCGATTCCTCACGACAACGCAGATTTGCCAGGCCATTTACCCCCAGTTGAAACCGGGCGGCAGCCGAGTTGAGTACCGGACTTCGTCGCGCGCGGTCCTGCCGATTCTCCCGAATCTCGGTGGTCCGGAGAGCGATTTCGCACCGCTTGAGGTGAGATCCCTCAGGTCGCCCAGCCTCGCGTATGAGGCGCGAGAGAGCGAGCGGCATGCTCGCCTATTACACGACCAATCACAACAAGCCCGCAACCGTGGTCTTTCGCGTCGATTCGCCACAGGAGCTAAGCGAAATCGCAGCAGCAGGCAAATTCAGCGTGCGTGTTCCGCCACCGCAAGGCCGCGACTTTCACTGGGATTTTTCGCCCGACGAAGGAAAAAGTTGGCATCCACTGGGCAAAGCGGAGGTGCCGCCGGATAACGCCCATTCCAGCGGATGGATGTCAGGCACGGCCGATGTCAGCCGATTCCACACCCGCTCGATATGGATCCGCGCCCAAATCTTCGCGGGGGGCTACCCCACCAGCCTGACCCAGGTGCAAATCTATGGAGTCAGGAAAACTCCATCGCCTACCGAAGTCAAAATCACACACGGATGGCGCGAGGAGGGAGTCAAGAAAACGCACGAAGAAATCCTGCCGGCAGGAATTCCTCAAAAGACTTACCAGGTTCCTACCGGCAAAAAGATCGAAGATCTGTTCGTCCGAATCGAAGCCCCTTGAGATTGCCATGATCCTTGATTCCCATCAAAAATGCCTGCCTTGTTGGTTGGTCCGCACGAGCGCCATTGCGACCGCGGCTCTTTTTTGCATCCTGTCCACACAGGGTCGCGAGGCAAGCGCCGAAGACTCCCGGCCCAGCCCGCCGATCACCGCCATCGCGGTTCAAGGCAATCTTCTCCTTTGCGGATCGCAGCGGGGGATAGAAAAGAGCTCTCTGGCGGAAAAGGCCGCGAAAGGAACACTGCCCAACCTGCTTGGCCACGTGCATGACCTGGAAATCTCACCCGATCGCAAGTGGGTCGCCGCGGCAGGAGGATTGCCCGGGCAGCGAGGCTCGATCGAAATTTGGAACGGGGATCTGAGCAAGCGGATCCATCGTTGGGATCTTCATAAGGACCTGATTTACCGAGTCGCCTTCAGCGCCGACGGCAAGCGGCTTGCCACCGCCAGCCATGACGGTATTTGCAAAATCGTCGATGCTTCAAGCGGCAAGTTACTGACCGAGTATGCGGGACATTCGCGACCGGTCATGGCGATCACCTTTTTACCGGGCGACGATCTGATCGTGTCGGCAGGGGTCGACCAGTCGGTCCAGGTCTGGAAAGCCGCCAACGGCCAGTTGGTGCGCACGATGGACAACCACACCGCACCGGTCAACGATCTGGCACTCAAGCCTCAGCAAAAGGATGCCTTGCCGGTCATCGCCACCGTAAGCGAAGACCGCACAGTCCGGCTGTGGCAGCCGACCATCGGCCGGATGTTGCGGTTTGCCAAGTTGGCGTCGATTCCTCGCACCGTCCGCTGGAGCCCGGAAGGAACCGCACTATGGGTCGGCTGTGATGACGGCAAGTTGGTCATTCTCGATCCCGACACGCTTGAAATCACCCGATCGCAGCCTGCTCTCGCCGGACGCATTCATTCTGTTGCACCGCATCCCGATGGAAGGCGAATCCTGTGCGCCGGAGAAAGCGGTACGGCGGAAGTCCTCCGCTAAAAAACCGCTTTGGCCTGCTTCCGAGCCTTTTCTCGCGAAGAGACCGATGACGCCATTGCGCATGCGACGCAATGCTCTGACTAGCAACCCACCTGAGCTTCTGCTTGGCTGATCGCCTCTTCGAGCCACTCACTGAATACTCGCCAGTCACGATCCACCATAAAGGTTCGCTTTCTTGCCTGACACAGTGCCTCAAGCGATTGCGCGCTGGCAAGCGCAACCAACCCGTCCATCGCTTCCTTCCAAACTTCCGATTGGTCATCAAACAACGCTTCGGCAAGCAGCGGAACCACGCTCTGTTGACGATGTTGCCAGATCACCTGCAACAAGAAAACCTGAAGGGATGTGTCGGTCGCCGCTTGCAACGCCTCGGCCAGATGAGGAAGAATTGCGTGATCCTGCTCGATCAAGCCGTGAAAAGCGGAATCAGAATGGCCCTGGCGTAATCGCTCCAAATAGTAGGCGACCATGGCAGCGCCGTTTGGCATTGGAATTGGGGACGTTGGCTGCATGTTTTTGGCATCGAACCGAGGAAGAGGCGGGGCCGAGAGTCACTTACCATACTTGGGCTGATACAACTGGATTTCAAAATCGCCGGGGGCTTTGAAGAACGTGACGAAACCGTAGCCGTGGTCTTCGATCTCCTTGGAGAATGCGACCCCCTTGCTCTTGAGCTCTGCAACGGTTTGCTTGATGTCGTCGCAGTAAAAGGAAATGCTGGGAGTGCCCGAGACCGGTTCACCTTGCTCGGTGGGATGGACGCCGAGGTCGGCTTCGGGCATATCGAAGATCAACCAGCCGCCGCCCACGTCAGTCGCCTTGAAACCAAGCTTGTCTCGAAAAAACAGCCGTAAAGCCTCCGCCTGGGAGGAATAGAACATGGTGTGCACGCCACGGATCATCGGGGTTTCCTTTCGTTTGCCGTCCCTGGCCTACTTTTTTCCCTTCCCAAAATGCAACTTGCCAAACGACTGCTCAACCCGAGAATCGTTTTATGGAATGCCGTGATGCGCATCCCAGGAGACCGTCTCTTTACCCGCCCGGAATGATACCCACATACGGACGGCCGGCTTCCGAATCGAGACGATCACAACCATGCCAAAGAAAGCAAAAGCAAGTATTTACTCGATCCACTCGAGCATCGCCTACGCCTCGGCGGTGATCGCCAACTTCCCCAAGAACACGGGCAAGCCGATCGACGCCTGGGTCAAGCTGGTGCAGAAGGAAGGGATCAGCGAACCGAAGGCCCAGAAAAACTGGTTGATGAAGACCCACAAGTTGGGCAATACCCAGGCGAGCATGGTGCTTGAGTTCCTGGCGGGCGGCGGCCAGGACTTCACCGATCCGGAGTTCTATCTTGCCAAGGCCCCCGGTTGCGTGGAAGCAATGTATAAGGGTCCCAAGTCGGCGATCCGGCCCATTCATGAACGCCTCATTCAAGCCGCGCTCGAACTTGGCCCCGAAGTGAAAATCTGCCCGTGCGAAACGATCGTCCCGTTTTACCGCCATCATGTGTTCGCGCAGATCAAGCCATCGACCAAAACCCGGCTCGATTTCGGCCTCGCGCTGAAAGGAACGCCACGCAAGTTGAGCGAACGGCTGATCGACACCGGCGGCCTGGCCAAGAAAGACCGGATCACGCACCGCTTCGCGCTGGAGAGTGCTGAACAGGTCGATAACGAAGTTCTCGACTGGCTGCGCCACGCCTTCGAGCTCGATGCCGAATAGTCTACTAAAACCCAATCAAAAAGCGGACTAAATGGATCTCTGAAACGATCCTGTCATGCTGGTCGCGGACTGTCTTCTTGGCAACCAAGCCCGGGATCGAAGGAGAGACAAGAGTTTCGCTACGACGCTCCCCCTCCGCACCAAACGATGCCGAGCGCGCGAGGAACACCTCGATCGATTTGCCTTCGACCTCGTAGATTCCGCCCGATTCATTCAGGGGATAAAATGGCTCGTGGCCCCGGGCCGACTTGGGCAAGGCGGAAGGAATGTTGATTGTTTTCGTCTCCTTGATCACTTTACCCGATAGGTCGCGCTTCATCCGGACCTCTTCTAGAACGACCTGACTTTCGGATTTTTCCAATAGCTTGAGTGCAACAGTCGACTCGTCCACGGTGCCATTCGCTTCGTTATCCAGGTGCTTATGGGAGACTTCCGTCCCCAGCGGGAAAAGCGTCCAACAGGCGTACACCGGATGGATCACTTGTTCCATCCCGACTTGAGGCTGTAACAGCTTGGAGTTGGGGCAGTCGCCGCAATCCGATTCCACAGTGGCACCCACCGTCCCCGATAAGGAGGATGGACCGCACCCAGCACAAATCAGGGTCGTGGCGCAAACACTTAGAGGAAGCAAGAAAGAGGTGCGCATGAATCGATTCCACCTGGGAGGAATCAGGGGAGCTTGATCTCGACCAGTTCCTCGTTCGTTTCGATCCGCTGGGTCTTGTTCTTCGTGACCGCGCTGGCCTGTTTGAGGAATCGACCGGGAACTTCTTGAGAAAGCCAGATTTTCTGAGGCATGGGGCCGGCCTCGGTCTGATCTTCCCAGGTGAACAGGCGGGCTTTGTAGGTTTTGCCGGCCACCTTGATCGATTCCTCCCCCACTTCCACGGCCCGCAGCGACGGCTTGTTGAACTGTTCCTTCTTCATGTTCTTGGGCACGGTGAATCTTGCCGAGTGGGAGATTTCGAAGGGCGGGTTTACCTTGGCCGGCTCATTGGGGCGCTCGACGGTGATTTGCGACTCGATGAATACTTTCTCGTCGGTCACTTGCTTGAGCGTCAAGGTGGTCGTTTCCTTGACCCAACCGTTTTCGTTTTTCGATTCTTTTTTGCGTACGACGATCGTGCCTGGTTTGAACGGCTTCCAACTTTGGTAGTCAAGATTGTCGAGCACCTCGCCGCCGCCGGCCTGGGGTTCGTTCTCGCTCGTGCCACCCGGGGCAGCCTTGGCCCCACTGGCTGTCGCTGCGGTCCCGGTGAGCGAAGCCTGAGCAGCCCTTGGGTCTTCGCCGCCGCAGCCCGTAGCGGCCAGGAGCATCGAGCCAAGAAAAAGACATCTGGCGCCATTGCGATTCATGATCCATCTCACCTGATTGGTCGATCGAAAAAGGGGCAATCGGTCTTGAGGTGCAAATTATCCGGGGCAAGTCGAACTACTTGCCGACCTTGCCTGCTTTTTTGGCGTTCTTGCGAGGTCCACCCCCTTCTTCCAGCGCCACCTTCTCATCCTCGGCCTTGATCGCCTTCTTTTGCTCGTCGGTAAGCGGTCCAGGCAACACGGTTTTATTGTCACCGCAACCGCAAAGCCCCGCCAACATCACAACACTCCAAGGCAAAAGCAGAACGCGCTTCATGAAATCAACCCTCATGGTGAGCCGGCAAAATCGAATCGACTTGACCGGTAACATGGATTTAGAAGATCGGTAAAATATCCAGTAAGAACCAAGGGAAGTCAGGACGAAAGAAAACCATTCCAAGAGACGTTGAAGCCGTCCTCGGCTTCAACGTCTCTTGGAATCTCTCCAACTTAGTTCAGCGGGGGGCTGACCTGGCCATCGTCGATCACGCAGGCGCGCATCCAGGCAAGCGGGTCGACCGAGAAAGCGATAAAGCGCACCGAGCCATCGCCAAACACGGCATTGAGGCCGCCGGTGTGACGCGAACCGAAGTAACGGCGCCAGACGTTGGAGCCATCGCCGGGAGCGCCGACCGATCCCGTGATGGGAATGCCGTTGTCGGTATCGGACTTGGGTGGGAAGTGGTAGCGGATGACGCATTCATCCCAACCGGCATTGTTCCAGCGCTCGTTGTCGCCACCGTCTGAACCGTGACGCGAGGGGGGCAGGCACTTTTCGGCCGCGAGAACGCTATTGGAAGAGCCGTCGAGCACATCGGCGACCTTGCGCTTGGCGCCCTGAGCCGACCAGCAGATATATCCCTTGCGGCCGGGCATGTCGCCGAAGTTTTCGGGGGTGCGCTCGTTGCGCCGCGGGCTCATACCCAGGGGAGGACTCGGAATATCGCCCCAGTTTTCATGGACTTCGCCCTGGTAGAAGCCGGCGCTACCAGCGTAATCGCAGCGTCCAAGCAAGGCGGTGCCGTAACCGGTGGGCGAGCGGCGGGACGGACAGTAGTAGGTTTTGATGAGTGCGCGGGCCACATCGTCTTCGCCGTTGTAGTTGGCGGGACGGCCGGTGTGAATGGGGGGCAAGCTGAAGTTGGCCAGCTTGTAGACATTGTCTTGTTCGATGTAGGGTAGGATTTTGAACCAGTGGCTCCAGCCATTCGGGCTCGCCGAGTTGCAGCAGGTCGTGCCGCTTTCGTAGGCGCCGGGAGGCTCGTTGTAAACCATTCCGGGCAGCGAAGGATCGCCGTCGTAGGGACCGGTGGGGAAGTACCCGTTGGTCGATTCGTGATTGAGGAACGCCAAACCCATTTGCTTCATGTTGTTGGCGCATTGCATGCGGTTCGCGGCTTCGCGTACCTTTTGCACCGCGGGCACGAGCAGGCCGATCAGGACCGCGATGATGGCGATCACCACAAGAAGCTCGATCAAGGTGAAGGCCGAGCGACGTGCCGGCCTTGAAGATAGAAATCGCATAAGGACCTCCGAGAAAAAGATGAGAGGCGGCAAGCCGCATCCCCTTTCCAGTGAGTGTTATAACCGAGATTTCCCGGGGCCCGAAGGCTTTCATCAAAGATTAAAATAACTTACTCAGGCTCCACATTTTGAAGATTTTGAGTAGGCGACTTCTCGTTCCCAAGATTTTGAATTGACTTACCAATCGCACAAACAGAAGTCATTCCACGCGCGAAGGAAAAATGCCCAATCTTGCCGGACAGGGATCCCGTAAATTGACAGATTCCTGAATGACTCATCAAGACGCCATGAATATTTCCGTGGATTTTCACGAAAGGCTGGAAGACCAGACCTTTCGTGAACGATCGTTTCTTTTGCACGCGCCCAATCAGATCAGGCTTTTGGGTGCGCGGTTTTCCAGGACCAGCTGAATGGAGCCTGGCCTGATTTCTTTCAACGATGGATTCGGGAAATCGATCAGGACGGCCTTTGGCAAGGCCAATGAAAACTTAGCAGGGGAAACCAACAATGGTTTTTTCTTCGCGCAATGAAACCGATTTTCGGTTTTCGTCAACCAACGCACAAAATATTCACCCTATCAAAATAAACGAAAAAAAATTCTCCAAAAAATCAAAAGCATTTTTCATGATTGAAATCAAGGCCAGTAGATGAATTCATTTGGGGAAGTGCGCAAACAACGGCTGATTGGAAATGAGACTTGCGATTGCCTTCAGATTTCGACCCTTCTTCGATTGGCATCCTCCCTTGTCTCACGCAAAGGTAAGGGCTTCACCCCAAAGAACATTGCCCTCCTGAGTCTTTCCACGACCTGGGAAAGACTCGGGGGCAAAGTGGGTGGTGAAAAAGCGAAGAGAGTTCCTCCTGGTAAGTCCCTTGATCCTGAAAGAGTTGCGATCGGGCGTTCGACGAAGGACGGTAAGGCAAAGACCGTGCCATGCCGCAAAACGGGGTTTTTGCGCCGTTTTCGCCTAATTCCTCCCCATTTTCGGGCATCCAATGCACAAAAATGCGGCAGCGCTGCCAGGACGGTCCAGTGCGTGCCGCCCGCGGGCGGAGGCCAGCACGCCAATTGGGTGAAACAAGGTGTCCAGGAAAGAAGACCCCATCGTGCCCATTTGATCCCGATCCTCTGGCTTTCGCCGGAAGCTGCGGCCTACTCCCCCCCAATTCTTCAGCTCGCAAATCAACCGCTTCATCGCCACTTCAGGTTCGCTGAAAAAACTGTTCACAGCCCGGGAAAGGGCCCAACTTTTCACATCACCGCAGGGGCCCAGGCCAGGCAATCTCGGGCAGGAAATGGGTCGCACGACCCCAAGGAGAGGACCATGTTTGAAGCCATCAGATCTCTGTTTCGGGCCAACCGATCGAAAAATCCCGGTCCGGCCGCCCGCAAGGCCCAGGCCGTCCGCCTCATGGCCGAGGTGCTGGAAGACCGCAGCGTTCCGGCCCTGCTCACCTTCCCGAGTATCGATGGTTCAGGACACAACACAGCCCACCCCGACTGGGGAACCGCCGACTCCGATTTCTTGCGCATCGGCCCCGTCGCCTACGCCGACGGGATTTCCAGCCCTTCAGGGGCCAGCCGCCCCAGCGCCCGAGAGATCAGCAATACCCTCAATGCCAGCCCCGAAGGCAACATCGCCAGCAGCAACGACCTGTCCGCATTCACCTACATCTGGGGCCAGTTCATCGATCATGACCTTGACCTGACCAATACCGATGCGGTCGTGACCGCCTTCAATATTGCCGTGCCCAAAGGCGATCCCTATTTCGATCCCACGGGAACCGGCACGCAAACCATCGGTCTAAGCCGATCGGAATACGATCCGGCGACCGGCACCTCCAAAGCCAACCCCCGCCAGCAGATCAACTCGACCACCGCCTGGATTGACGGTTCCATGATCTATGGCTCAGATACCGCCACGGCCCTTAGCTTGCGCACCCTGCAAGGGGGCAAGATGAAGATGGGCGAAGGCGATATGCTGCCGATCGATCCGGCCACGGGACAAGTGCTTGCGGGCGATCCGCGCACCTCGGAAAATCCCGGCCTGTTGACCCTGAGCGTATTGTTCGTCAAGGAACACAACCGCCTCGCCGATCAGATTGCCAAGTCGACGCCGGGTTTGAGCGATGAGCAGATCTATCAAAAGGCCCGGCTCATGGTCATCGGTGAAATCCAGGCGATCACCTACAACGAATTCCTGCCGGCCCTGCTTGGTCCCGGTGCGGTCAAGGGCTACGCCGGGTACAAACCCCAGGTCAACCCCGGCATTGCCAATGAATTCGCGACCGCCGCCTACCGCGTCGGCCACACGATGGTCACCGACGACATTGAACTGCTCGATGCCAACGGCAATCCAATGGCCGACTCGGTCTCCTTGCGCGATGCCTTCTTCGACACCTCGATCGTCTCGGAAAACGGCATCGAGCCCATTCTCAAGTACCTCGCCTCCGACCGCTCCAATGAAATCGACCTGAAGGTGATCGACGATCTGCGTAACTTCCTCTTTGGCCCTCCCGGTTCGGGCGGGTTCGATCTGGCCTCGCTGAACATCCAGCGCGGGCGCGATCATGGCCTGGCGGACTACAACAGCGTGCGCGCCGCCTACGGTTTGCCCAAGGTGACCTCGTTCGATCAGATCACCTCCAATAAGGAGGTTCAAAGTGCACTGAAATCGCTTTATGGAAACGTCAACAATATCGATCTTTGGGTCGGCGGCCTGGCCGAGAACCATATCAAGGGTTCGAGCATGGGGGCCACCTTCACGAAAATCGTCGCCGATCAGTTCCAGCGGCTGCGCGATGGCGACCGGTTCTGGTACCAGAATGTGTTCTCGGGCCGCGATCTGGCCCAGTTGAACCAGCTCCATCTGTCGGACATCATTCGCCAAAACAGCGATCTGACCAACATTCAGGACAATGTGTTCCTGTTCAAGGCGTCGATCACCGGATCGGTGTTTGCCGACACCAACAAGGACGGGATCCGCAATGGTCCTGAAAAACCACTGGCCGGACGCAGGGTCGAACTGTTGGACGACTCGGGCGCCGTGATCGCTTCGGTTCTAACCAAAGCCGACGGCTCTTATCAGTTCGATCATCTCGACTTAGGAACCTACATCGTGCGCGAACGGCTTGCCGATGGCGCCCAGGCCACCACCCAGCCGATTTCCATCACCCTGACCAGGGGCCAGCAGTTTTCGCAAATCAACCTGGGCGAAGCAGTGAATGCCCCGCCTCCCTCGCGCCCCGTTCCTCCGTCCGCACCCCCTCCGCCCAAAGCCCCAACCAACCCGGCGTCGCCGGCAAGACCCCTGGCGGTCGGCACCATCGTCGATATCTTGCTGCCTCCCCCTGGCAAAAAGCCGATTTGAGGCCCGGATGAGGTCCCTGAGAATCCTCGTCAAAATCGAGAGAGCGAACCCAGCCCGCCTGGCTGGGTTCCTCTCTCGCGCATTTCGGTTGCTTACGAGGCCTTCCACACAGAGATTGCTTCGTCCTCGCCCTTGGAGAGCCTATTTTTTCGGGGGTGCCAGCCACTGGGAAGCTTCCCCCTCTTGAGCGATCCTCGCACATTGGACTGCTTGGGAAAATCAAAGTGAGAGGCGCCATGACCAGGACTGTGAACATTTTGGATAAAAAACGGCGTTCATTTTGGCTTTGGCGGGCAGATTCGATACTCTTCCCTCGTGGACGATTCGCGCCTCGAACCGCCCATGGGCGCCTGAGTAACCGTTCCACTTTTTGTTGTTGGCATTCTGTGAGCTCCTCTCCACTGCGACGTAAGCGGGTGCTCGTCATTGAAGACGATGCCATCCTGCGTCAGGCGATCTGCCAATCCCTGATCGCCGCGAACTTCGAGGCCGATTTTGCACTCGATGGCCGTTCCGGGCTCGAGCTGTCTCTTCTTTTCGATTTCGACGCGATCATCCTTGACCAGATGCTTCCGGGGATGAGCGGTCTCGAAATCCTGGCGGAGCTACGCAAGGTGAAACGAACGCCAGTGATCATCGCCACCGCAAAAAGAAGCACCGAAGACCGGGTCATCGGCCTGGACTGCGGGGCGGACGATTATCTCGTCAAACCCTACAGCATGGTCGAGCTGGTTGCCCGTCTCAATGCCCTGATGCGCCGTAACAGTCCCAAGGAACCCTGAAGCCTCCTTCCCGTTTCTTGCCGCGGCTGCTTCGCGGGCGGCCCACCGGCTCGGGCGATCGTCGCGGACAAAAGCAACTGACTACAGCCCAACCGCCCAACCGCCCATCCTTTCCAACGGAGTTGTCAACAATGCGGGTGCTCGTCGTGGAGGATCAGCCGGATGTGCAGGCGGCCATTTGCCGCACCCTGCGCGAGGAGGGCTACGCGGTTGACGAGGCCAGCGACGGGGAAGAAGGTCTCGCCAAGGCGATGGCCTGGCAGTACGATGCGATCGTGCTCGATTTGATGATCCCCAAACTCGGCGGGCTTGAACTGCTGTCGCGACTGCGCCGCCGCCATGCAACCCCCGTACTCATCCTCTCGGCCCGAGACCACCTCAACGACCGGATCAAGGGGCTCGACACCGGCGCCGACGATTACCTGGTCAAGCCGTTTTCGCTTGAAGAGTTGTTGGCCCGGCTGCGTTCCCTGATCCGTCGCTCGGCCGGCCAGCCAGACCCGATCATCCGGATCGGCCCGATCGAAATCGACACCCGCGCCCGCTCGATCAAAAAGGAAAATCAAGCGGTGGAACTGACGGCCATGGAATACAACCTGGTCGAACTGCTGGCGCGCAACCGCGGCGGCCTCGTGACGCGTGAAAAAATCTACGAACACATTTTCGACGAAAACGACGACAGCCTGTCCAATGTCGTCGAGGTCCATGTCCTGCACATCCGCAAGAAACTGGGGCGGGAATTCATCACGACGAAGCGCGGCCAGGGGTACCTGATCGATGGCTAGCCGCTCGATCCGGTGGCGATTGCAATGGTGGCATGGCGCCGTGCTCGGGGTGACCCTTTTGGGCTTTGGCATCATGATGTACTGGAGCGCCAAAAACGCCTGGTTCCATGAACAAGACGCCTTGATCGAAGCGCAGATTCAGTACCTGGATGTTCATTTGCGCAGGCTTCCCGGCTGGGCATTGATGGGCGAGGAACGGCCCCCACCGCCCCAGGAGCGGCCACTTCCACCGGAACAGAAAGGGGATCGGCCGTTCAACAAGAAAGATCGGCCGCCTCCTTCCATGAAGGGAGATCGCTCTTCCGAGAAAGGCGACCCCAATGGGAAAAAAGGAGACCGTGCCCTGGAAAAAAAAGACCGGTCTGTCGAGAAAGATCGGTCTGGACCGCCCGGCGCCGGCAGTCGCGGCCCGGACATCAGTCCGGCCGCCGCAGAGCGACTGCTCAAAGAGCTTGATCTGCCTCAAGATTCCGAACCTCCGCCCGGTTTCCCGCCGCCCGATCCGCCCTTCTTCGAAATCCGCCGTTGGGATGATTCGGTGATCAAGTCACGGGGAGTGCCTGAAGATTTCTCTGCCTATTTCGAGGACCGCGAACCCAAGGACGACCCGGTGCTTTATCTCCAGCACCCTTACCGGATTGGCGTCATGACCGGCCCGGGGCGCACGACGATTCTCGTGGGCCGTTCGGTCGTTTCGATCGAAAACCGCCTGGGGGCATTTGCCCGGCAACTGTGGTTTTTTGGCGCGGTCGCCATGGTGCTCGGCTTGAGCGGCGGCTGGATCATCGTCTCGGGAATCATCCGGCCCATCGAGCGGATCTCTCAAAATATCACGAATATCCGCGCCACCGATCTATCACGCCGCATCTTGATTCCCGAACTCGATCTGGAGCTGGTGGGCCTTGCCGAAAACCTCAATGAAATGCTGGAGCGGTTTGAGGAGTCGTTTCGCATCCAGGCGCGTTTCAGCGCCGATGCCTCTCACGAGATGCGCACGCCTCTTGCCGCAATCCGCAGTCAATGTGAAATGGCGCTACGCAAGCCCCGCGGCATCGAAGAATACCGTGAGGCAATTGCCGCATCACTTCGTGGGGTCGAGCGCCTGGAGAAACTCGTCGAAGATTTGCTGGCCTTGGCCCGCTCCGAAGGAGGGTCTGGCAACAGCCCTTCTCAAACGGTCGATCTGCAACCGATCCTCGATGAAGTCATTCACGAGCATCGCGATCTTGCCAACGCGAAAAAGATTACGATCGACGCCGAACTAGTGCCGCTGGCAGTGCGCGGCGATGGGCCGCAACTGGAAATCGCGCTGGGAAACTTGATCCGCAATGCGATCGTTCACAACCGCGAAGGCGGCTCGGTGCAGGTGACGATGGAGAAACGGGATAAACAAGCGGTCATCGCTATCCGCGACACGGGCTACGGTATGGCGCCCGAAAAGCTCAAACGGTTGGGAGAGCGATTTTTCCGCGCCGATGAATCGCGTTCCACCGGCGGCTACGGCCTTGGCCTGGCCATCTGCAAGACGATCATTCAGGCCCACAGGGGAACGCTTGAATGCGATTCCGAACCGGACAAGGGCACCGTTTTCCGGGTGTTGTTGACGCTGGCGGCTGCCGGTTCGGGCGCCGCCAACCCTGCACCGGATGCGGCCCCGCCCCCTGCCATTGGCTAACCGATACCCTCGACTCATTTTCCCTTGAGCGGCTCAGGCAGCGAAAGCGACCGGTAGAGCGGCGATTTCGGGTCGTCGTCGACAAACCAGGGGCGGCCATCGCGCAAAAACATGCGCCGCTGCTCGTCGAGGTTGAGCGGCCGGGCCCCCAGCCTGCCGAAAACGGCAATCTGCTGACCGCTTTCGTCGACAGCCCGGTCGCGATCGACACCGCGCGAAATCGCCAGCGCTTCGCCGCGCGTGGGGTGATTCGCTATGAGCCGAGGGGCCGGTCTCGGAGAAAAGCCCGGATTACCCGGCGTGTCGGCCGAAGTGAGTTGCACCACGCGCATCCCATTCTTGCCATCGGCCAAGTAAGCGAATTCGCTCGTGTAGGTGATGCCCAGTTTCACATCGTTCAGGTCGTTGATGCGGCCTTCGCCATCGAAGATCTGATCGACACGAGGTTTTTCCGGGTTTTCGATGTCGACGATGATGAGCCCCTGCTTGCCCCCCGCGACATAGGCATAGGTGCGCGCCAGATAAATGTTGCGCGCATCAGGCAGTTCCAGGCCGCTGACAAGTTCGGGCTTGGCGGGGTCGGTGATGTCTAAAACTTTGACCCCCTCGTCATCGCAAACGAAGGCGTAGCGAAACTGCGCCTGCACCGCTCGGGGGTGCTTGATGAGATTGCGGTCCACAACCGAAACAACTTTCAGATTTTTGGCATCTTGAATATCGATGACCACCAACCCCGCGTCGCAGCAGATGTAGGCATAATGGCCCGAGAAGCAAAGGTTTGTCGCGCCGTTCAAGATACCGCCCGGATTGAAGGCGACATCTTTCTTCAGGAAGTTGTTGGTCGGTTCGCCATCGAGCAGGGTCGCGGCATTGACAAGCACCAGCCCTTCGTATTTGTCGGTGACATAGATGTAGGCATACATCGAGGCGACCGGTGATTTCTTGCGCGCTTCCGGATCGGCGCTGTGGTTTTCCTGGTTTTCCGGGAACTGCTGGCGCGTCGGGTCGGGAGCGATCGTGGTCGGCGCGGCCACCGCGGTGGCAAACTTGGTCCTTACAAAGAATTTCTGGCCCAGGGGAGACACCGGCGCCGTGAAGATGCGCTCGGAAAATCCTTTATGATCGAGGAATGAGATATCGAAAATCCGTAATCCCGCGCTACCGCAGGCGGCATAGAGGTATTCGCCGCGTGCTTGCAGGCTGCGCACCGTCGGCTTGGCCCAGGGGTGAAGCGCGATATCGGCAATGTCCGCGCCGCCATGATGGTGCGCCACTTCCAAAAGGCCCTTTTTCGCGGCGTGCTTTTCAAAGCGCTCTGGATAGGCGATCTTGTGGAAGGCGCTGCCGATGACCGTTTGCGGTTCGTCCCGTTCGGTCACCTGCACCGCATCGACGCCATGCTCGCCGAGCGCCGTCCAGGCATAACGGCCAATGAAATTGACATAGCCGGTGCCCTGCATGAGCAACTGGGCCATGATCGCATTGTTGTCGTTTTTGGCCGACAGGTGGCAATCGGTGCACTGCTTCGTGCCGTCCTTGCCGCGCACGGTGTGCGGCACATTCGAGCTGAAGGCGATGCCGGCAAAACCGGGCGCGGAGATCGTCTGCTGCTGAAAATAGATCGATTCGCGATTGCTGTTGTAAGAGCCGACATGCACCGCGCAGGAGGAGCGGGCCGGGCCGATCTTGTTGCCCGTCACCGTGCCGTCGCGGGCGAGCATGTAGACATCCTCGCGCAAGGTCTGGAAGTTGTAGTGAATGTAGTTCTTGGAAAACTCCCCTTCGTTATGAAGGTTCGGCATCTTCATGTTGGCTTTTTGCGGCAGGTGGCAGCCAAAGCAGCTTGGGTTCCACGAGGTGTGGCAGGCGATGCAGCTCATGTTCGAGTTTTGATGGGCCAGGCACTTTTCGTCGGCCGCACTCACCGGGCCGCCATAGACCATGTCACCCGATTCGCTGACGCGCACCGTCTTGGCCATTTGCGCCTTGGCATTGAAGCGCGGATGCCCCGGCGTGATTGTGTGCAGCGTTTGCGGCACGTCCCACGAGACGCCTTCTTCCACCATCGAGTTTTGCACCAGCTTGTCGCCTTGCCACTCGAATCGCCTTTTGCCCCAGGGGGTGCGTAGCGCCGCCAGGTTGCGGCCGCCTTCCTTGCTCGAGGTGTAGGCCGCCGGTCCAGTGGTCTTTAAGGTCGATTTCGCCGTCACCGTGCCATGGCAATCGATGCACTGGATTTCGATCGCGGCGCGCACCTCTTGCTGAAGCTTCGTATTGCCATGCATGTCCTGCACGAAATGGCAATCGACGCAGTGCATCCCTTTTTCCAGATGGATGTCCATCAGATGGAGAGGAATGCCCTCCTTGTGGGTGCGCTCCGAAGGGGGCAGATGCTGAAAGCGCATCGCCTCTTGCAACATCTGGTTGTTCACTTCACGGATTTGTTCTCCTTTGTGATCGAGGTAGTTCCCCTTGCGATCGCGGCGAAACACCGCCTTGAAGGCCCAGCCATGTCCGTGAAAATCGGCGAATTGCGCATGCTTGGTCAAGGTGTTCAGTTCGGTCAGGTTGGCCAGGAACGCTGGATCGCTTAACAAATTACGAGCCGCCGATTGATTCGGATTGGCCATGTACGACTGGACTTCTTCCTCGGCGGTGTTGCGCTTTTCCTTCTTGGGGTAGATCAACTCGGCGTCGGTCTCCTCGTCGTACCACATGAATCCTGGGAAGGAGTTGAGAACGGTCGTGCCGGGATGGACATGACAGACGATGCACTGGCTGGTCGGGATGCCATTGCCCTTGGCAAAGCGATGTTCGACCGGGTGACCGCTTTCGTTCTTGGGAATCGTCGGGTCCTTCGAGAAACTGCGTCCCTGGTTGCCGTACTGGGCATAGGGGCCGGAATTCACGCGCGAACGGTCGTTGGCATAGATCATGTGGCAGGCGGTGCAACCCGACGAACGGTAGTCGCCCGGATGATCGTTGGTGCCCAGAAAATTGAGCGTCGGGTCGAGCAGGCGGGTCTTTTGCAACCCGGTGAATACCGGGTCGACCCGGTTTTGCGTACCGAGGCCGCGCGTCGACAGGCGCGAGAGGATGGGCCGGCCCGGATCTTCGAACACTTCGGGGATGCCGACTTCGGGGCGAAAGCGGCCGCCGGTTTCGAAGATGCGCAGAATGTTTCCTGGTTGAGCGATTTCAAAGCGAGGCAAGGGTTCGAGCCGTTCGAGGACCCCCTTCGTGGTTTTCTCCCATTCGTCGGGGGGCGGTACCGTTTGCAAGATCAGCGGCTTGCCGTCCATCGAGTAGGATTCGCCATAACGCGCCTTCTTGTGAGGCACCGCGCCGTTGTTGTAGAGCGCCGCACCCCAGAGCATGCAGCCATGGGTCATCATGTTTTTTTTGACTTGCAGCGTTTCGGTCGGGTGGCAATTGGCCGTGCCGCAACTGATGTGCGCGACTCTCAAATCGCCCGGATTGACGAAGCGGATGAATTCGGGGTTTTCATGGTTGAGCAGGGTGTAGCTGCGCACCGGGTTGGCCGAGCTTCTCCAGGCGGAAGGAAAGCGCGGCTTCACATGGGCGCTTTCCTTGGTCATGGAACCGGCATCGCCGCCGTGGCAATCGGTGCAGCCCAGATTCAAGGTGGCCTTGCCGTGCGGATCATGCACTTCGCGATGGCAGACGACGCACGAGCCGCTTTTCGCCTGAGCTTCGTTTGGCGTCTGGCGCAACAAGTCGACGCCATCGAGGTCCGCGGGAAGTGGAAACGGCGGCCTTGGGCCGGAGGTCGCGGGCGGCCCCGGACGGCCATAACCGATCGAGGCGACGGGCAATAGCAGGCCAGAGCCCATAAATAGGGCGAGGCAAGCGATGACTCCGAATTGCCACCTGTTCATAGGCCTCACCTGAGAACCACTCCCGATCGCCGCCAGATCAAGCCGGATAACCCCGCTGGTTCAGCGCGTCAAGTCAAAGGGAGGAAATAAGTCTTGCGTTTGGAGGTGGTTGTGGATATCGGCAGCGATTCGTGGGGTCACGAAATAAGCGATGAATCATTTGGCCTGGGGGGTAGGCCTGATCATGCTCAGGAACAAACCCGTCTGGGTTCTGGCGCTGCTGGCGATCGTCTTGCCTCATGAGGCAGGCGCGCAGGAAAGCGAAAAAGCGCCCGCGCGCGAAAACACGCGTGAGAGAATCCCGCTGCCGATTCCCGATCTGCTTCCGCGAAAGCCAACAAGCACGCCCGCGGTCCCGGACCTCGGCGGAGTCGATTCCAAGGATGCGGTTTCGAAGGATTCGGTTTTCACGGGCCAGCAGATCGAACGGATCGAAGTGATCGGCGTTCCCGGCGAGCGGGTCCGGCTCGAGGAACCCGAAACGCTCAAGCGCCATTTCCTCTTTGACATGGAATACCTTTTATTGGCCACCAGAAGCTCGCCGCAAACGGTCACCATTGCCGGCAGCACGCCGATTCTGGGTCCGGCCGGTCAAATCAATTCCCTTCCTTCGGGGTACGAAAGCGGTTTCCGCGCCGGCTTCGGCTGGATTTCGCCGGTCACCGAAATGGAAACGGTGCTGCGCTATAGCTACTACAGCAACCAATCCGACATGCAGATCGCGGCACCCGCCAACGGCTTTTTCGCCGGGACCGAGGCGCAAAACGGACTTGTTCCGAAATCGCTTGCGGGCGCCCTCTACCCGACGCAGACCGTGCCCGGCTTGATCAACCAGGTGGTCAACGCGAAGGCCCAGGCCAACGTGATCTACCAGATCGCCGACATCGAATTCGCCAAGCGCTGGCAAATTAACGACTGGATCGGCCTGCGGTTTTTAGCCGCGCCCCGCTTCGCCAATCTCAATCAGCTATTCCAGGTGCATTACGCCGGCGGCGATGTGAACACCGCCGACATCAGCCGCCAGATCACCTTCAACGGTGGCGGTCTGCGCTTGGGGGGCAGCGCCGATGCCGTGCTCGCGGGCAACTGGGGCGTGCGGCTCACCGGTTCGGCTTCGCTCGTGACCGGAAACTTTCAGGGGCGCATGACCGAAGTCGCCAACGGCGCCGCGATCCTCTCGGCCACCGACCGGTTCGTGAGCATGGTGCCGATTGTCGACCTGGGAATCGGCCTCAACTACAACGCCGGCGGCTGGAACTTCACGCTCGGCTACGAATTCCAAAACTGGATCAATGTTCTGCAAGGGTACAACTTCGTCGACGATGCCAACCCCGCCAAGTTCCAGCGGGAGTTCGGCAACCTCGGATTCGATGGCCTGGCGCTGCGCATCAACTACCTCTGGTAGCTCACAGGCAAATTTTGACGGTAAAATCATTTCGGCAGGCCGGTTACAGCCAGGCTTTGACCTTGTCCATTGGTCCGATCGCACCCAGGATATTCCCTGAGGGATTCGGGCTCGACTTGATTTTTTTTGGCTTCTTTGGCTTTTTTGGCTTTTTCCGGATACCTCAAGGTTGCTTTTGATATCCCCTGCCAAAGAGGTCAAAGGCGTCAACGATGCGGAGTGATCGATGAGCGGGCCGGGTTCACGACCCCAAAATGCCGAAAGGAATCTGATTTTCGCCGGCCTGGGAATGCAGCTCGGGATTTTGAATCGCGAAAAGATCATCCGCGCCTTCACCGAATGGCTGCTCGACAAGAACTCGTCGCTAGGCAGTATTCTGGTTCTGCAAAAGGCGATTACACCCGAGCAGCGTAAAGTCCTCGAAGATGCCTGCGAGGCACAGATCCAGGTCGAAGGCAATCAGGAGGCGGCGCTCGCCTCGATCCGCCAGGTCAAGGACCTGGAAAGCGATCTGGAACATCTCGACGACGCCGACATTCAAAAATCGGTCCTGCTCACCCACTCGACCAAGTTCATCAAGGCCCCCCATTCCGATTCGGTCAATGGCCTGTTTGGCAGCGCCTCGGGCCACACCTTCATTCCGCCTCCCGGCGCTCCGTCGGATCGGTTCGACCCGATCCAGTTCCTCGATGCCGGTTCGCTTGGCGAAGTTTACTTCGCGCGCGACCGCGAGCTGAACCGGATGGTGGTGGTAAAGTTCATCAAGCCGGAGCAATCCCAAAACCCGCTCAATCGCTCGCTTTTTCACCTCGAAGGCGAAGTCACCGGCTACCTCGAACATCCGAACATCACGCCGGTGTATGGACTGGGCAAGGACGGCCGCGACCGCAGTTATTACGCCATGCGCTACATTCGCGGGCGCAAACTGACCCGGGCCATTTCTCAGTACCAGGCCATTGGCTCGCGGGAAAAGGGCCTGCAACACGAAACGCTCATTGGCCTGCTTCAAGGCTTTCAATCGGCCTGCCTTGCGGTGGAATATGCCCACACGCGCGGCGTCATCCACTGCGATTTGAAGCCCGACAACATTATGGTCGGCGAATTCGGCGAAACGATGGTGGTTGACTGGGGCCTGGTCGTCGTCAAATCGCTGGGCCGCCCCATCGAAACCAACCCCGAGATCACCCAAGACTTCGTGCTCGACACGAGCAATTTTTCTCCTTCGCGTTCCGCGGCAGGCGGCCTGCATGAAAAGCAGGGAGGCGGGCGCACTTATGTGGGCGGCACGCCGGCCTACATGGCCCCCGAACAGATGAAGGCCTCCGAAACGGGGGATATCGATATCCTCAGTCCCGCCAGCGATGTTTTTGGCCTGGGCGCCACGCTGTTTCACATCCTGACCGGCCGGGCGCCCCTGCTGCCGGAAAAGGACAAAAAAGAGGCGAAATCGACCTATTATCGCCGCATCGAACTGGCCAGCTTTCCCAAGCCGCGCACGATCCGCGCCGACATCCCCAAGCCGCTCGAAGCGATCGTACTCAAAGCGATGGCGCTCGAACCCGCCCGCCGCTACGCCACTGCCCGCGAACTGGCCGACGACATCCGCCGCTGGGTTTCCGACGAGCCGGTCGAAGCCTACCAGGAATCGGCCTCCGAGCGGATTCGCCGCTGGATGCGCAACAACCGGGTCGCCGTGGGAGTCGGTTCGGTCCTCCTCATCTGCACGGCTCTTGCCGGCCTTTCCTTCGGCGCCATCACCCACTCTTACAACGACCAGCTACGCGAAAGCGAAAGCCAGGCAAAATTAAGCGCGCTCGATGCCAACAAGGCGCGCGAGATCGCCACGCGCAACGAAAACCGGGCGCTCGCCGGCGAGAAGACCGCACGCGACCAAACCGTGATCGCCGAAGTCAGCGCCAAGGCGGCCCAGGCCCAAAAGGAACTGGCCGAATCGCAGCTTTATGTCAACAAGATCCAGCGCGCCCAGAGCGAATGGAATTATGGAGACGACCTGATCGCCCGCCTGCAGATGGAGTCGTGCCCGTGGGACCGGCGCGGCTTTGAACACGATTACCTCGCCACCTTGATGGATCGCAACCAGGTCACCTTGAAGGGCCATTCAGGTGCAATCACCAGCGTCGCCTTCAGCTCGGATGGCAAACGACTTCTCAGCGGCAGCGGCGACAACACCGCGAAATTGTGGGATCTGCTTACGGGTAAGGAACTGATGGTTTACCGGGGACATTCCGACAAAGTGCCGGCGATGTCCTTCAAACGCGAAACGATGTTTCATATCCGCGAACTGGTCACCTTGAAAAACTTGCCCATGACCAAGGAGCTGCTCAATATCAAGGAGCGTTCCAACCGCGTCAACGGCGTTGCCTTTCGCCGCGACGGAGTCTGGGTCGCCACCGCCAGCGACGACAAGACCGCAAAGATCTGGGATACCCAATCGGGGAAAGAGGTCGCCACCCTGATGGGGCATTTGGGAGAGATCACCGCGCTGGCCTTTAGCCCCGACGGCCATCGCCTGGCCACGGCAAGCGAAGACCGCACCGTCAAAATCTGGGATTGCAAGTCGGGCAAGGACCTTCTCACCTTGAAAGGCCACGGCGAAAAAGTCGGCGCGGTCATCTATAGCCCCGATGGCACGAAAATCGTCAGCACTTCGGACGACAACACCGCGAAAATCTGGGATGCGGCCGACGGCCGACTTTTGCACACCCTCAAAGGTCATGCTTTTTTCGTCACTTCGGCCGCCTTCAGACCCGACGGCAAGATCCTGGCAACCGCCAGCCTCGACCGCACGATCAAGCTTTGGGACCCGGCAACGGGTAAAGAAATCCGCACCCTGACGGGCCATGCCAAGGGGGTGAACTCCGTCGCCTTCAGCCAAGACGGCCATCGACTCGTTTCCGGCGGCGACGACAATGCCATCAAATTCTGGAACCCGATTTCCGGCTCCGAGCAAGAGTCGCTTAAAGGCAACTCGATGCCGATCGCGGCCGTGGCGATGAGCCCCGACGGCACCCGGATCGCCAGCGGATCGGATCACCCGACTTTAAAGATCTGGAATGCGCAGGAAAGCCAGCATACGCGCATTCTCTTGGGACATAAAGGCCCCTTGAGCTGCGTTGCAACCAGCCGGGACGGCAAGCTTGTGGGAGTCGGCAGCCTCGACAGATCGGCGAAAATCTGGGACGCGGAAACCGGTGCGGAAGTCGCCACGCTGTCAGGGCATGCCGACCGCATCGCCGCGCTTGCATTCACCCCTGATTCATCGCGCATGGCAACGGCAAGCTGGGACAATTCGGTGCGCATTTGGGAAGCACGCACGGGCAAAATGCTCTTAACCATTCAGGGTCAGGCCCACGCGGTCAGTGGCGTCGACTACCGCCAGGACGGCAAGCGCCTCGTCACCGGGACGCTCGGCGGGGCGCGCACGGTGTTCGATGCCGAAACAGGCAAAGAAATCCTGACCTTGAAGGGTCCGGGTAGCTTCACCACCTACGTGCGCTATAGCCCCGACGGCCGCCTGATCGCCACCGCCGGCTGGGACAAGATCGTGCGGATATGCGATGGAGAAACCGGTGAAGAAAAACTGGCACTGAAAGGTCATAGTGACCGAATCACCCAGCTCGACTTTCATCCGGGCGGCCATCGTCTCGCGAGCGCTGGCGATGACAACACGATCCGGATCTGGGACATCGATGCCGGCAAGGAGATTCATCAACTGCGCGGCCACACGTCGCCGGTCAACGCGATCGCGCATAGTCCCGACGGCAGGCGCATCGCCAGTGGCGGCGATGGCAAAGCGATCAAGATCTGGGATACCGAAGACGGGGTCGAGCTTTTGACGCTCAAGGGCCACACCGACAAGGTGTCGGGCTTGGCCTTCCGCCCAGACAACGGCCAGTTGTATAGCGCCAGCTACGACCGCTCGCTGATGATCTGGGACGCGCGCGACCGCTCCGAGGTAATGACCATCAAGCATCAAGGGGGCAAGGTCGCACGCGCCGGCTTTTCCACCGATGGCAAACGAGTCATCGCGCTGGGCGAGGACAAGAGCCTCAAGGCGTGGAATGCCGTCAGCGGCGAGGAGCTATTCGATCTGGACCCTTCATCGACCCGGCAGGCGATCGATCAGGCCAAGCAGACAAGTCCCGATGGCCAGTGGCTGCTTGAAATCCACGGCGACGAAATCCATGTGATTCATCTGCCCTTGCGCACCAAACGCATGGAACGCGACCGGCGGCGTCTGGAGCAGTGGGTTCAAAGCAAATCGTGAGGTCCGTAGCGCGCGCGACCTTAAGCCAATAAGCGAAAGCGTCTTATTGACCATGCGGCCAGACACGGCCTCAATCGGGCAGTTCCTTCAGTTCTCTTTTGAGCTTCGCTTTTTCCAAAAGCCCCGGTTCTTCGACCTTGTACGCCCCTTCACCCCCCTGGTAACGGCGGCCATGCCACCAGCCCAGAGCATTGAACGAGGGGAACTTCCAGCCGCCGTAGTCCCAACCCCAGGTTCCCTCTTCGGGCCGAGGTTGATCGCCTTTGCGCCAGGACCAGGAACCGCCTCCACCCTGGTAGCCGTAATAGCGGCCGGTGTCGGACGGCGCCGCGTGCGAAGAGACCTCTTCGGGAAATCCCGCGCGCGCTGAGTCTTGATGATCCGGGTTGGCGCGCGTGGCAAAACAGGAGGATCGGCAACCGGACAGGCCAGGCCAAACGCAAACCGCAAGCAAACCCGCGGTCGCGACAGATCGCCAGGAACGCGGCCGGCTAGCCAATGACGCCGCCCTCCGGATTGCGATTGAATTTCATGTAGGGCAGCCGAATGCCCCGCACCCGGAACTGATCGACCCGGATGGCCGGATTGGGCGCGTAATCGACGATGCCCAGCGATGCGATCACATCGTCCTGGTCGACGCCGTCTCCAGAGACGCCGAAGCCGCCGATCAGGGTGGTCCCCGCGTAAACGCCCGAACTTCCCGGGAAGAAGATGACGCCGTTTTGATTCTTCTTGTTATAAGGGTCGTGGAAATTCGTCCCGGGGTTGAACGCGTCGTAGCCCTGCACGCTCTGGAAGGCCGAAGCGGGCAGGCGCGGTCCAACCTGCACTCCCGTAAAGGGGTTCACGTTGCCGTCGTTCAAGATCGAGAAAGGCCCCGGCGGGCTGCTGTCGATCCCTTCGGGGAATCGAGGCAAGGCGGCATAGCGCACCGTGCGATTCGTGATCGCCGTGCCCGGAGCGAGCCCAGGCAGTTGATCGATCGGCTGCAGCTTCGCGGCGTTGTTGTAGTAGGCGAGGTTGCGCGCCTTGGCGACGGCGACATCGATCGAAAACACCGTGGCATCGGGCATGCGGTACAGGCCCACGATATTGCCTTCTTGATCGCTGACGGCAAACACCATCTTGGCCGATTGATTGAGGGGTAGGCGAATCGCCGAGCGGGTCTGGTCCGCTTGGGCGATCCCCTGTTGAATCATCTGGTTGACCTGCGCCGCGGTGATGCCGACCCCATCGTGCGGCACGACCAGCCAGCCATCGGGCACCGGTGTGCCGATGGCGAAGTAGGCCGGATTGTAGATGGCGGCGTTGATCGGCGGCAACCCGTTGTTCGACACCCGGTAATTCTGCCCGCTGAAGGCATCGCCCACGCCAAGCGTCTTGCCGTAATTGATCAGCGTGGTCGGTCCCTCGGTGCCGCCCGGACCAAAGAGATCGAGCGTGATTCCCACCAGGTCGATCCGGTTGGGAGGTACCGACGGCAGTTGGTAAGTCGGATTGAGCGGCACCGAGCCGAGTTGGCCCACGGTGAATTCGCCCACCTGCCCGCCGACCGCGGCGAACGCGATGTATTCGGCTTCGAAGGACCGATCCGGCAGTGCCGCATTGTACATCGAACTGAGCGCCGAGTTTTCTTCGGTGGCAAAACCGGTCTTCCCTGGAAAGAAGACGCCGATCCCCCCCACGAGAAACCGCTGCGTCGGGTCGCTTTCGGAAGGTTTGTAAATGGGAATGCCGCCGGGCAAGGTCGCGATTCCTCGCGATTGCGCGTCGGGCTCATAACCGGAGGTGTAGCCGTAGGACTCGGGACTCGGCAGTTCCTTGCCCGCCTCGATGAACGAGGGATCGACATTGAAACGCGATAGTAGCGTGTCGTCGTCGGCGGTATAGGGAATACCGTCCGGACCGGGTCCCAGGTAGATGCTGTCGCGGTTGGTGTGTTCAATACCAAATAAATCGACCTGGGGCGTGTACTTGATGTTGGGCGGAAAGTGGCCCGCAATGCCCACAGGCGCGACGAAGCCGGGACCTTTCATGATCGAATCGGGATCGGCAATGCTCGGGTAGGCCTCGATCTCGCGCTGCGTCATCGTCGTCTGACTTATGAATTGCACGGTACGCGAGGTCAACGGCGCCTGATTGCTCGCAAAGAAGGCGGCGGTACGCGCCTTGGCAATCGCCCCGTCGACGGCATAGACGAGCAGGTCGATGTTGTTACGGATCGCCGAATCGACACCCGCTTCGATCCGCAGACCCAACAGCACCCCATTGCGATCGACAATCGCGATGATCGCGTCTTCCGAAGCCGACGCGGCCGAAGCGCGCTGCAGCAAGTAATCGACATCGGTCTGATTGAGCACCGGCTGAATGATGACCGGCGCCGTGATGATCGGCAGCGCCGGAACGACCTTGGCTGCAGCCGGTGCGATCACCGTGTCGACCAGCTTCACCCCGAAGAGATAATCGGCCTGACTGCCCGCATCGAAGCTGGTCACGCCCGAACCGGCAGTGAGCTTGTCGATTCCCGCTTGCCCCTTGAGTGTGGTGGGACCGGCACCGCCAATGAGGATGTCGCGGCCATCTCCGCCATCGAGCGTCGCCGGGGTCGGTAAATTTTTGTCGATTTGCAGCCGGTCGTCTCCGGCCAATCCTTGCACGTTGATGAGCGTGACCGACGCGAAGGGAAACTGAGCGATCGTCACGGCCGAAGAGACGACGGCAATCTGCGTGTTGTTTTGGCTGAGCTGAACCTGAATGAAGTCGTTGCCAGGCGTTCCCAGAATCGAGAGCGTTCCCCCGGCAAGCGATGCCGTCACGGCAGGCAGGGCGCGCTGGCTGAGCGGTTCGAGGAACAAGGGCTCGCTGGCTGGTTTGCAGCCAGCCAAATGGACCGATTTCCGGCCGCGAAAGGGGGCTAAGAGCCAGTTGCGAAGGGACTTTCCAAGCATGGCGATTGCGTAACCTCGGCCGTGGACGGGCCTCCCTTGAGGCAATGCCGCCAATTTCAGGCTTCTCTGGATATCGTCGCATTCCGCACCTCCGGTTTAATCAAAGCAAACGGTAAAATCGGCACAGTCCGCAAATCCAAAACACCCCTCAATCTTCCACCAACCGGCAAAACCGGTGAATTCGATCAAGTGATTAAGAAATTTCAACCGATTTAGAAGTGATGGGTTTCGCGACCCAGGAACCGGTCATCTCAGGTCTCCAAGAACAGAAAGCTTGGGGGAGCAACCGGTTGAGGACTGACGCAATTGGCAAGAAAGAGGTCGGGCTACCGGAACCATTGGCTCGGCCTGGCAGGTTTTCTTGCCGGGCTGAACGGTTCGTTGCCGCTTTTTTCGCAAGAGCCCGCCCCGTCCGGAACGGCATCACCTGGTGTCGTGAAGGAGGCACCTGCCATCTCCCGCGATGTCGCCCCCTTGATCAAGGACGAGATCAAGGACGAGCCCCCTTCGCTATTCAGTCGCCCCTTGTCCGGCCCCGAAACTCCCGAACGCGAACCGCTGCCCGACAATTTCAATCCGCTCAAGATTCTCTTCGCTCCCAAGCTGGAACTGCCCACGGGCTACACCGGCCGTTCCAGCATCCGGCCCGACAACTTTCCCACCGACTTGCACTTCATTCCGCTGGAAGACCGCTGGCGCTCCGGCATGCCAACCTGGGACCGCTACGAAAAGGGTCACCCCAATAACCAGCAATACCTCTTCGACATCGGCCAGTGGTATGACCCCTACCGCCAAAACGTGATCAAGGGCGACTACCCGATCCTTGGGCAAAACACCTTCCTCGATATCACGCTGACCTCGTTCACCCTGGTCGAACCGAAAACGATCCCCGCGCCGACCACTCCTTTCGAGAGCACCGCCCGGCCCTTGACCGAGAATTTCTTCGGCAACCCCAACCAGATCGGCTCGAATCAGTTCATCACCCTGGGAATCGATCTGTTCCATGGCGACGCCGCGTTCAAGCCGGTCGACTGGCGTGTCAAGTTGACACCGATCTTCAATGTCAACGTCCTGACCGTCGAAGAACTGGCGCTGGTCAACCCCGACGTGCGCGCCGGAACCCAGCGTGAACGCACCTACACGGCACTGGAAGAATGGTTTGTCGAGAAAAAGATTGCCGACTGGGGCCCTTACTACGACTTCTCCTCGGTTCGGGTCGGCTCGCAGTTTTTCGTCAGCGATTTCCGCGGGCTGATCTTCAACAACGTCAATCGCGGCGTGCGCGTCTTCGGCTCGGCCGATGCGAACCAGATCCAGTACAACATGGCCTATTTCAACATGTTGGAAAAGGACACCAACAGCGGCCTGAACACCTTCGACAACCGCCATCAACAAGTGGTGATCAGCAACCTCTACTACCAGGACTTCCTCTACCCCGGGTACACGGCGCAGGCCAGCTTCCATTACAACCACGACGATCCAACCTTCCTCTTCAACAACAATAACTTTCTGGTGCGGCCCGACCCAGTGGGCGTCTTCAAACCGCACACGCTCGACGTTTTCTACTTGGGGTGGGCAGGCGACGGGCACATCAACCGCTTCAACATCAACCATGCCTTTTACACGGCGCTGGGCAGCGACACCCGCAATCCGCTTGCCAACCAGGCCCAGTCGATCATGGCCTACCTGGGCGCGCTCGAACTTTCCTACGACCGCGACTACGCCCGCTTTCGCGTCTCTTACTTCTTCGCTTCCGGCGACGGCAATCCCAACAACGGCCATGCGACGGGATTCGACTCGATCTTCGACCGGCAGAACTTTGCCGGCAGTTTCTTCAGTTGGTGGGGGCGCAGCCGCGTCCCGCTTTTCGGCGTCGGCCTCAAACAAGAGTTCAGCTTGCTGCCCGATCTGCGTTCCACGAAAAACCAGGGGCAAAGCAATTTCGTCAATCCGGGCTTGAGCCTCATTAACCTCGGCTTCGACCTCGATTTGACGCCCAAGATCAAGTTGATCAACAACTGCAACTTCATGTGGTTCGACAAAACCGCCTCCCTGGAACAGTTCGTTTACCAGGGAAATATCAACCGCCAAATCGGCACCGACTTGAGCGTCGGCCTCGAATACCGGCCGCTGTTGAACAACAACCTGCAATTCACCTGCGGCGTCGCCACCTTCATTCCCGGCGATGGTTTCAAGGATTTGTACAATAACCTCACTGCCAGCGCTCCGGGTAATGTGCTTGGTTTCACCCAGATGACCTTGCAATACTAGGCGAGCGAGCAATGTGTTGGGCTTCACCCAGATGACTTTGCAATCCTAGGCCCATTCTCAACAAACAAAAAGGCACCGCAAGGGATGCCGTGAATCCATGCCGGAAACGATCAATATCCGAATCTTCGACGACGAGAGCATCGTCGGATCGGTCGAAGCGGAACTTCCGATCATTCTTGGCCGCCAGGCCCAGGGCGAACCCGATGTCGGACGGATCGTCGATAGCGCTGTCGGCAAAAAGCTGATCATCGCCCGCTTCACCGAAACCACGATCGGCCGCACCCATCTGCACATCGAACCGATCGCCGCGAGCAAAGTCTCGGTGCGCAATATCAACGAATACCGCGCCGTGCTCCTTACCGGCATGCCGAGCCTGGGGCCGCGGGAAAAGTTCGTTTGCGACTTGCCCACAATCATCAATTTCGAAAAAGAAGGGGGCAAGCGGATCATCCTCAACGAGGTTGGCCGGGAACTGAAAAGCTCCTCCTCGATCATCGAGCCGCCTCTAAGTTCCAAATCGCACCGGGTGGTTCAGACCAGCTTGATGAAGCTCTCGGTCGCCAATATCGGCCGCGCCGAACTCATCTCCTGGCTGGACAATGCACTCGAAGTCTTGCAATCGGCAGTCGATTCCGACGACTTCTTCCATCGCGCCGTGAAATCGGCCATCGAAATGGTGGAGCTCGATCAGGCCCATCTCATCCTGTTCAGCGGCGACGACTGGAACATTGAGGCAAGCCATTCGGAAAATCCCAAACTTCCCAATCGCGAGCCGAGCCGCAAGATTTTGCAAATCGTGCAGCGCGAAAAGCGCAGCTTCTGGCAATCGCTCGAACTGATCGGCAAGCAAACCGTCAGCCTCGAAGGGGTCGAGGCGGTGGTGGTTTCCCCCATCCTGGATCAGGCCGGCACGGTGCGCGGCGCCCTCTATGGTTTGCGGCTTTTTTCCTCGACGGCGGCCAATCGCGAGCCGATCGGCGAGATCGAATCGCGCCTGGTCGAACTGCTTGCCAAGGTCGTGGCCACGGGTATCGCCCGCTTAGAGCAGCAGAAGGTGGCGCTGGCCGCCAAGGTGCAATTTGAGCAGTTCTTTACCCCGCAACTGGCGCAGCAGCTCTCCCGGCTGCCCGACTGGGACAAGGGCCGCGAAGCCCATGTCACCGCGCTATTTTCCGACATTCGCGGTTTCAGCCGCATCAGCGAAAAGCTCGACCCGGCCGTGACGGTGCACTGGATTCAAGATGTGCTCGGCATGCTTTCGGATTGCGTGCTACGCAACGGCGGCGTGCTCGTCGACTACATTGGCGATGCGCTCATGGCGATCTGGGGAGCGCCCGAAGAGCAGCCCGACCATGCCGCCCGGGCCTGCACGGCGGCGCTCGAAATGCTCGCCTGTCTGCCGATCTTGAACAAGCGCTGGGAGCAGCGCGTTGGCGAAAAAACCGAATTAAGCATCGGCATGAACAGCGGCATGGCCCAGGTGGGAAACACCGGCTCCAAGCGCAAATTCAAATACGGAGCGCTCGGAAGCAATGTGAACCTCGCCAGCCGGATCCAGGGAGCGACCAAGTATCTGAAAACTTATGTGCTCATGACCGAGGCGACCCAGAAGCTCTTGCCGCCCGATTTTTGCACCAGGCGCATCGCCGAAATCCGTCCCAACAACTTCGAGGCCTCGGTGCGCATCCATGAACTGATCGCACCCGACCATCCGGCCTGGCCGCGCATCAAAACCGATTACGAGCGGGCGCTTTACTTGTTTGAGGCGGGCCAGTTCAAACTCGCCGCGCGCATGATGGGCAACTGGCAGGTGGAATTCCCCGACGACGGTGCGGCGCTGGTGCTTCTTTATCGCTCCGTCAACGGCATGGTCGAGGGAAAAAATCCCGATCACCCCACCTGGGTTTTCAAGGAGAAGTAATATCTCCCATCTGCGATGGGAGGTATTACTTTGCATTCTTTTCTGTCTGTCGACGCCTCAGTCGGCGGCCCGCGCGACCGATTCTTGACCGCCGAGCAGCGCCCGATCGTTCTGGTTTCGTTTCGCGACTTTTTGATCGACCTTGCGGCGAAGGGCGGGCGCGTCGGCAAGGATTTCCAGGAAGAGATCTCCGGGGACTTTCACCAGTTCGATGACTGGTTCCCTGGTTTTGCTTGAGGCCGCCGTGCCGGTATTGGGCGGGACGAAAGCAATGCAGGTTGCCGAGCGCGGTTGGTCGGCGAGCACTCCCATTTCGCCAAAATACTCTCCCCTGGACATGTAGGAGAGCACCTGCACCCGGTCGGCGCCGCCATGGCGTGGGGGGATGACCGGGCCCAATACCGCCTCGAGCCAATTGCGTCCAAAACAGGTTCGTTCACGAGGCGTCCAGGCGGCGACCGCAGCGGCAATTTCCTCGGCTAAGCGAGGTGGTTCCTTTTTTCCCGTGACCGGTTGTGGCCAGAGTTCTTGGATCGTCTTCGACGCAGGCGGGTCGGGCAAGATTCTCGCCTTGTCGCCCACAAAAGGATTCTTCAAAAAATCGTTCAGCTTGTGGAGCCACTCCTGCTTTTCCCCCAGGGTCATGGCATCCGCCTCGGGCGCCTCGTCTTGAAAAGCGTCGAGGGACTCGGGCGCGGACCAGTCGATGCGTGCGGCCACGGCGCTCCAGGAGGCAGGGGCCGCCGGGTCGCGGAGGATTTCGAGTTGAGCAAACAGCGCCTTCCAGTCGGCGATATCCGCCAGGCCGACCAGGTCGGTGAACCCTTTGACCGTTTGCACCATGCCGCGGCGAATGATGTAGATCGCATCGGGCAGGTCGTTTTCCTGAAAAATCACCTCATGAGGCGAACAGCGAACCAGTTCGACTCCGGACCTGACCTGTTCGATCTGCCCCGGGTCGAGGTCTTCGAAAATGGAGAGCGAGAGCAATTCGTGTTCAAAACCCCTTTTCAGATAGATTTTGTCGATTTGCTCGCGAAAGCCGGGATCGCTCTCCAGCAGATCCATCAGCGTCCCGGGAATTTCTACCACATGGCAGTCTTTTTCCGCCACCAGCGTCGCGGAGCGCGGTTCCCCCCGCTTGCAGTTAAGTTCCCCGAAGAGCTCGCCTTCGAAGATACGCGCCTTGCGGATTTCGTATTCCCGGTGAGGCAAGGCATCGACCGGAAGGATCGACGGATCGGCCGTGCCGGCCTCTTTCCTGTCGCCAAATAACCAGGATAGCAAGCCCTCGCGGCGGCCCGTAGCGGCCTTGCGTGGATGGGCCAGGTAGACGGCAATGCCCAACTCACTTTCCGGTTCGCTCGAACTGCCGGAGCTGGAATTTTCTCTCGAAGGCTTCCGCCATGGGTCCGGAGTCTCGGACTCGTTGGAACGTTGGCGAGCCAGTTCGAGGACCGGCTCCTTCAGCTTTTGCAAATCGAGCGCACCGAGCAGACACATGGCGGTCCAGCCCGGTTCTCCCTGTCGGCAAATCGTCTCTCCCTTGCGCACGCGGCGAAGGCGAATTCCTTCGCAATGGCCATCCAGCAGCGTTTGATCCTTCACCAAGGAAAAAAAACTGAGTCCGAAGAGCTGATGAGGAGTAAGAGCAACCGATTCTTGATCGCTTTGCGCGGAAGGGGCCGGCGGTGCGGCCGACGATTCGATCTGAGATTTCCGGGCATCCATATCAGGCCAACTTTCACAACATTCCCAGGGTTCGGCGCGACGGGGATGGACCCATCATTTGAGCGATTTTTTGACCTTGCCCATCCACAAAAGGAATTTTTCCGGATCGTAGGCGTACAGCGTTCTCAAGAGTTCGCCCTGGCGCAGGACAATGCTCTCCTTGCGCCCCGCCGGCAATTGCAGCGCCAGATCCTTTTCCACTTCCAACAGCAACCGGTCCAAATCGGCGCGATCGTTGTTCAAAATGCTCTTCTCCTCGCCGCGAAACACCGTCAGCGCCCAGGCCGCCTGGCGCGCCGAATCGTAGTCGGCCAGGCGCTCAGCAAGCAGGTCGGGAAGGAGTTTCAGCGCCTTCTCCATCTGCGGTGGACCGCAGGGAAGCTTGGCGGTGCGCACCGCCAGGTCGTCGGCCCTTCTGGCCCATGCGCCCGCGTGGAGCTGGATCTTGGCGAGGTCGCCAAACGGTCTCACTACAAAGGCTTCGCGCAGGTTCTTTTCCAGTTGCACCCAGGTGGGCGTCTGACCCGCGGCCGGCGCTTCCTCCTGGCTTGCAAGCTCCGAGACGACCCTGGTCAAAATGCCTGGCCAACTCTTCATCGGCACCCGTCCGGGCCGATAGCCATCGCCGCGGGTCTGGCGCCAACTGGGCGCGCGCAACTCATGATGGCAGGCAAAACAATCGAAATTGGCCCAATCGAGCCCCTGGTTGCTTTTCAAGGCATCCGCCGCCTGGGCTTCGAGCAAGCGCATCGATTCGGCCAAACCTACCGCCGAACCCACCAGAAGCAGTTGCGTCTTCTCCCAGACCTGGTCGGAGTAGCCCTGGATCTTTTGCACCTCTTTCGGCTTCTCGCGCAGGTACTGCCAGTGACGGGGCATCTGATCGCTGAAGGTGGTGATTTCAAAACCAGGAAGAGGCGGGTGGCCGGCGGCATACATCTCGTGGGTGACAAATTTCCCCTGGGCCTGATTGCCAATGTGGCACGATGCGCACAACTGGGCTCTGCGTACCGGATTCCAGAGGTCGGTCATCCCATACTTGGTTTCCTTGGTTTGCCGGTCAAGACCGCGAAATTCCTTGCGCGAAAGCACCAGGCTATGCTTGCCCACCCAGGCTTCGTGGGCGCCATGGCAAACGACGCAACTGATGCCGTCCTTGTATTCGAAGGTGTCGTGAACTTGCGCGCCCTTCTCGACGATCAGGCTATGGCAGGCCAGGCAGGCGGTCGCCTTGAGCGGGCTTTCCAGCTTGAGCTTCTTGAGCATCGACTGGCCAAGCTCGCCCGTCAGGGCGGCAAAGGCATCGGCATGTTTGTCTTTTTCCTTCCAGCGATCCATTTCGTCGCAGCGGCACAAAAGGGGCGGATCGGCCGTTTGACCTTTTTCATGGCAGCCCGCCGTGGCGCATGCCTTCACACCGAAGTAAAGAAGGGGCAGCTCGGGTGCTTTTTGCAACGCGGCGGGAAGAGCATTGCCTTCGGTGCGCGACGCGCTCGTTTCCCGCGGGCTCTGAGCGTAAATGCGCCCGGCGGGAAGGAAGAAATAAGGGATAAGGCAGAGGGCGGTTGCCAGCACGGCAAGGACCAGTCCGCGCCAAAAGGTTTTGGGCCGGTTTCCTGAAATCTTTTCTCTTGATTCGCGGGGCATGATGGCCGCTCTTACCTCAGCCCGCTTTTCAGGCGATCAAAAAGTTCCCGGATGGCAATTTTATCATAGAGATCGGGACTGCCTCCCAAACTCTCACGGCCCGAAGGGAACGAGCGATCCAGCGCCTTGCCCAAATCGGTAAGTCCTTTTTCCAGGAGCGGCAGGTCCGGCCCAGAGGGTTGCGTTCGATCGGAATCGAGATCGCGCATCGTTTGACCAAGCGATCTTAACCCGAGGTATTTCTGAGTCGCGCTTTCCCAATCGAGCGCCTGATCGCCCGTTTTAAGTAGGGAATGGGTCAAGGCCAAACTGCGCGCGGGTTCATGCGGCAGCCGGTCCATGCGCACGATAACCGCTTCCAACTGAGCCGAAAGGAGACGCGCCCTGGCGGCAATGTCGGCCCGATTCGCCGCGGGGTTGCGCATGCGCACCTGGAGTTCTTCCAGGCGACCGGGAATTTCCGCTGCCTGGGAATCGCCCAAACCTCGTGTCAGATCCCTTAGCCCTGAGAAATACCAGGTTCCCCAAACGGGCAGTCCCGGCTTGGCTACGCCTCTGACATCGGCAACAAGGGTCTGTGCTGTGAGAGGCTTGAGCTGATGATGGCAACTGGCGCAATTGAATTCCGCCAGTTCAGGCCAGGGGCGATCGGGAACGGCCGTCGTGCCATCGGCCCGGAGGGCTAGCAGGTCGAGTGCTGCCTGAGCCGAAACAAGTTGGCCAAGTGCCCAGACGCGCTCGTCAAAATCCGGATAACGGGCCTTTTCGTCCTTCAGCGACCAGTGTCGGGCAGAATAGTTGGCCAGGTAGGCTCCCAGTTCAAATCGCAGCCGGGGATGCCCTGCCGCAATGAGGTCGTGATTGACCTCCATTCCTTCCTTGCCGACATGGCAGGCCGCGCAGATTCTGGCCCGCTTGAGCAGGTTCTTCGTGTCGGCAAAGCCTCGCGCTTCTTTGTCCGAAGCGGCAAGCGACTTCCACTCGAACGAGAAGTGGCCTGCCACCCAGTTCTTCGCCCCTCCGTGGCACGACTCGCAACTGACTCCATCGGCCGCCGAAAATCGTTCGGCAACCGCCACGGCATCAAGTCGCGGATTGGGCAGTTGATGGCAGGCCAGGCAAAGCGCGTCCTGGTCGGGGCGTGCCTCGCGAGTCGATGCCAGACCGCGGTAATTCTTCAAAATCGATCGCGAGCGGGGCTCGTGAAGGGTTGCTTGCGCGCGAGCGTGAGGATCGGCGTCGATCCAGGTGGCATATTCGCTACGCTTGGGACCGCTTTGCCAGGGGCCGTTGTGGCAAGCGGAAGCCGAGCACGAACCCGCTCCGGCCATTCGGCTGGTTCGGGCGGATTCAGGCAGGTCGGAAGGAAGCGGAAGTTCAGACGGCGGACCTTGAAACGAAACGGCCTCGACGAACCGCACGCCCCCGAGGAGCACGGCCACGAAAGACGCGAGAACCCAAGCTAGCTTGGATAGCTTTATCAATCCCGAGCCCCAGTGTTTTAAGATCGATCAGGGACAACCATTTGATTTGATCCCTTCATCCTACCTCATATTTCTGGGGTCCGACTGGACCTTTTTTTGACGATTTTGTTCCTGAATCGGGGCACAACTTTCGGGCTGACTTGCTCCGGCGCAAAAAACTCGTTCAAAAAGCAGAGGTCATCCGCGGGACTCCCCCCCTTTTGCGTCCTTTCCGATCCGAGCTCTCCGATGAAACTGCGAATGCTGCCATCCATGAATGGACCGGGCCATTTGCAGTACCTTTCGACCTACATCGTCAACGAGGTTTGCGCTTTCGACGCCGGCGCCCTGGGCATGGTCGGCACGCCGACGGAACAGGCGCTGGTCGATCATGTTTTCCTGACCCATGCTCATCTCGACCATATCGCCGGCCTGCCGATTTTCCTCGATACCGTCGTCGATCTGGGCAATGAATCGGTCGATGTGCGCGCCTCGGCAGAGGTTCTGGGCATGCTCAGCTCCCATGTGTTCAACGACCGCCTGATGCCCGATTTCTTGCGGATTTCACAACAAGGACCGGTTTTCCTGCGGACGACCGCGATTGAACCGGAGGTTGCCACGGCGGTCGCGGGTCTTTCCGTGACTTCCTTTCCGGTCAACCATCCGGTGCCCTGCGTCGGCTACATGATTGAGGAGCCAAAGGCCGCGATTGCCATTGTGACCGATACCGCGCCGCACGACTCGATCTGGCAGCGTCTGGCAAGAATCCCCAACTTGAAGGCGATTCTTCTGGATTGCTCGTTTCCTCAGTCGCAGGCCAAGTTGGCCGCAATCTCAGGCCACATGACCACGGGCCAATTTGTCGAGCAGGCGCGCCGATTTGCCAGGACCGCGCCCGTGCATGCGATCCATATCAAGCCGCGCTTTTACGAGGAAGTCATTGCCGAACTGAAGGAGCTAAACTTTCCTTCCGAACAAATCATCATTCCCGGCAAAGATTATTTCTTCGTTTGATCGGCTGGGCGCCGGTCCCGTTTCCATCCATAGTTCGCCGGTCCACGGGCGCCTTGAATGGAGTTGTTGAAGCGTTGCCCCTGCGGGACCGCGATACGCTCATGGCCGCGGTGTTTTGGGGTACACGAGCCGGTCGAACCAAAAATCCTTGACCGAACGCATGATCTCGGTGAATTCCCCAAAATCGATCGGTTTGATCAGATAGGCATTGCCGTGATGGGCATAAACCGTCGCGATGTCTTTTTCGTCCTTGGAGGTGGTGAGCACGATCACCGGGATTTTTTTGGTTTCTTCATTATTCTTGATCTTCGCGAGTAATTCTCGCCCATCCATTTTAGGCAAGTTGAGATCGAGCAGAATTAGGTGAGGAGAAGGAACCTGGCTGAATTCTCCAAGGCGGTGCAGGAAATTGAGCGCTTCTTCCCCGTTCTTGACGCGATGCAGCCGGTGCTGGAAGGAGACCTCCTGGAGGGCTTCCTGGGCCAGGAGCATGTCGCCGTCGTTATCCTCGATCAGGAGGATTTCCAATTGCCTGTCACTAAGAGGAACGCTCATCGATTCGGATTGCCTTGCTGGATTTCAGAAAGTGATGGCCTGGCCGGGAGATGAGCCTTGACCGCAAAGAAGTTACGCCTCGAATGGAGGCGCTAAAAAGGCAGAGAGGTCGATAAGGGCGAAAAACCCAAACTTAGCGTGCTAAAACCTGGTCCGGGTGTGGTCCTCCGCGGGGAAGAAGCGCGGGCGTACCGCAAAGCAATCGTTCGCAAAGCAATCGTTGACGAATGATGGAATAATCGAACCGCATCCATGGCGCAAACATCCCCTCCGCGTACTAGCCACTGCGACCGCCGTCTCACCGAGTCCTTGATCTCAAATCATCGATTAAGGGATAAGGAATTCGTTGATTTGGAAAGCAATAGGGTGGCCTGGAAAAATGGCTACCCCTTTCTGGGGGGATAGGCAAACTTTCACAAACCTAAAGGTAGACAGCCGGGACAACCCATCGACTCCCGACTTTTGCCATGAAAACGGTTTTTTTCAGAAATCGAGACGGTCCAACATTGCAGCTGTACTGTGCCGAGGGATGCCGCACCAGTGAATCGTTGCATTGAGGCGCCAACCTGACCGCCACGACCTGACTTGCGAACCGATCCAATCGACCCCAATGCCTTTCTCTTTTGCCCTTAAGGGCTTAATCTTGATAGGTAGAGGGTGAAAACGAATCCCACCTTGCCGCCCTCCCTCGCCTTCTTCAGCGGATGACCGTTTATGCAGCCGTTCGTGATCTTGTGCTTGCTGGCACCAGGCCAAGCCGCCGTCGATTTCAATCGGGATGTGCGCCCCATCCTTGCGGACAAGTGCTACCACTGCCACGGCCCCGATGAAGGCAACCGCAAAGGGTCTTTACGGCTCGACACCGCCAAGGGGGCGGCGCGGGTGCTCAAGGGGAAAAACCCGGAAGAGTCCGAGCTCGTGGCTCGCATCCTCACTTCCGATCCCGACGCCAAAATGCCCCCGGCCGACTCGAACATTGCCAAAAGCCTCACCCCTCGAGAGATCGACATCCTGAAAAAATGGGTCGCTCAGGGCGGCACCTACGCGAGGCACTGGGCCTACGAACCGCCCGTAAAGAAGCCGCTGCCCGAACCGCTGCACCCAAACTGGACCCGCCCGATCGACCGCTTCATCGCCGCGCGACTTTCCCAGGAAAAGTTGACGGTCTCCCCGCGCGCCGACAAGACCCTGCTCATCCGCAGGGTCACGCTCGACCTGACCGGCCTGCCCCCCACCCCCGCCGAAGTGCAGGCCTTCCTCCAAGATTCCTCCCCCGACGCCTACGAAAAGGTGGTTGACCGCCTCCTCGCTTCGCCGCGCTTTGGCGAACGCATGGCGCTCCCCTGGATGGATCTGGCCCGCTACGGCGATTCGAGCGTCTTCCACGCCGATGGCCCCCGCGACATGTGGGGCTGGCGCGACTGGGTCATCCGCTCCTTCAACACGAACAAGCCGTTCGATCAGTTCACCCAGGAGCAGATTGCAGGCGACCTCTTTCCCAATGCGACCGTCGATCAAAAGGTCGCCTCGGGCTTCAATCGCAACCATGCCACCACCGATGAGGGCGGCGCGATCCCCGAGGAATACCGGATCGAATATGTCATCGATCGCGTGAAAACCGTTTCCACCACCTGGTTGGCCGCGAGCATGGAATGCGGCCAGTGCCACGACCACAAATACGACCCGATCACGCAAAAAGAGTATTATCAGTTTTTTGCATTTTTCAATAACACCAAAGATCCGGGGATGCAGACGCGCAACGGCAATCAGGCGCCGCTTGTTGAAATTGCCGACCCGGAGGCTCAAAGCAAGGTCGATCTGGCGCGCAAGGAGCGCGAGAAAGCCGCCGCGCAGTTCAAGAAGCTCTTAAGCGACGCCGGCCAGGACAAGAAATACCAGGCCTGGAAAAAAGAAACCGCTCCCGCAAAACCACCTGCCTCACCCAAAGAAACCGCTACGGCCAAGGAGCCACCGCTCAAAACGCTCTTCCACCTGCCTCTTGAGGAAAAAGACCTGAGCGGGTTGGCCGATCTGCGCGGCCAGGTTGGCTTTGTGGTCGAAGGCAAAGCGGCCAACATCAAGCGGCCAGGCGGCGACGGCATCAAGCTTCCCGGCAACACCCTTTACCAGTTCGATTCCGACTTGCAGCTTGACCACGACAAGCCGTTCACCTTTTCCGCCTGGATGAAAATCCCCAAGGATGGCGGCGGTTTTCTGCTTTCGCGCATGGACAACGACAACGCCTTCCGCGGATTCGACCTGGGCCTTCAAGGAGGCAAACCCGGCCTGCACTTCATCCATCACTGGTCCGACAACGGCCTGAAGGTCTATGCCAAAGAAGCACTGACTCCCGATGCCTGGCACCATGTGGTCATTCGTTACGATGGCAAGCTCAAAGCGGCCGGCGTCAGCATCCTGGTCGATGGCAAGCTGCAGACCAACGAAGTGATGAACGACAACTTGAAGGGCACCACCCGCACCGATGCGCCCCTGCGTCTGGGCGGCCGGTCCGATGGCGGCCGCTTCCATGGCGAAATCGATCAGGTGTCGCTGTTCGCCGGACATGTTGAGCCCGCCAACATCCCCGCGACGACCGTCAAGCTTGCCGAAAACATCAAATCGCAAATCGGCCAGCCCGGCTTCGACGCCAAGGATGAAGAGGCGCTTGCCGGCTACCACGCCCGCACTCAATCGAAGTCTTTCGCAGGTCACCTCAAGTCTCTGACCAAGGCCTTGGTCGAGGAAAAGAAACTCGATCGTGGCGTGAGCTCGGTCATGATCATGGAAGATCTGCCCAAGGAGCAGATGCGCACCACCTTCATCCTCAACCGTGGCCAGTACGATCAACCGCGCAAGGACCAACCGGTGACGGCGGCCACCCCCGCGGTGCTCGGCGGCCTCCCTGCGGGAGCACCCCAAAATCGCCTGGGGCTCGCCCAGTGGATGACCCGACCCGATCACCCGCTCACGGCGCGCGTCGCCGTCAACCGCTTCTGGCAATGGTTCATGGGCGAGGGCCTGGTGCGCACCGCCGAAGACTTCGGCCTCCAGGGAGAAATGCCCAGCCATCCGGAACTGCTCGACTGGCTGGCGGTCGACTTCGTTGAATCGGGCTGGGATGTCAAGCGTCTGATCAAGGCGATCGTGACTAGCGAAACCTATTGCCAGACGCCGCGCCTTCCGGGCGTCTTGCGCGAAAAAGATCCGGAAAATCGCCTTTTTGGCCGCGGCCCGCGCTATCGGCTCCCAGGCGAATTCATCCGCGATCAGGCGTTGTTTGTTTCGGGCCTGTTTGTCGAGAAAATCGGCGGCCCGTCGGTGCGCCCCTACCAGCCTGCCAATATCTGGGAAGATGTGGCGCTCGACACGAACCTTTCCCGCTATGTCCAGGACAAGGGGGAGAAACTCTACCGACGCTCGATGTACACCTACTGGAAACGCTCCTCACCCCATCCGTCAATGACCACCTTCGATGCCCCCGGCCGGGAAAAGTGCACCGCCTCGCGGCCGCGCACCAACACCCCCTTGCAGGCGCTGGTTACCCTCAACGATCCGCAATTTGTCGAGGCGGCCCGGGCCTTTGGCCAGCGCATCCTCAAGCAAGCGGGATCTACGCCGGGCGAACGGATCACCTTCGCCTACTGGAACGCCCTGGGCCGACCGCCCCGACCGGAAGAAACCGCGGTCATGCAAGCCTTCGTGCAAAAACAAAAAACCCGCTTTGGCGCCGATCGCCCCAATGCCGAGAAACTGCTGGCGATCGGGGAACAACCGCGCGATGCGTCGCTTGACCCGATCGAGCATGCCGCCTGGACCATGGTGGCGAGTACCTTGATGAATCTCGACGAATTCCTGATGCGCAATTGATCGAAGAAGGAAACGAAACGATGTTTGACAGATTTGCCGCCGACATCTCCCGGCGCTCGTTCATTCGCCGCGCCCCCACCTCGCTTGGCGCCGCGGCCCTTACCGGGCTGATGGCGAACCGTGGCCAGGGGAACAGCCCTTTTCACTTTACCGGTAAGGCGAAGCGGGTCATTTATCTCTTCTTCTCGGGCGGCCCCAGCCACATCGACATGTTCGATTACAAGCCCGCCATGGAGAAGATCCACGGCAAGGAACTGCCCGATTCGATTCGCCAGGGACAGCGCATCACCGGCATGACCAGCGGGCAAAAGAACTTCCCCTGCGTCGCGCCGATGTTCAAATTCGCGAAGTATGGCCAGGCCCAAACGTGGGTCAATTCCGACCTGCTGCCGCACACCGCGTCGGTCGTCGACGACATCTGTATCGTCAAATCGGTCAACACCGAGGCGATCAACCACGACCCGGCGATCACCTACATCACCACCGGAAACCAACAACCCGGCCGCGCGAGCATGGGCTCGTGGCTTTCCTACGGCCTGGGCTCCGACAACGAAAACATGCCGGCCTTCACGGTGATGATCTCGCAAGGCCGCGGGCAAAAGCAGGCGCTCTATTCCCGGCTTTGGGGTAGCGGCTACCTCCCTTCCAAGCATCAAGGAGTGCAACTACGCTCCGGGCGCGATCCGGTGCTCTATCTATCCAACCCGGCCGGTGTCGATGCGATGGCGCGCCGCGAACAGCTCGACACGCTCGCCCAACTCAATCAGGGAACTTTCGATCAGTTCACCGATCCGGAAACCCAGGCGCGCATCGCCCAGTATGAAATGGCCTACCGCATGCAGACCGCCATGCCCGAACTGATGGATTTAGCCACCGAGCCAAAACAGATTCTCGACCTTTATGGCCCCGACGCCAAGAAGCCGGGCACCTTCGCCCACAACTGCATCCTGGCCAGGCGCATGGCGGAAAAAGGCGTGCGCTTCATCCAGCTCTTCCACCAGGGCTGGGATCAACATGGTGCGCTGCCCAAGAACCTGCGCATGCAGTGCGAAGACATCGACCAACCCTCGGCAGCGCTGGTCAAAGACCTGAAAAGCCGGGGCATGCTTGACGAGACCCTGGTCGTCTGCGGCGGCGAATTCGGCCGAACGATTTATAGCCAGGGTACGCTCACGAAGACCGATCACGGCCGCGACCATCATGGCCGCTGCTTCTCCACCTGGCTGGCCGGCGGCGGCATCAAACCGGGAATCGAATACGGCAAGACCGACGACTTCGCCTACAACATCACCGAAAACCCGGTGCACATCCGCGATTTGAACGCGACGATCCTGCACACGCTCGGAATCGACCACCGGCGCTTGACCTTCAAATACCAGGGGCTCGATCAGCGCCTGACCGGCGCCGAAGAGGCCCATGTGGTCAAGGGGATCTTGGCGTAGCTGGTCCGAAACACCGGATCCCAGCGGGACAATGCGCTTGCGTTCTGATCACCCAAGTTGTCCCGCTCGAACCGGCGGTTCGAATGTCGACCGGGCAGGGCCTGGCCTGAGAGCCAAACATGTTCACCACTTCTTGCGCAAGCCGCGTCGTGTTGGCCCTTGGTCTGTCGTGTCTTTTTTGCCCTTCGCGCTCGCAAGCGCAGCCGGAGGAAAAGACGGTTTTGCAACGCAGGCGCGAAGTCGAAGAGCGCAGGCTGCAGTTGATTCAGGCTCAACGCAAACTCGCGCAAAGCAGCGCCGACTTGGCGCTGGCGGAAGGGAATCGCGATCGCGAGATCACGGAACTGTCGAACGCGCTGGGCTTCTATCAAAGCGAGGCCGTGTGGCTTCGTGATCATGCAAACTGGTTTTGCGACCCGCGCGACCTGATGACCGAGAACCAATGGGAAAAGGCCAAGGTCGCGGCACGCCTTGCCAAGCTCAAAGGCGATTCCAGGGCGCTGGTGGCAGAGTGCAAGAAGATCGTCGGCTTTCACGAACAGGATCTGAAACGAGTCGAACAGCTGGCGCAAATGGGCGCCATCAAGTCCGAAGAGAAGAGCGCGGCCGCGAAAGGTCTGGCCGAGGCCCGAAGGCAATTGATGGCCGCCGAAAAGCGCGCGATGGAGCAAGAAAAGAACGACGCACCCCATTAGGCTGGTCCCAGAAAAGGACCGAGGCCCATTCTAACCCTCGAACGCAGCACGAACAAAGCGCGGAAATCGCTCCCACAGAGGGGCATTGAGCCAATGGCGCACGCGAGTCAGATCAAGAAAAAATGCGTCAAGTGAAGGGCGATCAAGCAAGGAAGACGGCGTTAGTGCCAATGTGTCTCGCGCTCCATCATGTGCCGAACGACGGAACCTACCCTGTGTATCGACTGATAAACATGGAGTATCGAAACGCCGCGTTGGATTGCAATTTCGTTAACCGGCAGATTTTTTAATTGCGCATCTTCGAAGATTTGCCACGTGGGGTCGGCAACCTCCGACCTGGCTCGATCCAAGGCGAACCCGCACCAGTCCCGATAAAGGCGTTCGTAAAACGAGCGATCAATCAACTCCGCCAGGCGAAGAACTTCCGCTTTGCCAATGAGGTTGACCAGGCCAGTTCGTTTGATCTGCAAAAGCCAACGAATCAGCAGTCGATAGATCATCTTGCGCCAGTGCTTTCGAAACCTCGCAGGCGATTTTTGCAGTTCTTGTTCAAGCCTCCAGATGATTTTGCGCGCGGCATCAGCGCATGTGCTTTTTGCCGCCTTATGATCAATCGAATAAAACACCAAATGCCGATCCAGTGCCCAAGCGAGAATGGTCTGCAAGGAATTCCATGGAGGAGAAAGCATGAAGGAGCCTCATTCCGCGAGACATTCACGTCTTTGAAGAAACAGGCAGCCAGGGAGGGGTCACCTGATTTCCATTTTAGCAGACATTTCCCTTCAAGAGGGGTAATAGGTGCTTACCACCGCCGAAATCGCGCCGGCAATCACAGCGATCAGAATCACCGCCACATAAATCTTCACGAAGGCACCGAGCAGCGCGTATTTTTTGCGCAGATTTTCCAGGGCCTCCATGAGGTGGCTGATATCCTGGCCGCCGCTGGAAACCACCTTGTGGAAGGAGGCGGCTGCCTTTTGCGTCCAACTGGCAAGCAGCCAGATGAACACGGTCACCAATCCCACGTAAGTGACCGGAACGATGAAGGCGGCCGGCTCGCGGATCGCCTGGAAGAGGATGAGGACCGTACCCACTCCATAAAGAATGCTGAGCAGGATCAGAGGCGCGGCGACCCAGTGCATTTCCAGAGCCAAGCCGCCGATGACCTGGTTTTGCTTGGTATCGAATTCGTACTCGGCCACGGGTTTGTCACTTCCCTGTTTTCCGAATGGATTCATAACTGCGACTGCCTTAATTGAGAGTTCCGATCGACGCATGCCGCCGGTGGGCGCCAGGACTCAAGCTTGGGAGATCTTTGCGGCCTTTGAGACTCTGTTTCCGCCTCGAGCGCCACCGGCTAATTTACCACAATTTGTTGAAGCCAACCGCTTTAGTGCCGAAAGTTCATGGGAGCCGAGATCGAAGCAGATGGCGTTCCACGATCGCACCCGATCATGAGAACGCCCACGTTTTTGTCGAGAGGTCCTGCCGATTCTGACGATAGAAGGGAAGAATCGGGACCCCGTCGGGGCTTTTCCCCGCCAGTTCTCGCGAATTGACCCGGTGTTCCCAGGAAGGATTTGCCCATGTCGGTGCTAGATCATTGGCATCCCGCACTGCTTTCAAGCCAACTCAAGAAAAAGCCCCACGCCGCGAAGATTTGCGGCAAGGAGCTGGTGCTCTACCGCGATTCTCAAGGAAAAGCGGCCTGCCTTGACGATCAATGCGCCCACCGGCGCATGCGCCTCAGCTACGGCAGGGTCGTCGGGGATCGCCTCCAGTGCCCTTATCACGGCTGGACCTTCGATTCCTGCGGCAACGGAGAAAGCCCCGGCACCCCCAAGCTTCATGCCTGCGCGCCAAGCTACGAAGTTCAAGAAAAAGAGGGGGCCATCTGGGTGCGCAACCAGAAATCCCAAAGCGCCTTCCCCGCGATGCCGGCCGAACCCTGGTATCATCTGGGCACGCTCGACCATACCGCGCCTGCCCCGCTCGACACGACCATGGACAACTTTTGCGAAATCGAACACACGGGCACGACTCATGCCGTCTTCGGGTATCCCCTGGAAAGGATGAACGAGGTCGAGGTCAAGTTCGAATGGACCGACGATAGCGTCACGGTGCGCAATCACGGACCGGCCAAGCCTTTGCCCTTGTGGGCCAACATCCTGCTTGGCGTGCGCAAAAAAATGCTCTTCTACGACCACTGGACTACCTATTTCAGCCCTTGCTACTCCATTTACGACCACTGGTTCATGAACCCTGAAACGGGCAAGGAAGCCTGGGTCGCCTGGAAGATCTACATCTTTTTCACGCCGGTCGATGACGACAACACCCGCGTGACCTCAATGATCTACGGCAAATCGGCCTGGTGGTTTTTGGGCAAGGACGGTGGGCTGCTCACCTTCAAATCGCTGCTGACTTCGCGCATTTCCCACGAGATCGATCTGGATGTCGCCATCCTTGGAAAGCTCGCCGACAAAAACCCAGGCATTGAAGGGATGAAACTGAGCCGATTCGATCGCGTCCTCGGCCTGAATCGCGACCGGGTATCCAGTGTCTACTACGGCAATCGCAAACAAGGGGTGCTGCCCATGCCGAGAAGGGCTGCGTAGAAAATCAGGCCTTGGCCATCTGCGCTTCCCGCTGCACTTCTTCGATCAAGGGCCAGATATCGTCGATTTCATCCTTGAAGAGATTGCCGATGAGAACGTCGGTCACGAGGCCCTTCTTGTCAGGGTGCTTGCGAATGAGACGGCCGAAGCTCAATCCGTCGTAGAAGGCGACCACGAGCCGGCGCATCCGGTCCATGCCCTTGAAATACTCGGTCTCCCAGGCGCGCAGGCGCTTTTCGCTCGGGTCGTTGTGAACAAGGGCATCGGAAATCGCATCGGCGGCCATCGAACCGGAAGTCAGTGCGAGCAGGACGCCCGAGGAATAAAGCGGATCCAAGAAGCCGAGGGCGTCGCCCACCATGACCCAGCCGTCGCCGGCCGCGCGCGTGGCGCGGTAGGAATACTCCTTTTGCGCGCGGAAAATGTCGCAGCGGGTCGCGTTGGCGATGCGCGGCTGCAAGCCGGGGCAACGCTCGACCTCCTGAAAATAGACCGCTTCGAGGTCTTTGCTTGAGCGGTTTTGAAACAGGTATTCCGGCGCCGCGACCACGCCCACGCTCACGATGTCGTCGTGCAGCGGGATGTACCAGAACCAGCCCTTCTTGTCCTTGAGCTGCAAGACGATGGTCGGCCCCTCGTCGCGACCGGTATCGCGGTGAGCTCCCTTCCAGTAGGTCCAGACTGCTGCCTTTTTGAGGATGGGATCCCATTCGCGCAGATTGAACCGGTCGATGATCTGCGTCGCCTGACCGCTGGCATCGACGACGATTTTGGCCGGGATGAACTGCTCCGGCTCGTTCTCCTTCTTGACCCGCACGCCGACGGCGCGGTCTCCTTCAAAAACGACTTCCGACACCCGGGCGCCCTCGTGAACATTCACGCCTTTTTTGCGCGCGTTCTGCAAGAGTAGGTGATCGAATTCGCTTCGACGCACCTGCCAGGTCTGCGACCGTTCGTGCGGATCGAAATCGCCAAAATAGAACGGCTCGGAAAGCGTCCCCTTTTGCGAAACGAACTGCACGCTGCGCTTTTCCGTGAAGTGGCTTTGGCGCATCGTTTCGAGCATGTCGATCTGATCGAGCACATGATAGGTGTAGGGGATGAGCGATTCGCCGATATGAAAGCGGGGGAAGTGATCCCGTTCGAACAGGGTCACCTTGTGCCCCTTCATCGCCAGAATGGTCGAAACGGTCGATCCGGCCGGTCCGCCGCCGATGACGATGACATCGGGCGCCGCCTGAGGGGCCGTACTAGCCGCATGAGGCATTGCTGCGGTTGTCGGCGTTTGAAAGGAATTTCCATCTGGCATGGCGGCAGGGCCTCAGAGTTTCCGTAGAAGAAGCGCGGTCGCTTCGAGTTTACCTTCAAACACCGTAGGTCGTCGGCAATGTTTCGCACGGACCAACCCTTTGCATTCTTCATGATTTTAGTCGTTCAAACAACTATGATCCAGGGGAATCCCCCATTCGCCTCCTTCCAGCTGCGGTAAAAACCTCCGCTTCGGTCAAACTCCGCCCGGTCCCATGCCGTCGTAACCGATACGATCAGGACGATCCGGCGTGCCGATGAACGGGAGAGTCGGAAGTCTGCCGCATGCCAATGAAGGACGCGATCTGCCATCCAACCAGCCAGACAGCCGGGTCGGTCGTGCAGGGAAGTGGCTGATGCCGCATTACCGAGGACGAACTGAACTAATCCGCCCGGTTTTCACAAGAACGCAATCGATTCTTCACTCCAACGGCTCAAGAGCGGTTTAGATTGAATCATACCTTCCTCTAAAAATCGGATGAACTCAGGAGCGGTCCATGGCTTTCACCTCCCGCCGTTTGTTTCTTGGCACCTCGTTGTCGACTCTGGGCACGGGCAGCATTCTTTTAGGCCAGGATCCGCGAGATGCTGCTGCCGGAGCTTTCTTGCGCAGACCGAACGTCGAATTTCCCGCCTTTGAACCCACCACCTTATTTTTGACCTGGCACAGGGATCCGACCACGACCATGGTCGTCCAGTGGATCGGCACTCGCGGCGAGACCGCCGACACCACGATTCAGTACACCACCGACCCGGCGGCTTGGGCACCCAAGCCGCCGGCGGCACGCACCGCCGATGCACCCCCTGCCGCGGCGCCCACCCCCGCTACCGCGGCAACTCCCGCCCCCGTTACGGGCACCGGCGCCAGTGCGCCGGCAACCGCGGCGCCCAAAGCCAAAACGATCGCATGGCAATCGCAAAAGCCGATTCTCAAGCCCTATCCGATGACCGATTTCCAGGTGTTCCGGGCCGAGCTCACCGGTCTGACCCCCGGAACCGACTATGCCTTCAAAATCGGCAAGTCTTCGGGTATCTATCGCTTCCGCACCATGCCCGCGAAAGCGACCGATACCATCACTTTTGTCTCCGGCGGGGATAGCGGCATCAATTCGGCCGCCGTCGCCAATAACCTCATGGCCGCACGCCAGAACCCGCATTTCGCGGTCATTGGCGGCGACCTTGGCTACGACAACGGCCGCTCCGTCGAGGTGAGCATTGCCTTCATTCGCAATTGGTCAAAAACCATGATCGATTCCGATGGCCGATTGATTCCCATGGTGCCTTGCATCGGCAACCACGAAGTCGATGGCGGTTACACGCGCGATCGCGCCAAATCTCCTTTTTTCCTTGCGCTATTCGACGGGCTCTACCCCTCGACCACTTACAACACACTCGATTTCGGGGATTACTTGAGTCTTGTTCTCCTCGATTCCGGCCATCTTTCTCCCATCGGAGGCGAACAGGCTCTGTGGCTTGAAAAGACCCTCAGGGCACGCGAGGACCTACCTCACACAATCGCGGTCAACCATGTTCCGGCCTACCCTTCCAATCGCAACCCGCTTCCAACACCCGCCAAGGGGGACAAGAAAGCTTCCGCCGGTACCGGCGAGGAAAATCGCAAGTACTGGGTGCCCCTCTTTGATAAGTACCGCGTACCCCTGGTTCTGGAACACCACGACCACACCTTCAAGCGAACCAAACCTCTGCTCGGGGGCCTGCCGCACCCGAATGGCGTACTTTACCTGGGAGACGGCTCTTGGGGGCGGTTGCGCAGTCTTCGCCCCACGGACGATCTACACGTCATGTTCAAGACCAGTTCCGACTACCACATTACCTTGCACAAAATCCAGGGCCAGGAACGATTCCACATGGCCATGGATGAACGCTCCCGAGTCATGGATGTCAGCCACACCGGTCAGCGAAAAAGAGGAATTATCGCTGTGCAGGGATAGAAGTAAAGCACCGACCAATTTTCGCTGCTTTTATTGAACGACAAAAAGTCAGAGGGCGGGTG
>Ga0208492_1000266_pt1 | contig 49571 bp, 36 predicted proteins | sample Subbioar_CSW14AB_FD_184820 | JGI IMG/M metagenome (GOLD analysis project Ga0208492, IMG submission 184820) | Serpentinite rock and fluid subsurface biosphere microbial communities from McLaughlin Reserve, California, USA - CR12Mar_CSW14AB (SPAdes) | ecosystem: Environmental > Terrestrial > Deep... | reverse complement strand
AGGGGCAGGTTCCAGAGCGGCCAAATGGGGCGGACTGTAAATCCGCTGTCTTTCGACTTCAGAGGTTCGAATCCTCTCCTGCCCACAGTTCTTTAAATTAATAATTACTAATTAGTAATTGATTTTGCGGGAGTAGCTCATTTGGTAGAGCGGTAGCCTTCCAAGCTTCAGGTGGCCGGTTCGAGCCCGGTCTCCCGCTCACAAAGTTCTGTATATAAGTTGATGTGAGTACTGTCTCACAGATACTCTACCAGCCGTTGTAGCTCAGTGGTAGAGCACTTCCTTGGTAAGGAAGAGGTCGTGAGTTCAATTCTCATCAACGGCTCTGTTTTAAAGAGCAGGGTGAAAGAAGTACAAGAGTGCGATGCGACAGCAGCTTTCTAAAAGCGCTGTGGCTGACTACATAATGATTTTAAACCATTTTTGTAAACACAACTAAAAACAAATAAAATGTCAAAAGAGACCTTTAAGCGGGAGAAACCCCACGTTAACGTTGGTACTATCGGTCACGTTGACCATGGTAAAACCACTTTGACTGCTGCTATTACAGAAATCCTTTCTAAGAGAGGTTTGGCAACAGCTAAGAAATATGATGAAATTGATGGTGCGCCTGAAGAAAAAGAGCGTGGTATTACAATTAATACTGCACACGTGGAATATCAAACGGCTAACCGTCACTATGCACACGTTGACTGTCCTGGTCACGCTGACTATGTAAAGAACATGATCACTGGTGCTGCTCAAATGGATGGTGCTATCCTTGTAGTAGCTGCAACTGATGGTCCTATGCCTCAAACAAAAGAACACATCCTTTTGGCACGCCAGGTAGGTGTACCTAAAATTGTTGTGTTTATGAATAAAGTTGACCTGGTTGATGATGCTGAGCTTCTTGACCTGGTTGAAATGGAAATTCGTGACCTGTTAAGCTCTTATGGCTTTGATGGTGACAATACTCCAATTATAAAAGGTTCTGCTACCGGTGCATTGGCTGGTGAAGAAAAATGGTTGAAAGCTATTGACGAGCTTATGGAAGCTGTTGATACTTACATTCCTCTTCCTCCCCGTCCTGTTGATCTTCCATTCTTGATGAGTGTAGAAGACGTATTCTCTATTACTGGTCGTGGTACAGTTGCTACCGGTCGTATTGAGCGTGGTAAAGTAAAAGTGGGTGAAGCTGTTGAGATCGTTGGTTTAGTAGAAGCTCCTCTGAACTCAACTGTAACAGGTGTGGAAATGTTTAAGAAACTGTTGGATCAGGGTGAAGCCGGTGACAATGCCGGTTTATTACTCCGTGGTATTGAAAAGAAAGATATCCGTCGTGGTATGGTTATCTGTGCTCCTAAATCTATCACTCCTCATACAGAGTTTAAAGGTGAAGTTTACGTATTGAGCAAAGAAGAAGGTGGCCGTCATACTCCATTCTTCAACAAATACCGTCCTCAGTTCTATTTCCGTACAACTGACGTAACAGGTGAAGTAGAATTACCAGCAGGAACTGAAATGGTAATGCCTGGTGATAACACGAATCTTACTGTAAAACTGATTGCTCCAATCGCTATGGAGAAAGGTTTGAAATTTGCCATCCGTGAAGGTGGACGTACAGTAGGTGCCGGTCAGGTAACCGAGATCTTGAAATAAGCTTTAAGCCGCAAGCTTTTAGCTTCAGGTAAATTGTGTAAATTTGCCAAATAATACACTAAAAGCTGTTTCGCCCACAAAGCGGGATAGCTTTTAGCTTTCTACGGGTATGGTGCAACGGTAGCATACGGGTCTCCAAAACCTTTGATCTGGGTTCGAATCCTAGTACCCGTGCTGAGTTTATTAGAAATTAAGAATTTGAATATTTGAAGATTGTGGCATCTAAGAATTTTCAAATCATCAAATTTTCAAATCATCAAATCTCAATTTGAAATGAGCAAATTAACCGCATACGTAAAAGACTCTTACAGGGAGTTGCTGGAAAAAGTAACATGGCCCACCTGGAGCCAACTGCAGCAGTCAACAATGATTGTATTGGTAGCAACTCTTATCATTACGGCCATAGTATGGGTAATGGACTTAGGTATTGCCAGCCTGTTAGAGTTAGTTTATTCATTCTTTAAATCTTAAGTGTGATGAGTACTGAAGCAGCAAATGTTGAAACAAGCAAGTGGTATGTGCTGCGTGTTGTGAGCGGCAAGGAAAAAAAGGTAAAGGAATACCTTGATAAAGAAATAACCCGTAGCGGTTGGGATAAAATTGTAAAACAGGTTTTTCTCCCCGTAGAAAAAGTATATAAAGTTGCCAATGGAAAAAAAGTAGTGCGTGAGCGCAACTTCTATCCGGGTTATGTGATGATTGAGGTAGAAGGTGGTAAAATGAGCGATGATATCCGTGAAACCATCAGTAATACAAGCAACGTAATTCACTTTTTAGGAAAAGAACACCCTATTGCATTACGTAAAGCTGAAGTAAATAAAATGCTGGGTAAGGTGGATGAAATGGCTGATGCAACGGGAATGACCATGAGCGAACCATTCATCATCGGTGAAACCATTAAGATCATTGATGGTCCTTTCAACGACTTTAATGGTGTAATTGAAGAAGTGAATGATGAAAAGAAAAAACTGCGTGTTACAGTAAAGATCTTCGGCCGTGCTACACCGGTAGAATTGAATTACATGCAGGTAGAAAAAATTGGCTAAGTTGTGTTACAAAGATCAAAATAAAAAACCCCGAACTTGTTCGGGGTTTTTCTATGTATAAAACATACATGCTTATGGCTGTGGTTCAGCATCAGGTGTTGCTTCCGGCAACGGTAATTCATATTGAACAGGCGCAGGAGTTGGCTCAGGAGCAGGCGCTGGTGGTGGTGCAGGTGCTGCTACCGGAATGACTGCAGCTACAGGCTTAGGTTTGGGTGCTGCCTTTTTCCCGCCAGTTGATCGGGCAGACTTAGCGGCTGGCTTTGTTTTTTTCACCACTGCTTTTTTTGCTACTTTTTTAGGAGCCGCTTTTTTCCCGCTTTTTGATCGGGCAGGCTTAATCGCTTTCTTCTTGGGTGCTGCTTTTTTCCTGGAAGCCACTTTCTTTTTTGAAGCTGCTTTCTTTACTGATTTTTTAATTGATTTTTTGGCGGCTTTCTTTACGGGCTTCTTTACAGATTTCTTCGCTTTTTTTGCCACTTTCTTCTTAGCTGCCGGTTTTTTCTTCACCGCTTTTTTAGCAGGCTTTTTTGCTGCTTTCTTTTTTGCTTTTGCCATAGAGGGAGAGTTTTTAGATGATTAGTTGTTGGGAGTTTGAAATTAAATCAAATAATGAACAGAACTTTTTTTAATTACTGTTTTTTTATAAATAGTAAGAGTACATTTTTTAAATGTAAGCCCCATGACAGAATGAATGCAGGTTATTTATAATTTTTGATACAAATTTCACCTCTGATGAAAAAGCCGTTGCTGCCACTATTGATATTATTTATTTCTGCTTCCTGCAAAAAAACAACTATTATTGAAAGCTCTTTTTCAGAAGCTACTTATGCTATTGAAGTCACAGGCAAATGGTCATCGCCTGATTTTACAGTACCATCGGGAGTACACTTTACCAGTTTTGCAGGGATGGTTCATAATCCCAATGGTGAACTTTGGAGGCAAGGCAAATTAGCTACAAAAGGAGTGGAGAACGTAGCGGAAACAGGAAGCACCACAGCAATTGTTTTGGAAATTGATTCGGTGATCAGGGCCAAGAATGCCCTTTCTCTTATTTTGTTTACTCCACCAAGTGCTACGGGCACTAAAAAAGCAACCCTGTATTGCAACAGTAATTACTCTTTCGTGAGTTTTGCATCCATGATTGCACCAAGCCCTGATTGGTTTATTGGAGTAAGTGGCCTTAATCTTTACAGCAGTAATAAATGGGTGGCCGACACCACTGTTCAGCTTTTCGTTTATGATGCCGGCACTGAAGAAGGGGATGTGTTTGGCTACAGCAACCCACCCACTATGCCACAGCAACCTATTCGCCTCCTCGAAACTTCCCAGGCAACCGTCCTGGCCAATGGCAATCCAACCCTCAAAGCCATTGCCGAAGTGAGATTTGTAAAATTATAGATTTTTTGAGGCCGGAATATTGGTTCAAAAGGCCGGTATTCTACCTAAAAACACTCAAAAATACTTTCTCAAATGCTTTGCCAGTAAGCGCTTGAGCCTTACCTTTGCCGTCCCAAAAAGTTCTTTGTTATCCGTTATAGCTTTGGCAAAGACGGATTTGAATTTATTGCTTGGGAGTTGTCCCCACAAAGGCGGATGACGTTATCACCAAAAAATTATTTACAAATGGCTAAAGAAATCTCAGGATTTGTGAAGCTGCAGGTAAAAGGCGGTCAAGCCAACCCTGCGCCTCCCGTAGGTCCTGCACTCGGTTCAAAGGGTGTGAACATCATGGAGTTCTGCAAGCAGTTTAATGCAAGAACTCAGGATAAGATGGGTAAAGTATTACCGGTTCTTATCACTGTTTATTCTGATAAGTCGTTCGACTTCATCATCAAAACTCCTCCTGCAGCAGTTCAGTTAATGGAAGCTGCAAAAATTCAAAAAGGTTCTAAAGAATCAAACCGTCAAAAAGTTGGTAAGGTTACATGGGCTCAGATCGAAGCAATCGCTAAAGATAAAATGCCTGACCTGAACTGCTTTACAGTTGAAAGCGCTATGAGCATGGTGGCTGGTACAGCACGCAGCATGGGCTTGACAGTTGATGGTAAAGCTCCTTGGGAAAACTAATTTATTCACCTCATTAAAACATTGAAACATGTCTCTTACTAAGAAAAGAAAAGTGGCTCAAGCTAAGGTGGATAATAACAAAGCTTATTCCCTTAAGGATGCCTCTACATTGGTTAAAGAAATCAACTGTACAAAGTTTGACAGTTCTGTGGATGTACACGTTCGTTTGGGCGTTGATCCTAAGAAAGCTGATCAGGCCATTCGTGGTACAGTAACATTACCTCATGGTACCGGTAAAACAAAAAGAGTATTGGTACTCTGTACTCCTGATAAAGAAGCTGAAGCAAAAGCATCTGGCGCTGATTATGTTGGCCTGGATGAATTCATTACTAAAATTGAAGGCGGCTGGGTTGACGTTGACGTAATTGTTGCCACTCCTGCTGTAATGCCTAAAATTGGTAAGCTCGGTAAAGTACTTGGTCCCCGTAACCTGATGCCCAACCCTAAAACAGGTACAGTAACAAATGATGTTGCTGCAGCTGTAAATGAAGTAAAGGGTGGTAAAATTGCTTTTAAGGTTGATAAAGCCGGTATCGTACACGCTTCTGTTGGTCGTGTAAGTTTCTCTCCTGAGAAAATTGCTGCCAACGTACAGGAGTTCCTTAATGCAATCGTAAAGGCAAAGCCTTCAACCGCTAAAGGAACTTACCTCAAGAGCATTTACATGGCAAGCACCATGAGCCCGGGTATTTCCATTGACACAAAATCATTCATGAACTAATCCTTTCAGGGTTTAAAAACACAAAGTCATGACAAAAGATCAAAAGAACGAAGTGATTGAGCTGCTGAAAGGCAAATTCAGTCAATACAATAATTTCTACATTACAGATACTGAATCTTTAACGGTAGAACAAGTGGGTAAACTCCGCCGTGCCTGCTTCAACAAGAATGTTGAAATGAAGGTGGCTAAGAACACACTCATCAAAAAAGCATTGGAGCAAATTGATGCAGAACGTTACACCGGTGTATATGATGCATTGAACAACGTAACGGCATTGCTGTTCTCTGAAAATCCGAAAGAACCGGCAATGATCATCTCTACTTTCCGTAAAGAAAGCAATGGTGAGAAGCCTGTATTGAAAGCGGCTTTCATTAATGGTGATGTGTACAGCGGCGACAACCAATTGAAGGCGTTAACACAGATCAAGACGAAGAATGAGTTGATTGGCGAAGTAATCGGCTTGTTGCAATCACCTGCAAAACGTGTTATTGCTGCATTGCTGCATAACGCTGAATCAAAGGGAGAAGCGGCAACAGCAGAATAAGTACGAACTACGAAGTGAGAAGTACGTACTTCGTACCTCTTACTTTGTATTTAAATAACAACCAATGCCGATGAGGTACAAATGCGGCACTATTAAATAACCATCCGCCGGAGTTCAAAAAACAATGAAGGCGGTTAAAAAGTAAAAAAAATGGCAGACGTAAAAGCATTAGCCGAATCATTAGTAGGCTTAACAGTAAAAGAAGTTCAGGAATTAGCAGACGTATTAAAAACAGAGTATGGTATTGAACCAGCTGCTGCTGCAGTAGTTGTAGCTGCAGGTGATGGTGGTGGTGCCGCTGCTGCTGAAGAAAAAACTGCTTTCAATGTGATCCTGAAAAGCGGTGGTGCTTCTAAGCTCAACGTAGTTAAGATTGTTAAAGATTTAACCGGTCTTGGATTGAAAGAAGCAAAGGATTTAGTAGATACAGCTCCCAAGCCTGTTAAAGAAGGTGTTTCTAAAGCTGAAGCTGATGAAATTGCAGCTAAATTAAAAGAAGCAGGAGCAGATGTAGAAATTGCTTAACTGAACCTGTAATAAAAGGTGTATAAAAAATCCCGCCCGAGGCGGGATTTTTTATACAAAATAGTAAGAATCTTCAATTCAAATATTTCATGTTTGATAAGCTATCGGCATAGCTGGTATGTAAGTATATACTGCCACATGATAAGACAAAATTACCCAACAGTAACAAAATCTGTTTTTGTTATGGCAAGTTATATTTTAAAGAGGGATTAACAGGTAAGTGTGATTAATCTTATACTAAAACATCATTAAGAGAATATTTTGTTCTTAACGTTAAAAACCGTGGCGCTGTAAAGCTCCACGGTTTAGCTAAAATTGTAAACTATCTGAAATGATTTAGTTGGGAGGATTTGCCAAGTCTCTGACAGCAACCGGCCACACTCCTGGTGTAGGAACACTCACACCTGTATTTTTGCCTCTCAGCACATCTTCGCCGAAATAATAAAGAGGCCATCCCTTATAGGTGATTTGTGTTTTTCCAAAAACATTAATACTTCCGAATAGTGATTTGTCTAAAGTTGATGGAACTACAAACTTATTTTGTTCATAAATTGGCCAAACAGTATTGTTAGAAAAGTCTGATTTCGTGAAAGTATTTATATTCATTTTATCTTTTGTAAAGATAAAAAGTGTTCTTCCTTTGGCATTCGTGAAATAGAGTGTTTTACCGGTTCCCTCAACATAGAGGCTTGTATAATTCTTTCCATCTTTACCTGTAAGTTGCTTGTTAGCAAGCATAATTGTGTAGTCGGGTTTTCCTACAAACCAAACACCACCTACACCATCACCTGTAATTTGACCAGGTGCTTCAGGTTTATTGCTTGTTGTACTTCCGCCATATCCATCGCTTGATGTTGAAGCAGGTGAATAGGTATATAAAGGCCATCCTTTATATGTTAGCTGCTTTTTACCGTTTGATGTAGTAATTTCTGCGAAGTCAGCAATATCTAATCCAGCATCAAGTTTAAGGTTGGTGAGTGTAGAATAGAATACAGGCCACACAGCTTCACAACCACCGGTACAGGTATTTAATCCATCAGCGTCATTAGCAAAAAAGTAGAGTGTTTCTCCTTTCTTATTCGTTATATATTGACCAAATGTGTTCGATGAATTGATTTTTACATCATTGCCGTTGTCTGCAGGTGGGTTGTCTTTTTTACAAGCAACCAAAGAGATGATCGTAAACATAGTTACTATCATTTGAGTTGAAAATTTTCGTTTCATTTTTTCTGTTTTTTATTAATTAAAAATTATAACTATACCGTTAGGCAACAGAAGAATCTGCAGCTTTCAACTTTTGCAAAACGGTTCAATTACCAGGGTAAAAAGGTGATGCCTGCTGCTATTCCTGCACTGGTTAGTTTTACAGTACCCGCTCCAACACCTGAAAGAGGCAGCTTTAAATATGGCTCAGCAAAAAATCTTAGTTTTTTAGTAAGACTATATTGATAACCTATTGACAGGTTCAAATTTGATATAAAATGATTATTCTCTTTGATTACCAAGCGCTGTCTTTCTTTATAAATTCCCTGTTCATAATACTGAAAAAAGTAATCTTCTCGTCTCATCAGATAGGACGAAAGCCCTGCACTCATGAACAGGCCATTTTTCTGGTTCCCGTTTATGTAATACCTGATAGCAACCGGAATTTCTAATACATTACAATCAGCATTTACATTGAGTGTATCTATTGGCTGAAGCGCAGATCCCTCTGGTGGATTATATCCTTTTCTGTTTGTGGTGTAAGTTTTTTTACTGAAAACAATTAAACCCGAATAAGAGAGATGCTTGCCACTATACACTGTAATACCCGCTCCCGCCAATGGCTGAACAGCACCCCAATTTTTCATTTTTACTGAGTTAACCTCTGTTCCGGTAAATATTGTAAACCCTATATTTTTAAAAAGATTTTTTTGTATTGAATCCGTTTCTTTATTAACCTGTTTTTTTACCGATGGATATGCAATGTTTTCATTCAAGCTTTTATCTAAAAAAGGCATTGTAGAAATTTCTGCTGATTGTTTTACATTAAAGTATTCTTCATAAATGTCACACACATTTGTGTGTGACATTGTTTTTAGCGAATGAACTACAGATGTATCTGGCAAATTTCTATTTCCAGTATTATCAGATTGTTCATTTCGTATTTTACTTGCTTTTATACCATTACTGTCAGTATTCATTTTTGAAATGCCGTGATAGGTATACTGCCGAAATCTTACGTTTGATGCTTTATTGATTATTTGAATTTGCATGTTGTGATTGCCTACAGTAACTAACGTGCTTTGTTGCGAAGAGGTTAGTTTTTCTGCAACGAAATTTTTATCCTCGGCAACCTCAATATCTTCTGCCGGTTTTTTTAAACCGCTCTGTACTTTTTCAGTTATAGGTAAATTTGTTATTTTATTTTCTGACAAATAATCTTTTGTTTCGCTTGGCTTTTGCTCTGTAGCAGATATATTATCAGATTGAATTTTATCCCAAAAGGGAAGGAATAAAATCATTAATAAGAGAATAATAAGCGTGAAAAGCATTTTTCGATGGTTTGATCGAATCTTATCAAAATTATCGTTATTAGCTGCGGGAATTATAACAGCCCCATTTTCTTCATCTTCACGATTTAGAAGTAATTCCATTTTCTCCCAGGCGGCTTCATCAAATGGGTATTCCATTTGCTCAATGGCTGTCCTCACCTGTTCATTAATATTTTGTTCCATATCATTCATAAATCAAACTTGATTTTTTTTTAACATATCCTGTAACTTCTGACGTGCCTTGAAAAGGTTTGTCTTAGAGGAGCTAACAGAAATTTTCAGTTCTTGTGAAATCTGTTCGTGTGTATAACCCTCAATTACAAATAAATTAAATACTGTTCTGCAGGCCGGTGAAAGCAGTTTAATACACTCAATAATTTCTTTATATGACATGATATCTTCTCCATTTTCATCAGAATCAAGCATTGTAAATTCTTTATCTGATAATTCGATGGTCTTTTCCAGCCTTTTTTCATTTTTTCTTACGTAGTCTATCGATGTTGTAATGAATATCCGTTTTAACCATGCAGCAAAAGCAGCATTTAGATGGTTATTTTCGGCATTGAACTGATCTAATCCTTTAAATATTTTTAAAAATGAATCATTAACTACTTCAACTGCATCATCGTAGTTTATCGCATATCTGCTAACAATAGACATGGCATAACCAAAGTAGCCTTTATAGAGTTCTTTTTGCGTAAGCCGACTCTTGTTCCTGCAATTCCTTATTATGTCTGAAAGTTGTTCGTTCGAAAAATTCACATGAAATGGTTGTATGCAAACAAACGTAGAAGGTGTGCAAAGAGTTGCCCTGTTGTAATTTTTTTCAGTGAAGTTTTAATTTACAGGCTCATACAGTATTGCCCCAGTATCTCTAATTATCAAACTTCTCTGAAGAATAAAACAAAAAAGTGTTGATAGCCTGGAACCACAGGTAAGTTACCTGTACAAACAGTATTTTCTTTAGCGGCTCCTATTCCTAATCCTTGCTATATCCTTTTGTTCATAATTCACGCTTAACAAATTTTGTTCCAATCCCCAATCTCCTTAACTTTGCCTCCCTTAATTAAGGCTGAATAGCAAGTTGGCGCCCAATTACAGTCATAAATAACTGAAAATCAATTTATCTGGTCTTTTCAAAAAGACAGGAGCTATTCGTGTGCACAAACATAAAAACCGGTTAGAAACGTATGTCTTCATCAAGAGTTGCAGCAAACAAAAGAATTAATTTCGGAAAAGTGAAGAATCTTGCAGAAATTCCTGACCTCCTGGGAATCCAGATTCAATCCTTCAAAGACTTTTTCCAGTTAGAAACAACACCAGACAAGCGTAACAACGAGGGTCTTTTTAAAGTGTTCAAGGAAAACTTTCCTATCACTGACACCCGTAACATCTTTGTTCTGGAGTTCCTTGATTATTTTATTGACCCGCCCCGTTACACCATTGACGAATGTATGGAGCGTGGGTTAACCTACGCTGTTCCCCTCAAAGCCAAACTCCGTTTGAGCTGTAATGATGAGGAGCATGTGGATTTCCAAACCATTGTACAGGATGTATTCCTCGGAAACATCCCTTATATGACGCCCCGTGGTACGTTCGTGATCAACGGTGCTGAGCGTGTAGTGGTTTCCCAACTTCACCGTTCACCCGGTGTATTCTTCGGTCAATCAATTCACCCCAATGGAACCAAGATCTACTCTGCAAGGGTAATCCCTTTCAAAGGTGCGTGGATGGAGTTTGCTACAGACATCAACAACGTTATGTATGCTTACATCGACCGTAAGAAAAAATTCCCTGTAACTACCCTACTCCGTTCCATCGGTTTTGAAACGGATAAAGATATTTTGGAACTCTTCGGCATGGCTGATGAGGTACCTGCTGAAAAGAAAGCATTGGCAAAACATGAAGGCAAGCGTTTGGCTGCCCGTGTACTCCGTAGCTGGGTAGAAGATTTTGTGGATGAAGATACCGGTGAAGTAGTGAGCATTGAGCGTAATGAAGTGGTATTGGAGCGTGATTCCATCCTGGATGCTGAAGCTATCGAAATGATCAGCGAAATGGAAGTAAAGAGCGTGTTCATTCAGAAAGAAGAAGTGAGTGGCGACTTTGCAATCATTTATAACACATTAAACAAGGATACCTCTAACAGTGAGTTGGAAGCGGTACAGCACATCTATCGTCAATTACGTGGTGCTGATGCTCCTGATAACGAAACTGCCCGTGGTATTATTGATAAATTATTCTTTAGTGATAAGCGTTATGATCTGGGTGAAGTAGGACGTTATAAGATCAACCGTAAGCTTGGCTTAAACTTCCCCAAAGAGAAGAAAGTATTGACGAAAGATGATATCATCGCTATCATTAAGTACCTGGTGAAATTAACGAATGCAAAAGCTGAGATTGATGATATCGATCACCTGAGCAACCGTCGTGTGCGTACAGTAGGTGAGCAGTTATATGCTCAATTTGGTGTAGGTCTTGCACGTATGGCTCGTACCATTCGTGAAAGAATGAACGTAAGAGATAACGAGGTGTTTACGCCTGTTGATCTGATCAATGCCAGAACATTGTCTTCTGTGATCAACTCCTTCTTTGGTACATCACAGTTATCACAGTTCTTAGATCAAACCAACCCGCTTTCTGAGATCACTCACAAGCGTCGTATCTCAGCGTTAGGCCCCGGTGGTTTGAGTCGTGAGCGTGCAGGCTTTGAGGTTCGTGACGTACACTACAGCCACTATGGTCGTTTGTGTACCATTGAAACACCTGAAGGTCCAAACATCGGTTTGATCTCTACTTTGTGCGTTCATGCCAAAGTAAATGATATGGGCTTTATTGAAACACCTTACCGTAAAGTAGATGCAGGTAAAGTTGATTTCAAAAAATTAACCTACTTAAGTGCAGAGGAAGAAGATACAGCGAAGATTGCACAGGTAAATGTGGAAGTAGATGAGAAAGGACATTTGTCAGAAGAAAAAGTGCGTTCACGTGAAAGCGGTGACTTCCCAATTCTTGATAAAGCTGAAGTAGAATATATGGACGTTGCACCGAACCAGATTGTTGGTTTAAGTGCTTCGTTAATTCCGTTCTTAGAACATGATGATGCCAACCGTGCATTGATGGGATCAAATATGCAACGCCAGGCAGTACCATTGGTGCGTCCGCAGGTTCCTATTGTTGGTACAGGTTTGGAAGCAATGGCAGCAAGAGACAGCCGCATTCAATTGACATCAGAAGGTACCGGTGTAGTGGAGTATGTTGATGCCAATGAAATTCATGTGCGTTACAACCGTAACGAAGAGCAGAAGATGGTAAGTTTTGAAGAGGATTTGAAAGTGTATAAACTCACCAAATTCATCAAAACCAACCAAAGCACCTGTATCAACTTAAAACCATGTGTAGCGAAAGGACAGGCAGTAAAAGAAGGCGACTTCCTTACTGAAGGTTATGCTACAAAAGATGGTGAGTTGGCACTGGGCCGTAACCTCAAAGTAGCATTCATGCCATGGAAAGGTTACAACTTTGAAGATGCCATTGTTATCAATGAAAAAGTAGTAAAAGAAGATCTGTTTACTTCCGTTCACGTTGAAGAATATGAACTGGAAGTACGTGATACAAAACTGGGTGAAGAAGAATTGACTCCGGATATTCCGAACGTAAGTGAAGAAGCTACCAAAGACCTGGATCAAAACGGTATCATCCGTATTGGTGCTGCCATCAAAGAAGGTGATATCCTCATTGGTAAGATCACTCCTAAAGGTGAAAGCGACCCAACTCCTGAAGAGAAGTTGTTACGTGCCATCTTTGGTGATAAAGCAGGTGATGCGAAAGATGCTTCCTTAAAAGCACCAAGCGGAACAGAAGGTGTGGTAATTGATAAGAAATTGTTCCAGCGTGCGAAGAAAGACAAGAACAGCAAGATCCGTGAAAAAGCTTTGCTTGAAAAAGTAGAGAAGATCCACGAAAAAAATATTGCTGATCTGATGGAATTACTGCTCGGTAAACTGCAGGGTTTGCTGAAAGACAAATCAAGTGCAGGTGTGAGCAATAACTTTGGTGAAGTGTTGATTGGAAAAGGAGCGAAGTTCAATCCTAAGAATTTAGCAGGTATTGATTACCAGAATGTAAATCCTTTAGGCTGGACAGGTGAAGCACACACAGATGAACTCATCAACCAACTGTTACACAATTACAATATTAAGTACAACGAAGAGCTCGGCCGTTACAAGCGTGAGAAATTCAACATCAGCATTGGTGATGAATTACCAGCCGGTGTATTAAAACTTGCTAAAGTTTATTTAGCTGTAAAGCGTAAACTGAAAGTGGGTGATAAGATGGCGGGTCGTCACGGTAACAAAGGTATCGTTGCCAAGATCGTTCGCCAGGAAGATATGCCGTTCCTTGAAGATGGTACTCCTGTTGATATTGTATTGAATCCATTGGGTGTACCAAGCCGTATGAACCTGGGTCAGATCTATGAAACAGTTCTTGGCTGGGCCGGTGAAAAACTCAATGTACGTTTTGCAACACCCATCTTTGATGGTGCTACTGTTGAAGAAATTGCAGGCAATATTGAAAAAGCAGGTTTACCAAGTTTCGGTCATACGTTCCTGTATGATGGTGAAACTGGTGAACGCTTCCATCAGAAAGCAACAGTGGGAATCATTTACATGATCAAACTGCACCACATGGTGGATGATAAGATGCACGCCCGTTCTATTGGACCATACTCTCTCATTACACAACAACCGCTGGGTGGTAAAGCTCAGTTTGGTGGTCAGCGTTTTGGTGAAATGGAGGTGTGGGCACTGGAAGCTTATGGTGCATCCAACATCCTGCAGGAATTGCTCACTATTAAATCTGATGACATCATCGGTCGTGCCAAGACTTATGAAGCCATTGTAAAAGGTGATAATATTCCAAGACCGGGTGTTCCTGAATCATTCAACGTATTGGTACACGAGTTGAGAGGATTGGGATTGGATCTGAAGTTTGAAGAGTAAAGTTGTGAATGGTGAATCGTCAAAAGTGAGTTGACTTTGCTCCGTAGAATTCAGAACGTACAAGAGTGCGACGCAACTAAAGAGAAAAAGAGTTTCTGTCGCTGGTAACAAAAAACAAATAACTACAAACAGTAAACGCAATATGGCATTCAAAAAAGACAATCGTCAAAGACCAGTGTTTTCAAAAATTACAATTGGTCTTGCGTCTCCCGATACTATTTTGGAACGCAGCTTTGGTGAAGTGTTGAAACCGGAAACCATTAACTATCGTACTTACAAACCTGAACGTGATGGTTTGTTTTGCGAACGCATTTTTGGTCCTGTAAAGGATTATGAATGTGCTTGTGGTAAGTATAAGCGTATCCGTTACAAGGGAATTGTGTGTGATCGTTGCGGTGTGGAAGTAACTGAAAAGAAAGTACGTCGTGAACGTATGGGTCACATTAAACTCGTGGTGCCTGTTGTACACATCTGGTACTTTAAATCATTGCCTAACAAGATCGGTTACTTGCTCGGTATGAGCTCTAAGAAATTAGAGACCATTGTTTACTATGAACGCTATGTAGTAATTCAGGGTGGTGTAAAAGAGAACTTGAATAAAGGTGATCTGTTAACAGAAGAAGAATACCTGGATCTGCTGGATACTCTTCCAAAAGATAACCAGTATTTGCCTGATGAAGATCCTAATAAGTTCATTGCGAAGATGGGTGCCGAAGCAGTGCATGATCTGCTGGCCCGTATTGACCTCGATGAACTGAGTTATACATTACGTAATGCTGCCGCTACTGAAACTTCACAACAACGTAAAGCGGATGCGTTAAAGCGTTTGAGCGTTGTAGAAGCTTTCCGTGAAGCGAATCTCAACATCACAAACCGTCCTGAGTGGATGGTGATGCAATACATTCCGGTTATTCCACCGGAACTGCGTCCGTTGGTTCCTTTGGATGGTGGTCGTTTTGCATCCAGTGATCTGAATGATTTGTACCGTCGTGTAATCATTCGTAATAACCGTTTGAAGCGTCTCTTGGAAATTAAAGCTCCTGAGGTGATCCTTCGTAACGAAAAGCGTATGTTACAGGAAGCAATTGATTCATTGTTCGACAACAGCCGTAAATCAAATGCGGTAAAAGCTGAAGGTGGCCGTGCATTGAAATCATTGAGTGATGTATTGAAAGGTAAACAGGGTCGTTTCCGTCAGAACTTGCTTGGTAAGCGTGTTGACTATTCCGGTCGTTCGGTTATCGTAGTAGGTCCTGAATTGAAATTGCACGAGTGTGGTTTGCCAAAGGATATGGCTGCTGAATTATTCAAGCCATTCATCATTCGTAAATTAATTGAAAGAGGTATCGTAAAAACAGTGAAATCTGCAAGGAAACTTGTGGACAAGAAAGAAGCTGTTGTTTGGGATATCCTTGAAAATATTTTGAAAGGTCATCCTGTAATGTTAAACCGTGCCCCAACATTGCACCGTTTATCGATCCAGGCGTTCCAGCCTAAGTTGATTGAAGGTAAAGCTATTCAATTACACCCGTTGGTAACAAGTGCCTTTAACGCCGACTTTGACGGTGACCAGATGGCGGTGCATGTGCCATTGAGCAATGCTGCTATTTTGGAAGCACAATTGTTGATGTTGGCATCACACAACATTTTGAACCCGCAGAATGGTACACCTATTACTCTTCCTTCACAGGACATGGTGTTAGGTCTGTACTATATTTCTAAAGGAAAGAAATCAACAGCTACTGAAGCGGTAAAAGGTGAAGGTAAAGCCTTCTATTCTGCAGAAGAAGTGATCATTGCTTACAATGAAGGACAGATCGATCTTCATGCGCCTATTAAAGTAAAAGTAAATGTTCGTGAAAACGATACATTGGTAAAGAAGTTAATTGATACTACAGTAGGTCGTGTAATTTTCAACCAGCATGTTCCCAAAGAAGTAGGGTTTGTAAATGCTGTATTGACAAAGAAGAATCTTCGTGAGATCATTGGTGATATCATCGAGATCACTAATGTTCCTAAAACTGCGAAATTTTTGGATGATATCAAGCAGCTTGGTTTCCGTATGGCTTACCAGGGTGGTTTGTCGTTCAACATTAATGATTTGATCATTCCTGAAATTAAAGCTGAGTTGGTTGAGAATGCACAGGGTGAAGTGAGTGAAGTGTGGGATAACTATAACATGGGATTGATTACAAACAATGAGCGTTACAACCAGATCATTGACATCTGGAGCCGTGTGGATACACGTGTAACAGAAACATTGATTCGTGAAATGGCAACAGATAAGCAAGGATTCAACTCCGTGTTTATGATGCTGGATAGTGGTGCCCGTGGTAGTAAACAACAGGTAAAGCAGTTGGCCGGTATCAGAGGTTTGATGGCAAAACCACGTAAGAGTGGTTCTACAGGAAGTGAGATCATCGAAAACCCTGTATTGAGCAACTTTAAAGATGGCCTGAGCGTATTGGATTACTTCATTTCTACACACGGTGCCCGTAAAGGTTTGGCGGATACGGCCTTGAAAACAGCCGATGCCGGTTACTTAACCCGTCGTCTCGTAGACGTTGCACAGGATGTTGTAATTAATGATGAAGATTGCGGTACACTCCGTGGTATTGCTACCAGTGCATTAAAAGATAACGAAGATATTATTGAACCATTGAGCGATCGTATTGAAGGTCGTACATCATTGCATGATGTGTACGATCCTCAAAGTGATGAACTCATCATCAGTGCCGGTGAAGAAATAACTCCAGCAGTTGCACGCAAAATTGAAGAAGCAGGTATTGAAACAGTAGATATCCGCTCGGTACTCACTTGCGAAAGCAAGCGTGGTGTGTGTGTGAAGTGTTATGGTAAGAACCTGGCAACAGGTGCCATTGCACAAAAAGGCGATGCTGTGGGTATTATTGCAGCGCAATCCATTGGTGAACCCGGTACACAGTTAACACTCCGTACCTTCCACGTGGGTGGTGTTGCAGGTTCTGCATCTGTTGAAAGTGCATTACATGCTAAGTTTGACGGTACAGTTCAGTTTGATGGTTTACGTACAGTAACAACTACTAACAACGAAGGTGATAAAGTACAGATCGTAATTGGTCGTACAGGTGAAGCAAGGATCATGGATCTGAAAAATGATCGTATCCTCATCACCAATAATATTCCTTACGGTGCTACATTAACAGTGAAAGAAGGTCAGCAAATCAAGAAAGGTGATATTCTCTGTACATGGGATCCGTTCAACAACGTAGTAGTTGCTGAAGTTGCAGGTAAGATCAAGTTTGAAAATATTATTGAAGGTATCACTTACCGTGATGAAGCCGATGAGCAAACAGGTCACAGGGAGAAAGTGGTTATCGAAACAAAAGATAAAACCAAGATCCCTGCGGTGATCGTTGAAGGAAGTAAAGACCTGAAATCTTACAACCTGCCTGTTGGTTCTCACATTGTGATTGAAGAAGGCGATGAGGTAGTTGCCGGCCAGGTATTAGTGAAGATCCCACGTGTACTCGGTAAATTGAAAGATATCACGGGTGGTCTTCCACGTGTTACTGAATTGTTTGAAGCACGTAACCCCGGTAATCCTGCAGTGGTTTCTGAAATTGATGGTGTTGTTTCATTCGGTGCTATCAAGCGTGGTAACAGAGAGATCATTGTTACCAGTAAGGATGAAGTAACTAAAAAATACCTCGTACCTCTTACACGCCAGATCCTGGCGCAGGAAGGTGACTTTGTAAAAGCAGGTAGTGCATTAAGTGATGGTCAAACAGCTCCGGGTGATATTCTAACCATTAAAGGGCCATTTGCTGTACAGGAATACGTTGTAAATGAGATCCAGGAAGTATATCGCTTACAGGGTGTAAAGATCAACGATAAGCATATTGAGGTGATCGTTCGCCAGATGATGAAGAAGGTAGAGATCATTGATGCAGGTGATACAAAGTTCCTGGAAGAAGACCTGGTAGATCGTTTCGAATTCATTGATGAGAACGACCGGATTTTCGACAAGAAAGTGGTAACCGAACCAGGTGATAGTAAATTCCGCCCGGGTCAAATCATTACTCTCCGTGAATTGCGTGAAGAAAACAGTGTGTTGCGCCGTGCAGATAAGAAGCTGATTGAAGTGCGTGAAGCACATCCTGCCACTGCACAACCGGTATTGCTGGGTATTACCAAAGCATCACTGGGCGTACAAAGCTGGATTTCTGCAGCCTCCTTCCAGGAAACAACGAAGGTGTTAAGCACTGCAGCTATTGAAGGTAAAACGGATTACTTACTTGGTCTGAAAGAGAATGTAATCACAGGTCATGCAATTCCTGCAGGTACAGGCTTGCGTGAATTTGAGAACATGATCGTGGGCAGCAAGGAAGAATATGAATTGCTGTTGACTACCAAGGAAGCGATGAGTTTTGATGAAGAAGAGTAATCATTGATTCTAATAATTTCAACGCCTCAACACATATCTGTTGAGGCGTTTTTTATTGCTAAAATGCCGCATCTGTTAATGCATTCTTAAAATTAATTTCAATTTGCTGAGTAGTGACTGAATGCTTTACTTTGCCCGCTATGAAGGGATTTCAGGGTATACTCGTTTATGTGTTAGCAGCTGCTGTTGCTGTATTGTACGTATTGCACTTTAATTCAAAAGCAGGGAAGCCAGGTACTGCGAATAACAGTGTTTCCAAAGACCCGAATGATACAGCACGTCATATTCGGGTGGCGTATGTTGATCTGGATAGCATTCAGAAGTACTACGAATTCTTCAAGTTGAAGAACAATGAAATGGAAGCTGATAAACAACGCATCGACAATCAGATCCAGAGTGATTTAAATAAGCTGGAAAAAGACCGTGTTGCGTTTCTCAAAAGAGGTCAATCGATCACACAGCAGGAAGCAGAAGCTTTTCAGCAGGAATATCAAACCCGTTACCAGCAAATTGGTCAACGTCAGCAAACATTGCAAAGCCAGCATTTAGACCGCCAGGCAAAAGCCATTGATGATATTCAAAAACGCATTAATGAATATTTAAAGATCTTCAACACCAATAGGAAATACGATTTCATTTTCTCTACGCAGGAAGGCAACCCTACGCTCTATTACAAGGACACTGCTTTCAATATTACAAGTGATGTGATCAAAGGACTGAACGAAGAATACAAGAAGACAAAGAAGCAGTAGGACGTTTATAAAATCACCCTTTCTTTTTTACGGTTAATCCTTATCTTCCGTTTCATTTAAGAAACGAAAACCTACCGTATGTCTCAAACTGAATTCAAGCCCACCTTAGGATTGCTGGATGCAACCATGATCGTTGCAGGCAGTATGATCGGTTCCGGTATTTTTATTGTTAGTGCTGATATTGCACGAAATGTTGGTAGTGCCGGTTGGTTGCTTGTAGTTTGGTTAATCACAGGCCTGATGACACTGATTGCCGCCGTTAGTTACGGAGAACTGAGTGGCATGTTCCCAAAAGCAGGTGGTCAATATGTGTACTTAAAGGAAGCTTATAATCCATTGTTCGGATTTTTATATGGCTGGAGTTTTTTTACGGTTATTCAAACAGCAACCATTGCCGCTGTAGGTGTAGCTTTCTCAAAATTCACCGGTTATTTTATTCCTGCGCTGGATATTAAAGATGAAAATATTTTATTCCAGCTGGGGGCCTTTAAATTATACCCGGCACAGTTGGTGTCTATTGCAGTGATTGTTTTGCTTACTTATATCAATACAAGAGGAGTGAAGGGTGGTAAAACCATTCAAACCATATTTACTGTAACGAAACTTGTTTCTTTATTTGGTTTGATCGTATTTGGTTTACTCATTGGTGCCAAAGCAGAAATATGGAATACCAATTGGGAAAACGCATGGCAAATGAACAGGTTGGGTGAAGGGGGAATGATTGCTGGTGTGGCTGGCAGTGCTGTACTTGGTGCTATTGCAGCATCCATGGTGGGCTCCATCTTCAGCAGTGATGCATGGAATAATGTAACATTTATTGCGGGTGAAATAAAAAATCCCAAACGTAATATTGGTTTAAGCTTGTTTTTGGGAACAATGATTGTAACACTCATTTATGTTGCGGCCAACATTATGTACATCAGTGTACTCCCTTTGAACGGAGGAGAACAAAGTATTGCTTTTGCCAAACAGGACCGTGTAGCTGTGGCAGCTGCCAATGAAATTTTTGGGAACATTGGTACATACGTTATTGCAGTCATGATCATGATCTCCACGTTTGGATGTATCAATGGGCTGGTGCTGGCAGGTTCCAGAGTTTATTACACCATGGCCAAAGATGGATTATTTTTTAAACCTGCCGGAACTTTAAATGAAAATGCAGTTCCGCAATGGGCGTTATGGGCTCAATGTATATGGACGGCTGCACTTTGTTTAAGTGGTCAGTATGGTGATCTGCTGGATATGGTTTCATTTGTAGTAGTGATATTTTATGTGTTGACTATTGCCGGTATTTTTATTCTGCGTAAAAAAATGCCGGATGCTGAGAGACCATACAAAGCCTTTGGTTATCCAATACTTCCGATCATTTACATTCTTCTTGGCATTACATTCTGTTACTTCCTCATAACCATGAAGCCAACGTACGCCGGTATTGGTTTAATAATTGTATTGCTGGGTATTCCTGTTTATTATATTGCCGTAGCTTCGCAAAAGAAATAATAGTATGGCTGTGAATTTTGAACAATTGTTTGAACAATTCCAATCAATTAAAGTAGGAGTGATTGGTGATGTAATGCTTGATTCCTATTTATGGGGTAAGGTAGATCGTATATCACCTGAGGCACCTGTGCCCATCATTGCATTGGAAAAAAGAGAATACCGTATTGGTGGTGCCGGTAATGTGGCATTGAACATTGCATCATTGGGAGCGCAGGTAAGTATGCTGAGTATTATTGGGGATGATGGTGATGGTAAACAGTTAAAACAGCTGCTGGAACAACATTCGATCAAAACAGATTTTTTACTCACCAGTCCCAAAAGAATAACTACCAATAAAACAAGGATCATCAGCCGTAACCAGCAAATGATGAGAGTTGACAATGAAACAATTGCCGATCTTGGTTATGAAGATGAAAATCGCCTGGTACTGGCTCTGCAAAATTTTATTGCCCAGGAAAAACCGGATGTGCTCATTCTCGAAGATTATAATAAAGGTGTGTTGACTGAACTGGTGATTAAAAAAACAGTGGATCTGTGCAGGCATAACAATATCATCACCGCCGTTGATCCTAAGCGTAAAAACTTTTTTGCTTATACCGGTGTTGATATTTTCAAGCCCAACTTAAAAGAGGTGAAAGATGCTCTCAACATCATTGCTACCGGTACGGATGTGGAGGCGCTCAATGATATACATCAAAAATTACAGGATGCGCTTCATCATCGTATTTCTTTCATCACTTTGTCAGAAAAAGGCGTTTTTTATAAAGATGCTGATGAAAGTAAAATTATCCCTTCGCATATCCGCAATATTGCTGATGTGAGTGGTGCCGGTGATACGGTGATTGCTACGGCAGCACTTATTTATGCAGCTACAAAAAATACTGCATTGATGGCTGCAGTTTCCAATATCGCAGGTGGCCTTGTTTGTGAAGAAGTAGGCACAGCTGCCATCAACAAACAGCGATTGCTCAAAGAGTGTGTACATTTGCTCAATTAAGTTTTCATTTTTAAATGCAAGAATTTTCAATAGCCATACATGGTGGTGCAGGTACGATTTTAAAAACAGATCTGACGCCTGAGCAGGAAACAGCTTATCTCCGGGGATTGGATGATGCTTTGAAAGCAGGCTATTCCATTCTGGAGAAAGGAGGCTCTGCAGTTGATGCAGTAACGGCGGCCGTTGTATCATTAGAAGATTGTATCCTTTTCAATGCCGGACGTGGTTCTGTGTTTACAAAGTCAGGTACACATGAAATGGATGCTTCCATTATGGATGGTAAAACCTTACAGGCAGGTGCTGTTACCTGTGTGCAGCATGTAAAAAACCCTGTGCTGCTTTCCAGAACTATTATGGAAAACAGTGAACATGTAATGTTGAGTGCTGATGGCGCTTTGCAGTTTGCTAAGGAACATCAATTGAAATTGGAGAATGATGATTACTTCTTTTCACAGTTCCGTTACGATCAATGGCAACTGGTGAAGAATGAAAATACAGCGGCCCTGGATCATAATATCAGCTCAACCACCTTCGCCAAGGCTACTGCAGACAAAGAAAAAAAGTTTGGAACCGTTGGTGCTGTGGCTTGTGATGCTTCCGGTAACCTGGCTGCTGCTACCAGCACAGGCGGAATGACCAATAAGAATTATAACCGTATTGGTGATACGCCTATCATAGGATCAGGCACCTACGCCAATAATCAAACCTGTGCTGTTTCATGTACAGGTCATGGTGAATTATTTATAAAAGCAGTGGCGGCTTATGATGTTAGTTGTTTGATGGAATACAAAGGGTGTACCCTGCAACAGGCAATGGAAATAGTAACACTTGATAAATTGGTAAGAATAAACGGTGAAGGTGGTATGATAGGTGTTGATGCTAAAGGAAATATTGCTCTTGTATTTAACAGCGAAGGCATGTATCGTGGCTCACAAAAAAGTAATGGCGAAAAATTATTGGCCATTTATCAATAAACGCTCTCACTTATCTTTGACGCATGCAGAAGTACGTTGTAATTGTTGCCGGTGGCTCAGGAAAACGAATGGGCACAGAGATCCCTAAACAGTTTTTATTACTGAAAGCAAAGCCTGTTTTATTTTATACGATTGAAGCCTTCTTAAACGCTTTTTCTGATATTAAGATCATCCTTGTGTTGCCGGAAGAGCACCTGGAACTGGGAAAGGAAATTGTTGACGGCTATTTTGATGCCCGGCAAATTCAAATTACACAGGGAGGTGAAACAAGATTTCATTCGGTGAGCAATGGATTAAAACTGGTTGAAGAAGAAAGCATCATTTTTGTGCATGATGGAGTGCGTTGTTTGGTGAGCAATGATTTGATCCATCGTTGCTATCACACTACATTGGAAACAGGAAGTGCCATTCCTGTTGTTGATTGTAAGGACAGTGTAAGGAGAATCATAGAAGAAGGTAACGAACCGGTTGACCGTAATAATCTAAAATTGGTACAAACTCCACAAACGTTTCACAGTAAGATACTGTTACCGGCATTTGCCATTGATTATAAAGAACGATTTACTGATGAGGCCAATGTAGTAGAGGCTTTCGGTTTAAAAGTAACATTGGTGCAGGGAGAAGATACCAATATCAAGATCACCAATCCAATAGATCTTATCATTGCTGAAAACATTCTGGAAAAGAGAAATTAATCTTTCAACCATTTCAACAACTTAGGCAATTTATTCATTCGTATGGCAGGGTAAATTTCTTCTGTTGCTCCGTAGCTGCTGTAAAAGAATGCCAGGTTACGGATATCACTTCCTTCAAAATCAAGTACAGCATCTTCACCAGCATGTGCATGAATAAACCTGTCGATCAAATAATGAGAAGCGCCAATTGTTTTACCGTTGGGATGATTGCCCACCAGAATATAATACCATCGTTTGTGTGAGTAAAAGAAAACAGCTGAGGCTACCAGCTCATCTTTCAGGTAAATGCCCAATGTTTCAGCTTCCTGTTGCTGTTTTGCTTTCTTATATAACTTGGAGAAAAGATTTATTTCTTCATCGTTGATAGGAGCAATGCGTTGCATCGTTTCCTTCGCTAATTCTAAAATACTTTTCAGCGGCGTGTTCTGTTTTATTTGTAAGCCTGTTGCTTCCGCTTTCTTTATATTTCGTTTGAGATTGGTGCGGTAGAGAGCAGCAATAGTTTCATAAGTTTGACTCAAACTCAATACATAATTCATTCGTTTTGTTAACGGAAATTCATCGATTGAAAAAAGGTTGTACTGATTCAAATAAATATCCCAATACCTGAATTTATCCGGTACAGCTTTTAAAAAAGATTCAACAGTTGCAGTATTGATTTTCTTTTTTGAGAAAATACCCAACGATGCACAAAACCATGGCTGATACAAATAATAAATGCCATATTTCTTATTCCATGTAAGTGGCATCACAGTTTCATAATCGCCCAGTACAAGTGCGTCCCAATGTTTGCTCATGGTATCCAGGTACCAACTGTAAGCATAGATCAATCCATTGGAAGATTGTTCAATACAGTTGTCCCATTTTGTTTTATCAATGGCCTTGTTTGGTATGTATTGAATCACAGCCATCAGAAAGGCAAACGACGGTCAAGCTTTTTTAAATTGATATTTTGAATATCAATGCTGAAACTGATATTGGTTCTGAATCTTTTTTCAGGAATATAGGAAAGGAAATAATCTTTGAACACACGGCTGTACAGCAAAGGAAAATAAATGTTTACTGTATTCTTCAGCAATGAAACCTGCAACCCGGCATCATATACAATCCGGCTCACTTCAGCATCTTTATCCCATGCTTCAGCAAAAGTGCCGATATCGAGGAATGCTTTTACAGGAATTTTTACGGGTAGTATATTCAGAATATTGATCTGATCAGGAATGTCTGAAGTGAAATTGATGGATGCTAACCAATCATCCGTTTTACCAATTTTAGATGCCAGCAGATCGGTACGCACTTTAAAGAAACCATCACGCTGCATGATCTGTTGACTGGCAAATCCTTCAAATTCATTCCTGCCGGCAAAATAGTTGTTATAGGTATAATCTTCATATCCATTGGCACCGGTAAGATTCAAATGGTATGGATCAGTTTGAAACCGTGCTGTATTGGTTATGTTGCCCGTATAGAAAAATTTACCTGCAAAAAGTCTTACATCAACACCATATTTTTCATTGTAGTTGAAGTAATAATTTCCTGTAAAAGATAAACGAACAAAATATTTTGCTTGTTCGGCCATTAATTCTGCACTGTAAGGATATAAAGCTCTTGCATCTCTCACCACAAAACGTAGCTGATTCAAATACCTGCTTTCACTTCCTTTAGTGATCACTGTATAACGGTCTCCATTGGGGAATGTATCTCGTTTGAAATTCAAACCATCTTCCTCCAGCAAAAATGTTTTCCATTGTATGAAACGTTCTCTTGTGCTTAACGGATCGTTTTCTTTCAGAACAAATTTGATTGACGGAACTAATTTTCTAAAACCTGTTCTGAAAACCGTTCCGGCAGTGTCAGTAAAGTCATTGGTGGTAAACTTCATCCCACTGAGAGCAATGGTGATACGGTCAAATGTTTTTGTGGGATGAAATGTATAAGACATTCTTCCAATGCCATTGAATTCTTTACTTTTTGTAGCATACATCGGTGCCAATAAGAATTGAAACTTGGAAGAGGGTAGGGTGTAATTAGTGATGCCTGCACCAACCATCACGCCATCATATAGATTATAACCAAGAAAGGGCGTTGCTATGATCGTTCTTGTGCTATCATTACCGGAGCCGATCAAAGGTTTGAACTGTAATTTTATTTTGGCAGGGTTTACCAATGGTCCTTTCTTCTCAAGCAGGCCAAATTCATGATCCAAATTCACGCCGCTGGATTGTTCCAGCGTAGATTTTAAATCGGCAGGTGCGGGGTGTTTGAATTTCCATTGCTCAAAATATTGTTGCATGGCTTTATCAAAAGCTGCTTTGCCCAATTTTTGCTCCAGCAACTCCATAAATGCAGCGCCTTTGGTATATGCGATCAAACCATAATTAAGTTCTGTTAAACGATCACTGGGTGTATTTAATGATTGATCTTTTCTCCATTGGTATAAACTGCTAAGGAATGTTCTATCATTGGCAACATCTTTTTCCTCATGCAGCCAGTATTCTTTAAAACGGCTGGCTTCTTTATCAAATCGCTTATCGTAATAGGAGTTGATGCCTTCATCCATCCAAGCATATTCTCTTTCATTACTTCCGATCATTGCCTGGAACCAGTTGTGTCCTACTTCATGTTCAATTACACTTTCCAATGCCTCTTCGCTGTTCGTAGGCGAAATGCTGGTGATGCAGGGATATTCCATGCCGCCTTCAAAACCCATCTTGGCTTCTACTGCAGCCACTGTAGTATAGGGATAGTCGCCTACTACTTTACTGCGAAAACGAACAGCATCTTTTACCATGCTTGTACTCTTTGTCCAAATAGTTTTGGATGATGGGTCAAAGGCAGTAAACACATCAATCTTTTTTCCTGTAGCAGTTTGAATAGTGTCATATAGAACTACCCATTTCTTATCAGCAAACCATGCAAAGTCGGAAATACTATTTTGTTTATAAATGAGCGTTTTTAATTCTTTAGATGATGGAACAGGATCCGTTTTTATTTTTGATGGGATAGTGCCGGGCTTGGGAGCAGCAGCTTTTACAACCGGAATGGTATAATTCTTTCTGCTGATAAGCCATTGCTTTTCTTCTTCATTTTGCAGATCACCGCTGCTAAGTACAACATAGTTTTTAGGAACGGTGATCTTTACTTCGTAGTTACCAAAGTTGTTATAATATTCTCCCTGATCTAAGTAAGGCATTTCATGCCAGCCGTTCTTATCATATACTGCGGGTTTAGGATACCATTGTGTAACCTGGTAAGATTGACCTACGTGTCCGCCTCTTGAAAAATTCTTTGGCAATTGCACATGAAACGGTGTAGTGATGATAACAGTAGCACCGGGGGCCAATGGCTGATTGAGAATCACTTTTATGATATCAATATGCTGCGGATGATCCTCTGTGTTTACCCTTGCTTCATTTACACGAAAGTCTAATCGATTGATATAACCACGGTCTTCTTTATTCGAAAAATAAAAATCAGTACGACCGTTTTTCAGTAATTGATCACTGAAGGCAGTTCTGTCTGTTCGGTAGGCATTGGGCCAGAGATGAAACCAGATATAACGGAGTGTATCAGGCGAATTGTTGATGTATTCAATTTTTGCAAAACCATCCAATGAATGTTCAGCGTCATTCAGCGAAACATCTATTTTAAAATTGACCTGCTGCTGCCAGTAAGTGGTTTGTGCCGTTGCAGCAATTGAAATGCAGAGAGCAAGTAGTATGGTTGCGTATTTCACGTAATGGGTTTATCAAAAATAAAGCCTTCTGCTCAAGTTTGTATGTTTCGTAACAACAATCTTACCGTCCTTTCCCCAGGAATATTAAACGAAAAGTGTGTACTAATATTTTAAGATCCAGCGACAATGAAATGTTTTCAATGTAAATGAGGTCATATTTGCTTCGTTCGATCATTTCTTCCACATTTTCAGCATAGCCAAATTTTACCATTCCCCAACTGGTGAGGCCGGGCTTTACTTTGAGCAGGTAACGGTAATAAGGAGCTTGTTGTACAATCTGATCAATGTAAAACTTTCGTTCGGGTCTTGGGCCTACTAAACTCATTTCACCTTTCAAAATATTCCAGAACTGCGGCAACTCATCCAGCCGCCATTTGCGCATCACTTTGCCCCAGGGTGTAATACGCTCATCTGTATCACTGGATAGGGCAGGACCGTTATCTTCCGCATTCATCACCATGCTTCTGAATTTATGAATGAAGAAAGGCTTGCCTTTTAGTCCAATACGTTCCTGCGAGTAAATAATATCTCCTTTTGATGAAAGTTTGGTGCGGATCATTACATATACGATCAGCGGAGAAAGCAATACCAATGCAAGAAGCGAAATCACCACATCTACCAAGCGTTTAATATTAAGCTGCCACTCCTGCATCATGTTATTGTGCAGCTCAATAAGCATAGCACCCATAACATTGGTTGTTTTTACAGAACCGGAAAGAATATCAGAAGTAGTAGGAAGTAATTTTATTTGTACATCATGTTCACTCAGCAGGTTAATGGTTTTTTCAACAACAGCGGGTTCTTCAGTAGCTATAATTACCTGTTCAATTTGTTTTTCCCGGATAACCTTTGACAGCTCATGGAAGTTCCCCAGTAACGGAATCTGTTTGCTTAAACCATGGCCTGTATCGTTTGTTTGGATATAACCGCTGAAGATGTAACCAATTTCTTCTTTTGCCTCACGAATGTCTTTATACAGTTGGGTAGCTTTATTGCCATTGCCAATGATGAGTGTATTGATCCTGATCTCCCCACGGAGCAACTGTTTTTTTATGACCTGCAAAATACACCAGCGAAAGAGCCAGAAGAAAAAGAAATGAAGGCTAAAAAGTAAAGCAGCTTCTTTGTAATAATAGGTATATGATGAAATTTTATCATCCAGCAATAAAACAAAAAATAAAACTGCACAACCAAACAGGGTGCCGAAAAAAGTATTGGTTAATTCCTGTAATCTTGATTTGTGATAGAGATCTCTGTAACTTCCATTCAGATGAAATAATATCACCCAGCACACCGGGATAACGGCAACACCTAACCAGAATTTTTCATCAAACCCCTGGTTAAAAATAGTACTGGCTTCACCTAACAATAAACGGCGTACCAGGTAAAAAATAGCCCAACTGATAAATGCCGCCAGCCAGTCAGCAAGCAGGTACCAGCGTACAGATATGCGTTTTTGTTGTGTCATCAATCTCAGGCTACGGTATTGCGTTGAATTTTTTGTAGAATTTGATGAGCTACATCCATCGCCCGCAAGCCATCTACTTCCGTAACGGGCGTAGGTGTATTGTTGAGAATAGCATCTCTAAATTGCTTCAATTCCATTTTTATTGCATTTACATCTTTTACAACAGGGTTGGTAACAGCAATGGTTTTTGTTCCATCTCTGGTTTCAATATCAAACGTAAATGCATCTTTATCATGGGTGCTTTTCATTTGAATGATCTCACTTTTCTTTTCCAGGAAATCAATACCAATATAAGCATCACGCTGGAACAAGCGGATCTTTCGCATTTTTTTCATACTGATGCGGCTGCTGGTAAGATTGGCCACACAGCCATTGTCAAACTCAATGCGTACGTTGGCAATATCCGGCGTATCTGTCATTACAGCCACTCCATTAGCGTGTACCTGTTTTACATCACTCTTTACCAAACTTAAAATAATGTCAATGTCGTGAATCATCAGGTCCAGTATCACACTCACTTCCGTACCACGTGGATTGAATTGTGAAAGACGATGCACTTCAATAAACATAGGATTCAGTTGCAGATCCTTCACGGCCAGGAATGCAGGGTTGAATCGTTCTACATGACCTACCTGTAACTTTACATTTGCTTCACGCACCAGCTTCACCAGTTCATTGGCTTCATCCATGGTATTGCACATGGGTTTTTCCACAAACACATGCTTACCCATACGTACCGCCAGCTTACACAGATCAAAATGAAAATTGGTGGGCGCCACCACATCAGCAGCGTCAACCAATGCCATCAATTCTTCAGGATTTGTATAGCGTTTGAGGTTGTATTTTTCAATCACAGCTTTGGCTGTACGCTCACTTGGGTCATAAAACCCAATAAGCTCTACGCCTTCAATTTCTTTCCAGTTATTTAAGTGAAATTTACCCAGGTGGCCAGCACCAAAAACGCCGATCTTTAGCATATGACTCCGTTATTAGGCAAATATAATGAGGCTTAAGGGAAGCTGGGTTTTTTGCCCGGTTAAAACACGAGCATAAAGGCACTTCCCTCGCCATCTTTACTTTGCACCTGGATGCTGCCTTTGTGCAGGAGCATGATCTGTTTACAAAGGCTGAGGCCAATACCACTGCCGGTTTTACGGGTACTGAAGAATGGAATGAAAATCTTGTCTAAAACTTCTGCCGGCATACCCGTACCATTGTCTGATACCCTTATGACGGTTTTGTTATTGCTGTTCACCTGTGCAGAAAGTGTGATAACGGGTTGTTCTTTTTCCTTTACAGCTTCTATGGCATTCACTACAAGATTGATCAATACCTGTTCAATTAAATTTGTATCTGCTTCCAGTGTAATGGCCGGGTCTTTTAAAATAATATCCAGCTCAATTTTTTTCTGCTCCAGGGTTGGTTGCATGAGTTGATTGAGGTTTTCAAAAAGATCACGCACCAGTATCTTCTTCACATTCAATGTGGTGATCTTATTGAGGTTGCGGTACGTTTCTGCAAACTTGAGTAAGCCTTCGCTGCGTCGTTTGATGGTATCAATACCCAACTCAAGGTCATCTACTGATCCTTCGTTGTTTTCCAGGTGACGTGTGGCCTGCATGAGCCTGTTTTTCAAAGTATCGGCCAGTGAAGAAATAGGAGCAACTGAATTCATGATCTCATGTGTCATTACACTTAACAACTTGCGCCATGCTTCTGCTTCTGTTTCATCCAATGCTTCACTTACGTTTTGAAAAGCAATGAGTTTAAATATCTGTTCATCTGTTTGAAAAGCTGTTGCTGAAAGCAATACTTTAAAGCTGGAACGTTCTGTTGTAGCTTTTGCAATTTTACTTTCACCGGTTTTAATCGTAATAACTTCTTTGTACAGTTGCTCATCTCTTTTTTGCAGTGAATGAATGGTTTTTAAATAGGGAATGCCCATCATTTTTTTAAACGATTCATTCATCCATGCAATTTCACCACTGCCAACATTATAGGAAATGATACCGGTATCTACCAGTTCCAGTATTTTTTGCAGGTATACATATTGTGTTTCTTTTTCACGGCTGATCACTTTGAAGGTAGTGTTGATCTCGTTAAAACCTTCTCTTAATGGTTGCAGTTCAGCCGGTGCTGTTTTTACATTGAAGTAACGTGAGAAATCACGGTAATGAACACTCTCAGCAAATTCTCTCACCTCATCCTGTGCTTTCCGAAGTAACCGGTACAGATCATAAAATTGAAATACCAATACAGCTGATAGTACTGCTGCATACAGGTAATATCCTTTCAGTATCAGCCATGCTTCAGCAAACAATACTCCAAACAGGAATACAATGCGGATAAATAGGCGCCACTCGTATCTTTTATAAAACATAACTAACCTCACCCCTTGTTCCCCTCTCCAAAGGCGAGGGGAGGCTGGGCTTTTATTTTTCTATTTTGATGGTGTGCTGACAATTCAACAATTTAATTTCATTTTACTATTTACTTCCCACTCAAATAATATAACTGTTAAGTTTAACCATTCTCTTTCTTACTCCCCTTTAGGGGATGGGGTTAAATATCGTATTTCGTTAATCTCCGGTATAAAGCAGTTCTTGTAAGTCCCAGTTCCTTAGCCGCTTTGGTAATATTGCCATTGTGTTTTTCAATCACCCGTAAGATCGTATTCTTTTCAACATTGGTCAATGTAAAATCCTGTTGTTCTTCTGCTTCCTCTTTTGCTTTTTCAATAGGGGAGAAGATGAGGTCTTCGGCTTTGATCAATTCACCTTCGGCCATGATCACAGCCCTCTCAATAGTGTATTGCAGTTCACGAACATTACCGGGAAATGGATGATTCATCAATTTCTCCAATGCTTTTTTCCCCAGCTCTACTTTGGGTTTGATGTATTTTTCTGAATACACATTGATATAATGCTGAGCCAGTAACGGAATATCATCTTTTCTTTTTCTTAATGGCGGTAATGTCATTTCAACAGTATTGATGCGGTACACCAGGTCCTTTCTGAAACGTTGCTCATTGGCCAGTTCTGCAATCGGAAGATTGGTAGCACAGATTAATCGAATATCAACAGGAATGGGTTCATTTGTTCCTAAACGAATTACCTGCCTGTTTTGTAGTACAGAAAGTAACTTGGCCTGTTGCTGTAAAGAAATATTTCCTATCTCATCTAAAAAAAGTGTTCCTCCATTAGCCGCTTCAAAACGACCAATACGGTCTTCTCTTGCATCTGTAAATGCTCCTTTTTTATGACCAAACAATTCACTTTCAAACAAACTTTCTGTTAAAGCACCTGCATCTACTTTAATCAATGGTTTGTTGGCTCTTAATGATTGCTGATGAATAGCTGTTGCAATTAAATCTTTCCCTGTTCCGTTTTCACCAAGTATCAAAACATTGGCATCAGTAGGTGCAATTTTTTCTACTTTCAGGAAAATATCCTTCATGGCTTCACTTTCACCAATGATGTTATGCTGGCCTGCTTTTTCTCTTGAAATTTTTGTTTGCAATAAGCTTCCTTTGCTTCCACCTTTCTTTTGCAGAGCTTCACTAATGGTGGTGATCAATTTTTCATTATGCCAGGGCTTGATCATAAAATCACTGGCACCTTCTTTTAATGAACGTACGGCTAAATCAATATCACCATAAGCTGTGATCATGATAACGGCCGGCTCTGTTGTTATTTCCTTGATCTTGCGAAGCCAGTAAATTCCTTCGTTGCCTGTATGGATAGTGCTGTTGAAATTCATGTCCAGCAGGATCACATCAAAGTTTTGGCGGGGCAGCAGGTGGCGAATGTTCTCTGGGTTTTTTTCAGTAACAACTTCTTTGGCTTCGGTTTTTAATAAAAGCCTCACAGCAGTGAGCACATCTGTATCATCGTCAATAACCAATATGGATGCATTTTTTAAACTCATTTTATATAAACCAGGGATTGAAAAAGCAATAAAAAATTATTTTCCGGTTACCAGCCACAATTTTACCATATTCATAAAGTATTGACAACTAATTCTTCTGCAAAATCCTGTCATTTTAAAACTGTATCAAAACCGTACACCTGTTGTATCATAAGCGTACATCCGGGAGGCCAGGTTCTTTAAATGTACGTGAAAATCAGGTTGTTAGCTTATTGGCATAGAATTCATACTATGGGATCAGCTCTTATTATCTCATGTTGATTTTGGTATTAAAAAAACTTACCCTGTTGTGTAACGGCAGGGTAAGTTTCAACGTAAAACAAAAAGCTTTAAATATTCAGGGAAATTATTAAGTATGGACAGAGTCATTGAACAAAAGAAATGGAATTCAAAACGCATCCTCACCATTGGCGGGATTGCAGGTATTATTGCATTGATTGCCGGCAGTGTGTATTTCACATCCGGCAAATCAAAGTTGAATGTTGATCTGGAACGTATCACCATCAGCGAAATCACAAAAGGGTCTTTCCAGGAAAATATTCCTGTGAATGGCGTGGTACTTCCTGAAACAACCATTTACCTGGATGCAATGGAAGGTGGAAGAGTAGAAGAAAAATTTGTAGAAGATGGTGCTATGATGAAAAAAGATCAACCCATTCTTCGTTTGAGTAATACAGACCTTGAACTGCAACTGGCCAACCAGGAAACACAAGTGTTCAACGTATTAACACAAATGCAGATCAGCAAAAACAATGCGGAACAAAACTCCATCAACCGCCAAAACCAGGATGCGGATGTTGATAATGCATTAAAAGAAGCAGAACGTGTTTACAATCTCAATAAAAAATTATATGAGCAAAAAGTGATCGGCTCCCAGGAATTTCAAAGCAGCAAAAACCTGTATGAATATCAATTGCGACGGAAAAAGCTTACGGAGCAGATCATGAAGACCGATGGTGAAAGCATGAAGCAGCAAGTAGACCAGGCAAGAGAAAGTTATGAGCAAATGAAACGCACACTGGCTCTCATGCGTAAGAAAGTAGGCGATTTGATCGTTCGTGCTCCGGTAGATGGTCAATTAACTTCTTTGGATGCTGAAATTGGCGAAAACAAAAATAAAGGTCAGCGTTTAGGGCAAATTGATGTAATGAGTGGTTATAAAGTACGTGTGGATATTGATGAACATTACATCAGCCGGATTTTTGTTGGGCAAACAGGCACTTGTGATAATATAGCCGGTAAATCATATAAGTTAAAAATTAAAAAAGTATATACACAGGTTGTGAATGGCCGTTTCCAGGTAGATATGGAGTTTGTTGATAAGGCACCTGAAAGTATTCGTCGTGGACAAACATTGCAAATACGTGTTGCATTGAGCGATGAAACACAGGCGGTACTCGTTCCTAAAGGCGGGTTCTATCAGCAAACGGGTGGTAACTGGATATTCAAACTCAATGAGAACGGAACAATGGCTTATAAAGTGGATATCCAATTAGGCCGTCAAAACCCTGATTTCTATGAAGTGCTGGGTGGTTTGAAAGTGGGTGATAAAGTAGTAACCAGCAGTTATGAAAATTATGGAAACATGCAGGAGCTTATCCTGAAAAAATAAGCTGTAACATATTCATTAATCATTAAACCTTGTTTTATGAGTCAGAAACTATTACTGCTGATGCTTTCATTTTTCCTGCTGGCAGGTACCTCTACTTATGAAAGCAAAGCCTGCGGGAGCAATCCCGGTAAACCCATAAAGAATTCTTGTTTACCAAAAGCAAAGATGAAAACAAAAACTTCGGTGCAGCAGGCTATGTTGTTTGACCTGTCGCCTATTACCCATTCTTTTTTTCTCAATTGATCAACCAATAAAACAAAATACAGCACATGATAAAAATTACCAATCTCGAAAAGTATTACCGTACGGAAGAAGTAGAAACCGTAGCGCTCAACAAACTTTCTTTTGAAATTAAAGAAGGAGAATTTGTTGCAGTAATGGGACCCAGCGGTTGCGGCAAATCCACATTGTTGAATATTGTGGGGCTTCTGGATGATCCGGATGGCGGAAGCTTTTTATTTAATGGAATTGAAGTGGCAGGTTTTAATGAACGTAAACGTGCCGATCTGCGCAAACATAATATTGGTTTTGTGTTCCAGAGTTTTAACCTCATTGATGAGTTAACTGTTTTTGAAAATGTAGAATTGCCATTGATCTATACAGGTGTAAAAGCAGCAGACAGAAAAAAACGTGTAGAAGAAGTGTTGGACAAAATGCAGATCATGCACCGCCGTAATCACTATCCGCAGCAGCTAAGCGGTGGTCAGCAGCAACGTGTGGCAGTAGCAAGAGCTGTAGTTAATAATCCAAAACTCATTCTTGCCGACGAACCTACCGGTAATCTTGACTCCAGTAACGGTAATGAAGTAATGCAGTTACTTACCGATCTCAATGAGCAGGGTACTACCATCATCATGGTTACACACAGCGAACATGATGCTAAGTACAGTCACCGTATCATTCGCATGCTGGATGGGCAAACGGTTACTGAAAACATCCTTGTATAAATACAATCAACCTTATCATCATGCTTAAGAACTATCTGAAAATTGCCTGGCGTAACCTTCAAAAAAACAAAGCCTTCAGTGCTATTAATATTTTTGGCCTGGCGATTGGTATTACTGTTTCTCTGCTCATTGGATTGTGGATCTACAATGAAATGAGTTATGATGCATTTCATAAGAACAAGAAACAGGTATACCGTGTAATGGTAAATGGAGTAAGCGGTAATACAGGTGAAAAATTTACTATGTCTGCTGTGCTGCTTCCTTTTGCCGAGATCTTCCGAAAAGATATTCCGGGAATTAAACATGCAGTTGAAACCAATTGGGAAGGCAAACAGGGATTGAAAGTGGGTGATAATAAGTTCACTAAGTATGGAACTGAAGTGGCAGCTGATTTTTTTAAAATTTTCCAATTCAAATTCTTAAGAGGTAACCCCGCTACTGCACTTCAGCAACCGGATAATATTGTATTAACTGAAAGCGCTGCTAAAAGCCTGTTTGGTAATAATGACCCCATGAACCAAACAGTACGCTGGAATAATGTATCTGATTTAAAAGTAACCGGCATTATAGAAGATATTCCACAAAACAGTTACTTCAACGAGTTTGAATACTTCATGAGTTTTGCTCACTATGAAAACAGACAAAACTGGGTAAAACAAGCACGCACACAATGGGATAATTATTCGTTTCAAATGTATGTGGAGCTGGATGAAAACGTAACACAGGCGCAGGTAGAATCAAAAATAAAAGGACTTATTAAGCAGCACGACAGTACTGCTAAAAGTGAAGTAGCATTACATCCTCTTACCAAATGGCGTTTGTATAACGAGTTTCATGAATGGAAAGCTGATGGTGGTCTGATCGATTATATCAAGATGTTTGGTGTCATCGGTTTTTTGGTGTTGCTCATTGCCTGTATCAATTTCATGAACCTGAGTACAGCCCGCAGTGAAAAACGTGCAAGAGAAGTAGGAGTAAGAAAATCGATCGGCTCAGACAGGCGTAGTTTGATATTTCAATTTCTCGGGGAATCCATATTCATTGCTGCCTTGTCATATATCACAGCATTACTGTTGTTGATATTATTACTGCCATCTTTTAATTTACTCATCAACGAAAAAATAAGTATTCCTTTCGGCAGTCCTTATTTCTGGATCATCAGTCTTTTGATCATTGCCGCTACTGGAGTTCTCGCCGGTTCTTATCCTGCATTTTATCTTTCTTCTTTTTCAACGATTCGGGTATTAAAAGGAACATTCAAGCCCGGGAAGTATTCCTCATTGCCACGGAAAGTTTTGGTGGTAACTCAGTTTACCGCCTCTGTTGCTTTAATTGTGAGCACGATCATCATCTATAAACAAATTCAAAAAGTACAATCAAGACCGGTGGGCTTTAATCCTAACGGAGTGGTACAGGTTGATATGAAAGACGACCTGTTTAAAAATTATGAAGTGGTACGATCTGAAATGCTGGCAACAGGTTTGATTGAAGGTGTTACAAAGTCATCAAGCCCCATCAGTGCTATCTGGTCAAACTGGCTGGTAGAAGATTTTCCAGGGAAAGAACCCGGCGAAAATGTTTCAGTTGCTACCATTGCCACCAGTCCATATTATTTCCAGACATTACAAATAAAAATAAAACAGGGAAGAGATTTTTATAATGATGGTTCAAAAACTGACAGTAACAATGTCTTAATCAATGAAGCTGCGGTGAAGCGTATGCGTTTGAAGGAGCCACTGGGTCAATATGTGAATCTCGGCAGCGGTTCAAGGCTTACGATTATAGGTGTAACTGAAAATACCATCATGAGCAATCCTTTTGAACCAGTTGGGCCTGCTTTGTTTTTTCAGAATCCTGATTGGTCCAGCACACTCATGTTTCGTATTAAATCCAATGTGCCTGCAAGTAAAGCTATTGCTGCTATTACTCCTATTTTCCAAAAATACAATCCTGCTTTTCCGTTTGAGTATCATTTTACTGACGAAGAGTTTGGTAAAAAAATAAGATTTGAAATGATGGTGGGAAAACTGGCAGCTATTTTTGCTGTGCTCACCATTCTTATTTCCTGTTTAGGATTATTGGGACTTTCCGCTTATGTAGCTGAGCAGCGTACCAAAGAAATAGGCATCCGTAAAGTATTGGGAGCATCTGCATTTAATTTATGGCAAATGCTTTCGAAAGATTTCATTTTGCTGGTATTGCTTTCATCCGTTATTGCCATTCCTGTTGCTTATTACTATATGAACCAATGGCTGCAGAAGTATAACTACCGCACTGATATTCCGTGGTGGGTATTTGCAGCAGCTGTTGTACTGGCATTGATCATCACAGTTGTAACGGTAAGCTTCCAGTCAATAAAAGCAGCTTTATCCAATCCTGTGAAGAGTTTACGAACAGAATAAAACCTCATCATCATGTTTAAGAACTACATTACTGTTGCCTGGCGCAATCTTATCAAAAACCGTACGTTCTCCATCATTAATATAGCAGGGCTTGCTGTAGGGCTTGCCTGTTTTATTTTGATCACCATGTATGTGATTGATGAACTGAGCTATGATCAGTTTCATGAAAAAGCAGATCGTATCTACCGCATTCATTCTGATATTCGTTTTGGTGGTACTGATTTAAATATGGCTGTTAGTGCCGATCCTATGGGTGCTACTTTGAAAAAAGATTATCCGCAGGTAGAAGAGTTTACAAGAATATATGCAAGTGAAGGTTCCAAACTGTTTAAAAAGGGAAATCAATACATTAATGAAACAAAAGTAGCTTATGCTGATTCTACTCTTTTTAATGTATTTACTTTCCCGGCTGTTGAAGGTGACGCCACAACCGCACTTAACGAACCCAATACGGTTGTGATCACAGAGTCAACTGCCAGGAAATATTTTGGCAGTACACAAGCAGCAATGGGTAAGATGATCGAGTGTTCTGATAATGGACAAACACTCTATAAAGTAACTGCTGTATTGAAAGATTTTCCGGCCAATTCACATTTTGTTTTTGATCTGCTATTATCTATGGACAATGTGGATTACAATTTTGGAAGTTACCTGAGCCATAATTTTCATACCTATCTGTTATTAAAGCCCGGATCTGATTATAAAGCACTTGAAAGCAAATTCCCTCAATACATTGATAAATACATTTTGCCCCAGGCAAGACAGTTCATGCAGATCAACAGCATGGCCGACTTTGAAAAAACAGGGAACAAACTTGTGTATTCATTAATACCGTTAACTGACATTCATCTTTATTCATCAAGAGGTGTGGAATTGGGTGTGAACGGTAATATACAATACGTTTATATTTTTGGTGCCGTTGCCCTGTTTATATTGCTCATTGCCTGCATCAACTTTATGAATCTTTCTACTGCACGTTCTTCTGCAAGAGCAAAAGAAGTAGGCATCAGGAAAGTGTTGGGTACTGAAAAGCGATCACTCATTCAGCAGTTCCTCACAGAGTCAACCCTCACCAGTTTTATTTCTTTGCTTTTAGCCCTCCTTGGAGCAGCGTTGGTATTGAACTGGTTCAATGATCTTGCAGGAAAGCAATTTCAAATTTCAGATCTGTTTCAGCCAAAGTTTATATTGTTCCTGTTGCTACTTACTGTTTTTGTAGGTGTTGTGGCAGGCAGTTACCCGGCGTTTTTTCTTTCTGCTTTCAAACCAATTGCTGTATTAAAGGGAAAAATAAATTCAGGACTTTCCAAAAGTACACTCAGAAGTACATTGGTGGTTTTCCAGTTTTTTGCATCAGTGGTACTGATAACCGGTACAATTATTATTTACAACCAGTTGAACTATATACAATCTGCAACGATCGGGTTTAATAAAGACCAGGTGCTGGTGGTTGAAAATGGTTCTATGGATGCTTCAAAAGCACAGGCGTTTAAAACGGAGGTGTCAAAACTAAGTGGGGTAAAGAATGCTTCCTTTGCAGGTTTTTTACCGGTAAGTAATTCATCAAGGAATGATAATACATGGTCTACCGAAGCAGTGATGAATGAGAAGAACGGGTTTAATATGCAAAACTGGAGAATTGATTATGATTACATACCTACTCTTGGTATGGAAATAATTGCAGGCAGAAATTTCTCTCCTGAATTTGGATCTGATTCCACTGCTGTAATTCTGAATGAAACAGCTGCAAAAATTTTAGGCTCCGGTAATGCAATTGGTAAAAAACTATATACTTCTGATGGCAATGGAAATACGTTCACTTATACAGTTGTGGGTGTTGTAAGAAATTTCAATTACGAATCCTTGCGTAAAAACGTGGGGCCACTCTGTTTCAGGTTAGGGAATAACAGGTGGGTATCAGCTTATCGTGTTGAAACAAAAGACATCAAAAACTTATTGGCACAGGTTGAAAGTAAATTCAAAGTAATGGCGCCAGGTATGCCGTTCAATTATAGTTTTTTGGATGAATCCTTCAGTAATATGTACAGGGATGAGCAACGTGTAGGAAAGCTTGCTTTTTCATTTGCATTCCTCGCCATATTTATTGCATGTCTTGGTTTGTTTGGTCTTGCTACTTATATGGCAGAGCAAAGAACCAAAGAGATCGGTATTCGTAAAGTGCTTGGGGCATCAGCTTCAGGAATTGTGCAAATGCTGAGTAAAGATTTTGTAAAACTGGTACTCATTGCCTCTGCATTTGCTGTGCCGCTGGCATGGTGGGCTATGAACAGGTGGTTGCAGGATTTTGCATTTCGTATCAACATCAGTTGGTGGGTGTTTGCAGCTGCCGGTCTCATTGCATTGTTGATTGCGTTGCTTACCGTAAGTTTCCAGGCAGTGAAAGCGGCGTTTACAAATCCCGTGAAATCACTAAGAACTGAGTAAAGTAAATACCATGATAAAAAACTATTTCAAAATTGCCTGGCGAAATCTAGTCAAGAGCAAAGGATATAGTGCGATTAATATCGGTGGTTTAGCAGTAGGTATGGCTGTGGCTATGCTTATTGGTTTGTGGGTATATGATGAATTATCATATGATCAGTATCATCAGAACTATGACCGCATAGCAAGAGTAATGCAGCATGCCAATTTTAATGGAAAGATTGAATCTCAGGTTGCAAACCCTGCATTGATGGGTCCTGAAATAAGGGCCAAGCATGGCAGTGATTTTAAATATGTAGTACAGGCATCATGGACAGGTGGTCATTTGCTTTCAGTGGGCGATAAACATTTTACTAATATAGGAATGTACTTTGAAGCAGATGCTCCTGATATGCTTTCTTTGAAAATGATCAAAGGAACAAGAGCCGGGTTGAAAGATCCTTATTCGATCATGCTGGCACAGTCAACTGCTGAATCAATTTTTGGTAAGGATGACCCCATTAATAAAACGATCAAACTTGACAGAACTGTTGATGTGAAAGTAACCGGTGTGTTTGAAGATTTACCTGATAATACGACGTTCAAACAGATCAAGATCATCATGCCATGGGAGTTGTGGATGATTCAAAATCCCTGGGCCAAAGAAATGAGACACCCATGGGGCAGCAACTTCTCTCAAACATTTGCACAGATAGCTGATAATGCAGATATGGAAAAAGTTTCAGCCAAGATCAGGAATGTGAAGATCGATAATGTTGATGCTGAAGAAAAAAAATATCAATGGGTGGTGTTTTTGCAACCTATGAGTAAATGGAACCTGTACAATGAATTTAAGAACGGGAAAAATACAGGTGGTAATATTCAATATGTTTGGCTCTTTGGTATCATAGGTATTTTTGTATTGATCCTTGCCTGTATCAACTTCATGAATCTTGCTACAGCAAGAAGTGAAAAAAGAGCGAGGGAAGTAGGTATTCGTAAAGCAATAGGTTCAATGCGTTCGCAGCTCATCAAGCAATTTTTTGCTGAATCCTATTTAGTGGTATTGCTCTCATTTGTTTTTTCTATCGTGCTGGTAATTTTATTGCTGCCCATGTTTAATGAAGTAGCCGGTAAAAAAATGGAGATACCATGGCAAAATCCAATGTTCTGGCTGTTCAGTCTTTTATTTATAACGATTACCGGTTTACTTTCCGGCAGTTACCCTGCACTTTATCTTTCATCTTTCCAGCCATTGAAAGTATTAAAAGGAACATTCCGTGTTGGAAGATTTGCTTCAATCCCAAGAAAAGTACTGGTGGTTACACAATTCACTGTATCAGTAATGTTGATCATCGGCACCATCATCGTTTACCAGCAAATTCAATATGCCAAGAACCGGCCAATTGGTTATACAAGAAATGGGCTGGTTAATTTAAGCATGGAAACGGAAGTGCAGGAGCATTTTGAATCTATAAGAAATGAATTAAAAAATTCCGGTGCTGTTGAAGAGATGGCAGCATCTAATAGTCCATTAACGCAGGTGTGGAATACAAATGGTGGTTTTGAGTGGGAAGGTAAAGATCCTAATCTGGCCGTTGATTTTCCAAACAATACAGTATCCTATGAATTTGGGAAAGCGGTACGTTGGCAAATAAAAGCAGGCCGTGATTTTTCAAGAGAATTTGCAACAGATTCTGCTGCATTTGTGATTAACGAATCAGCAGCTAAGTTTTTAGGATTTACTGATCCTGTTGGAAAAATTCTGAAATGGAATAACAGACCGTATACGATCATTGGAGTGGTGAGTGATATTATGCAGGAATCTCCTTTTTATCCTGTGCGTCCAACACTGTATCATATTGATGGATATGACAATATGTATAATCTCATATTAAAGCTGAACCCTCATCAAAGTGCTAAAAAATCATTGGCAGCTATTGAAAAAGTTTGGAAGCGATATACACCAACAGTTCCGTTTGATTACAAGTTTGTTGATGAAGAGTTTGGAAATAAATTCAAGGGTGAAGAAAGGATTGGTAAACTCTCCTCTTATTTTGCTATACTGGCCATCTTTATTTCCTGCCTCGGATTGTTTGGTATGGCAAGTTTTGTTGCTGAGCAAAGAACCAAAGAAATAGGTATTCGTAAAGTGCTAGGTGCAAGCGTGATGAATCTCTGGCAATTACTATCAAAGGAATTCTTGTTGCTGGTATTGCTTTCATCAGTTATTGCATCACCCATTGCTTATTATTATCTGGATAACTGGCTTACAAATTATGATTATAGAATTGGCATAAGCTGGACAGTGTTTTTGCTGGCTGCAGCTGCTGCAATTTTTATTACAGTTATAACAGTAAGCTTCCAGGCAATAAAAGCAGCATTGGCAAATCCTGTAAAATCATTACGGACAGAGTAAACCGAAATGTATGTTTAAGAATTATTTTCTCGTTGCTCTGCGCAACATCAAAAAAAAGAAGATCTATTCAGCCATCAACATTCTTGGTCTTGCAACAGGTATGGCTGTATGCATGCTCATTGTTTTGTTCATTAAAAGTGAAACCGGCTATGATACGTTTCACAGCAATGCCGGTAACATTTACAGGATGGTGGTGGAACGCATTTATCCCGGTCGTACTACTTATTATTCTTTTATCCCACAATCTTATGCTGCGGCAGCTAAACAGGAGTTTCCGGAAGTAAAAGAATCTGTTCGTGTATTTGATTTTTTGGGCGGCAACAATATGCAGGTGAAAGTAGGAGATAAAAAATTTGAGGAGAAAAGAGTATTGGTGGCCGATTCAAATTTCTTTCGTGTCTTCAGTGCAAACTTTATTGCAGGTAATTTAACTGACGCCTTATCAAAACCAAACAGTGTTGTTTTAAATGAAACAACAGCAGCCAAATACTTTGGAACTGCTGAAGCAGCATTTAATAAAACCATTTTACCGGAAGGAAACAATGCTGAACCATTACTTGTAACTGCTGTTTTTAAAGATTGGCCGGAACAGGCACATTTTCATTTTGATCTCTTACTTACTACAGCCGGTAATCGTTTTGTGAACAATGAGAACTATGTGAATTTTGCAGCACATACGTATTTGCTGCTCAATGAAAAAGCTTCAGCGCAACAGGTACAGGCAAAGCTGCCTATATTGGTAGAAAAGTATGCAAAGAATAATATTGAAAAACAATTTGCACAATCTTATAATAGTTTTAAAGCTGCTGGTAATGGATATATCTACAGTTTACAACCATTAACACAAATTCATCTCACTTCAAAAATGGAGGGGGAACTGGAAGCAAATGGCAGTTTACAGGCGGTTTACATCTTCAGCATTGTTGCTTTGTTCATATTGATCATAGCAGGCATCAATTTTATTAATCTTTCAACAGCCAGGAGTGCGGAACGTGCTAAAGAAGTAGGGATCAGGAAAACATTTGGTTCAGAGAAAAAATCATTGGTCCTGCAATTTCTTGCTGAGTCAGTTCTCATCAGCACCATCAGCATGCTCCTGGCAGCAGGATTGATCTATCTGCTTATTCCGCTCTTTAACCAAATATCAGCAAAAGAGCTTTCTATTGGAATGATACTTACAGCTCCTAACATTATGTTGCTTGTTGGATTTACATTATTTACCGGGTTACTTGCAGGTCTTTACCCGGCTTTTGTATTGAGCTCTTTCAAACCCATTACGGTGTTAAGAGGAAAATTCAAGTCAGGAAATTATGGGTTGGCATTGCGAAATGGATTGGTAGTGTTTCAGTTTGCAGTTTCAGTGATATTGATCGTTTGCACCGTTGTGGTAAACTCGCAAATGAATTATATGACGAGTGAAAAGCTCGGATTCAATAAAGAGAATACGATCATCATTGAACGAACTAATTTGTTGCAGGAAAATACAAGAGCATTTAAAAATGAATTGATGAAAGTGGCTGGTGTTGAGAAAGTAAGCGGCACCAGTTCATTACCGGGACAAGCCAATTTTTTTGGAACCAGCTGGCAGGTAATGGGTAAGCAGGATATGGTAACAGGTCGTGGCATTATTACGGATGCAAATTATCAAAATGCACTTGGTATTGAAATGCTCCAGGGAAGATTTTTCTCTGATGATTTTGCAACTGATTCACTGGCTGTAGTGATCAATCAAAAATCAGCAGAAGCTTTTGGATTAACAAATCCCATTGGCACACGTATCACCAGTCCCGATGAGTTTTATAATGCACCGGATGGTTCAACATACGTTTATACCATTATTGGTGTGGTGAAGGATTTTCACTATCAGTCGCTTCATCAGCCCATAGCTCCGCTTATGTTTGTGAATGCAAAAAAATTCAATGATATTTCCTTTACAACAGCAGTACGGATCAAAGCTGATAATTTTAATGCTTCTGTAAAAAGCATAGAAGCAGTGTGGGACAAATTTATAAAAGAGCAGCCATTTCATTATGCATTCCTTGATAAAACAGTTGCACAACAATACCATGCTGAAGCAAGAATGCAAAAAATATTTACATTCTTTTCTTCCCTTGCCATTTTTATTGCCTGCATTGGTTTACTTGGTTTGGCAGCTTATGCTACGCAACAAAGAACCAGGGAAATAAGCATTCGGAAAGTTTTGGGTGCCTCATCAACCGGTATTGTGCAACTGCTATCCAAGCAATTTGCAAAACTGGTGGTGATTGCCATTTTGATCGCTTTTCCTGTTGCATGGTTTGCTATGAATAAATGGTTGCAGGATTTTACGTATCGTATTCATCTTGCATGGTGGATGTTTGTAGCAGCCGGTGGAGCAGCATTATTGATCGCACTACTCACCATCAGCTTCCAGGCAATTAAAGCAGCATTGGCAAATCCTGTAAAAAGTTTAAGAACCGAATAAAACCTTTTCATCTGCAGTACATCATACTACTGCCAAACAATGTTATTATGTTTAGAAATTATTTGAAGACTGCATTTCGCAACCTTGCCAAAAACAAAGTGTATTCCATCATCAATATTGCCGGTTTAAGCATGGGGCTTGCCTGTGCAATGTTGATTCTTTTGTATACAAAAGATGAAGTGAGTTATGATCGGTTTCTGCCAAATGTCAACAATATCTATCGCATTGTAAGCAAACAGGTGAATCCTGATGGAAGTATTATGATGCAGAGTGGTAACACAGGAAGTTTTCATGGACCTGCATTTGCATCAGGCGTACCAGAGATCGTTTCTTTTGTTCGCTTCCAGGGTGATTATGTAAACATTAAAAAAGGATCAGAGATATTATCACAGGACGCACACAGGGTTGACAGCAATTTCTTTTCACTCATGCAGTTTCAGTTGCTTCATGGAAATGCAAAGACTGCGTTGCAAAACCCTGATGCTGTTGTGATCACTGAAACCGTGGCGAAAAAGTTTTTTGGTTCTACGGATGTAGTGGGCAAAACAATGGAACTGCAGCGCAACGGTGAGTTTAAACCATTTACAGTTACAGCAGTGGCCAAAGATTGTCCGCAAAACTCATCTATAAAATTTCAGCTGCTTACAAAAATCCAGTTAACACAAGATGAGATCACTGACAGAATGAATTGGTTCAATTTCTTCCTCAACACATTTGTAGTACTGGCACCCGGCGCTGATGTGAAGCAAACAGAAGCCAAGATGATGCGTTTCTATGAAACAGATGCCAAAGAAATGATCCAACAGGTGGCTGAGAAATATAACTACAAAGCAAAAGCTGCGTATTTGTTACAACCATATACCGACATTCATTTGAGTAAAGATTACAGGGCTGAGAATGGAATGGTTGGTGCCAGTAATCCGATGTACTCTTATATTCTTTCAGGCATTGCATTGTTTATTTTAATCATTGCCTGTATCAACTTTGTAAATCTTTCTGTGGCACGTTCATTAAAACGTGCAAGAGAGATTGGTGTTCGTAAAGTGGTGGGCAGCGACCGCAGGCAACTCATCTGGCAGTTTTTAGGTGAATCATATATCATTTGTTTTATTGCATTTGTATTGGCGCTGGTAATTGCACAACTGCTCCTTCCGTTTTTTAATGAGCTTTCTAACAAAGTATTGTCTATAACATATTTGTTTGATTGGCAGTTGGTGATTGGCTACATTTCTCTATTCCTGCTCACAGGGTTTTTAGCTGGGTTTTATCCGGCATTGGTGCTTTCAGGTTTCAACCCTGTACAAACATTGTACAATCGCTTTAGATTTTCCGGTAAAAATTATTTACAAAGATCACTCGTTGTATTGCAATTTTCTTTGGCCACATTGCTCATTATTGCCACAACAGTGATGTACAAGCAGTTTCATTATTTGCTATCAAAGGATCTGGGGTATAATGACAAACATGTGCTTACTATCCCTAATGTGTCAAATAATGAAATCAATGTTTTTAGGCAGGAGTTATTGAAGAGCCCTAACGTTGAACAAGTGGCTATACGTAACAATGGCTTTAACGTAACACTTGCAAGAGTAAATGGTGATAAAGAAATCGAATTTACAATGGACTGGATTGATGCTGAATATCTGCCCATCTATAAAATACCCGTTGTGCAGGGTAGAAATTTTTCAACAGCCACTGCTTATGACTCAACGTCATCCGTTATAGTGAACGAAGCGTTTGTAAAAAAGGCAGGCTGGAAAAACCCTATAGGGCAAGTTGTTGATTTTTGGTATAATAATAAAAAATATACCGTTGTGGGAGTAGTTAAAGATCATCATTACTCATCTCTTACTGAAGCCATCAAGCCGCAATTGCTTTGTAATGATCATAACAACTTTGGATTAGCTATTGTACGTATCAAAGAAGGCTCAGCTGCGGCAGCATTGCCTTTTATTGAGCAAGTGTATAAAAAAATGTTGCCTTTGCAACCATACAGTTATGAATTTAAAGATATCAGCAACCAACGGCAATATGAATCAGAAGCCAAGTGGAAAAGGATGTTATTGTTTGGGGCTTTCCTTACCATTTTCATTTCCTGTATCGGGTTGTTCGGTTTATCAGTATTAGCCGCTGAAAAAAGATTAAAAGAGATTGGTGTTCGTAAAGTACTGGGAGCATCAGTCACAACCATTGCAACGGCTTTATCGAAAGATTTTTTAAAGCTTGTGATCATTTCACTTCTTATTGCCATTCCAATTGCATGGCTGCTGGCAGATAAATGGTTGCAAAATTATCCCTACCGCACACAATTGAATTGGTGGATGTTTGCCATTGCAGGTGGTTGCATTGTGCTTGTGGCGGTACTTACAGTTTCCTTCCAGGCTGTAAAGGCAGCAATGGCAAATCCAGTAAAATCATTAAGAACAGAATAAATAGTATACGAATGCTTTTAGAATTAAAAAATATTTTTAAATGGGTTACCATCGGGGGTAACAGAATATTTTTGCTGAAAGATATAAATCTTCAGGTACAGGAAGGTGAATTCATTTCTATTATGGGCCCATCAGGTTCTGGTAAATCAACATTGTTGAATGTGATTGGAATGCTGGATGGATTTGATGAAGGTGGATACCAATTTCTGCATGAAGAAGTACATAAGATCAAAGAAAAGCAACGTTCTCAACTATACAAGCAATACATCGGCTTTGTGTTTCAGCAATATCATTTGATCGATGAATTGACTGTGTATGAGAATATTGAAACACCATTGCTCTACCAGGATGTGAAAAGCAGTGAACGGAAAGCAATGGTGGCCGATATGCTGGATCGCTTCAATATTGTTGGAAAGAAAGATCTGTTCCCAACACAATTAAGTGGTGGCCAGCAACAATTAGTAGGTATTGCAAGGGCATTGATCGCTAAGCCCAGATTGATACTTGCAGATGAACCAACCGGTAACCTCAACTCCAAACAGGGAGAAGAGATCATGGAATTATTTAAGCAGTTAAATAATGAAGGTGTTACCATTATACAGGTAACACATAGTGAAAAAAATGCAGCATACGCCAGCCGCACCATTCACCTGCTTGATGGAAGAATTGAAAACACAATACACAATTAAGTTATGAAGTATATTTTATTAGCAGCAATCACAGTAATGTGCATCTTTACCAATGCCCAGCAAGTGAATTTGAAACAATGTATTGATACAGCCCTGAAAAATAATATGCAAGTACAGCAAAGCGGTTTGCAAAAACAGACTGCTGAGATCAATAAAAGCCAGGCAAGAATGAATTTATTGCCTGCTGTAAACGGTAACTGGAATTATGGTTTCAACTTTGGCAGAAACGTAGATCCTATTACCAACACCTATACAAACAACCAACTGGAGTCTTCAAATCCCAATATCAATGCCGGTGTGATATTATTCAATGGAATGCGTTTGCAAAATTTAATTCAGCAAACCAACTACACACACAAGGCAGCTGAAATGGATTATAAGCAGGCGCAGGATAACCTGGTGCTCAATGTAATTCTTGCTTACATGCAGGTATTGGTGAATGAAGATTTGATTGCTGCATCTAAAGCTCAATTGGCGGTTACGCAAAAACAAGTGGAGCGAATGGATGTATTGGTGAAAGAAGGTTCGGCCGGAAGTTTTCAACTAACTGATATGAAGGGCCAGATGGCGAACGAACAGATTAACCTGGTGAACCTGGAAAACAGTTTGCAGCAATCAAAACTAAGTTTGTGCCAGCTCATGAACATACCTTATGCAGCAGCACTTACACTGGAACGGAATCAGGTTCAATTAAATGATGCAGTGTATGCACAATCCTCATCAGATGTTATTGCAGCAGCAATGGAATACATGGCGCTTATAAAAGCTAATGAATACCGGGTAAAAAGTGCCGAAAAAAACAGGCAGGTAGCAAAAGGCGCTTACTTTCCTACTATAAGTTTAACAGGTGCCATGGGTAGTGGGTATTCCAGTTTTTTCAGAAGTTTAACCCCCACATCAGTTGTGGAAGAAAATACAGGGTTGTACATCAAAAACGGTTCTGTACGTACACCTGTTTTTACGGAAGTGCAAAAGTTCAATCAACAACCTGTTGGATACTTTACCCAAATGAAAAACAACATCGGTTATTTCGCCGGTTTAAGTGTGCAGGTGCCCATCTTCAATAACCTGCAGGCACGGAACCGTATTAAACTGGCTGATATCAATTATAAAAATGTTCAGCTGGATGCACAAAACACCCATTACCAGCTTCGTCAGAATATTGAACAGGCATGGCTCAACATGAATGCTTCATACAAAAGATACAATGCCTTGCAGGAGCAGGTTATGAATTTTGAAGAATCTTTCCGTGCTGCCACGGTTCGTTTTGAAAACGGCGTGATCAACGCTGTGGAGTTCTTACTCGTAAAAAATAATTTTGACCGGAGTACCATCAATCTCATCCAGGCAAAGTATGAGTACACCTTCCGTACCAAACTGCTTGATTTTTACCAGGGCAGAGAGTTATGGTAGAGCCTCTTTTTGAGGCTGATTTTTCTGCAATAAAAAATCTAAAAAGTTTTTCGCTGAAAAGTTGAAACCCCTATCTTTGCCGTCCCGAAAACGAACCATAATTCTGATTGTGTCAGTAGTCATGGCTCGGGTTCAAGGATCGGTAGTTCAGTTGGTTAGAATGCCGCCCTGTCACGGCGGAGGTCGCGGGTTCGAGTCCCGTCCGGTCCGCAAAGG
>Ga0208492_1000265_pt1 | contig 49575 bp, 40 predicted proteins | sample Subbioar_CSW14AB_FD_184820 | JGI IMG/M metagenome (GOLD analysis project Ga0208492, IMG submission 184820) | Serpentinite rock and fluid subsurface biosphere microbial communities from McLaughlin Reserve, California, USA - CR12Mar_CSW14AB (SPAdes) | ecosystem: Environmental > Terrestrial > Deep... | reverse complement strand
GGATAATAAATATCCTAGTCGCCGTGGTCCTGCCCGTCTGATCACCGACTATATGCGCTTGCCTAAAGATCAACTGGAACCTATTATGACCAACAGCGACAATATTATTCAGTTTGGTCCAAATGCCTATGCGAAGCCTGCAACAGGTCTTAATATTTTAAGAGAGACCATCATGGGCAGGGAATTATTTGATTATGCATTTAAAGAGTATGCCAGAAGATGGGCATTTAAACATCCAACTCCTGCCGATTTATTTCGTACCATGGAAGATGCCAGCGCAGAAGATTTGGATTGGTTCTGGAGAGGTTGGTTCTATAGCATTGAGCCATGTGATATTGCCATAGAGGGCGTAAAGCATGCAGTGGTGAACAAACAGCCTGCAGCTGTGGCGCCAAGAACAGGAGCACCTGCAATGCGTAGTCTTGATAAACCATTATTCAGTGGTGCTGCAGCTTTTGATGATATTTCTAAGCAGCGGAACAGAAATGATAAGAATATTATTTTCTATACAGATGCTGATACCAGTTTAAGAGATTTTTATTGGAGATATACCCGCGGTCTGGAACCCTATGATTCCAGTTTTAAATATCCGGTGCCGGTAATGAATACACCGGAAGCTTTATCAGGGGATGCATTGGCGGCTTATGATAATATTCATTTATATGAAATCAGTTTTGCAAATAAAGGAGGTCTTGTAATGCCAATCATAGTTGAATTTACATTTGAAGATGGTACAAAGGAAACCGAAAAAATCCCTGCACAAATTTGGAGAAAGAATGAACAGAAAGTCACCAAACTGTTTATGACACAAAAGAAAGCAGTTTCTATTCAGTTAGATCCTTTAAAAGAAACTGCTGATATTGATGAATCTAATAACAGATGGCCGAATGGAGTAGTAGAAGAGCCATCCAAATTTTCACTGTTCAAAGGTGGTGCAGGAAGAGGAAGAGGTCAATCTTCCGGAATGAATCCTATGCAACATGCACAGCAAAGGAATTAATTAAACGATTGAATATAGATAATAATAACGCAACTTGTTTCCATTAATAAGTTGCGTTATTGCTTAAAAAACACGCAATGAAAAAACTTGGGATAATCCTCTCTTTTATTTTAATGGGATTCAATGGCTTTACAGCTGAAGTAGATACTTTGATGGTACCCAGTAAATCTATGAAAAAAAATATTCCTGCAGTTATTGTACTGCCATCCGGCTATCAGCAGGCAAAACAACAATTTCCGGTTGTGTATTTGTTGCATGGGGCAGGGGGAAGTTATAGAAATTGGATAACGCGTGTTCCACATATAATGGCATTGGCTGATCAATACCAGATGGTGATTGTATGTCCTGATGGAGCAGTTACCAGCTGGTATTTTGATAGTCCGGTTGATAGTAATTTCAGATATGAAAGCTTTGTGGCCAAAGAACTGCCGGCCTATATTGATCAGCATTACAAAACCATACCCAATCGAAAGGGCAGGGTATTAACAGGTCTCAGCATGGGTGGTCATGGATCTTTGTTCTTAGGGTTCAGACATGCGGAAGATTTTAGTGGTGCAGGAAGTATGAGCGGAGCGTTACATGTAACTGTTATTCGCCAGGGTTATGGTGTTGAGAAGATATTGGGTGATACGCTTGTCAATAAAAAATACTGGAACGACTGGAGTGTACTGAATGCAATAGAACAGAAACCTGCCGATTCTTTGGCTATATTGATTGATTGCGGTATTGAAGACAGGGTCTTGCCTATGAACAGAGCCGTTCATGAAAAAATGTTGAAACTAAATATTGCTCATGAGTACACTGAAAGGCCAGGTAATCACGATTGGAAATACTGGGAAAATGCAATCGACTACCAGATGCTCTTTTTCAGTAAGCATTTTAAAAGAATGCTTGTTAAAAATTAAGTTATTAGTAAAAGTCAAGCTGTTTCATCATCAAGATGATTGCTGGTGTAGCATTACGGATAATTTTAGTAACCCAGTAAACCCTTTAGGGCATCAATTCTGAATTGTACTACAGGCTTCATTTTGGCAGGATGCCCCTGTAGTAAATAGCCTAATGCCAATACAAATGAAGCCCCTAATTTAAAAAGGTATTCAACAATTTTCATCCAATAAGTGGATTTGCTGATTTCGAGTGTCCTGACTCTTTCTCCTCTGCCAATACCACTGGCTACTCTGTACATGTATTCTGGCGTTAGTTTTTTCGTTTCTACTATATGTTCTACCATTACGTCCGGATGGTAATAAATAGTTTTACCTATTGCTTTTAATTTGAGAAAGAATTCTTTTCCTTCGCCTCCAATTCTGAGCGTCCCCTTTACACCAGGTAGTGCTGTATTAAATCCCTTTACCTGCTCAAAATCAGATTTCTTAATTATCATATTCGATTCCAGCGGATATTTATTTGGACTAAAAACACAAACCTCTTTGCTGTAATCAAAATTGCCCACGATAGAGGAAACAAAATGACTCATCCATTTAGGTTCTTGCGGTATATAGCGTGGTACAATCCTTCCGCCTAATCCACCTGCATCAGGATGCTGCTGATAAAATGCCAGAATAAGGGCCAGATAATCGGGCTTTGCAATGGCATCATCGTCCATAAAACAAAGCAAATCTCCTTTGGCCAGCGCAGCCCCTGTGTTGCGGGCAAAAGAAGCTCCCTGTTGAGGTTCATTGGTATAATAAAACTGACCGTCAGTATGGGTTGCAATGAAATCTTTGCAGACTTGCGCTGTATTATCCGTTGAATTGTTGTTTACAACAATTACTTCAAATTGATTCCTGCCAATCGTTTGGTTGTACAAACTGCTCAATGCTTCCGGTATATAAACTGCCCGGTTGTATGTGCAGATGACTACTGATATTACAGGCTGCTGGTAATTCATTTCGGTAAAGATAAAATGGATTCCTGAACTATATGATCCCAATGATATTCTTTATAGAATTCCTCTGAAACAGTTTGTTGCTTACTATTTGACATAGAAAATGCAATCATAGCTTGAGCAAATTCCTGCCAATTAAAATTGTTTATACGCGTTAACTGACCGTTTACATGCACAGTTTCAATTCCCTCAGCGCTTTTACTAAATGCTATTACCGGAAGACCCGAGGAGAGCGAATCAATGAGTTTGGTTTTAACCCCCGCCCCCAAGCTTACCGGACAAATAAAGCAATCAGTGCCGGCATAATAAGCCTGAATATCTTCTACAAATCCTTCATAAATAATTTCAGGAATCGTTCCAATATGGGTTAATAAGTCTTGCTCAATCTGAACCCCACTAATGATGATTTTATAAGTTAATGACGTAGTATTCAACGTCGGGATCAGCTTTTGAATAATATCATAAATAGCTTTCTTATTCGGTATATAATCCAACGTGCCATTAAAGAAAAATAAAATTGTGGTATCTTTCAATTGATGTTTTTTCAGCAATTCCTTTTTTGATTCTGCTCTCTGGATAGGGGTGAAAGGTTCTTTGCGATAGGTTCCAAAAGGAATCAGACCTGTCTTGTTCTGATGCAATTTCCAATGTTGAATGGCATAAGCTCTATCCGTCTCGGAAATGAAGAAACTGAAATTGGCCTGTTGATGCACTTTTTTTTCATACCACTGATAAAGTTGCCAGCCTTTTCTTCCCATCTCTTTGAATCTGATGGCTTCTATATTCGCAGATTTGATAAGAAACTTTTTGCCCGAAAAAAAACGCAATAAAATACCAAGCCAACCAAAATAACTATGATCAATAAAAATCCATTCAATTTCTTCTTTCCTGATTAGTGTAATCAGGGATGGAATTTTAAACAGATTCTTCCAACCATGCCAGTGGTTAAACAAGTTAGGATACAGGAGCAAGTTATCATTGTTCATTATATCCGTTCCTGCAATACTGTTGTCCTTCCCGATATTGTCGCTGGAAATGGCCATTATTACCTTGCTGTACCTTGCAAGGGATTGGTAATAATGAACAATGTATTGTTGTCCACCCATATGGGCGGGAAAAACTTTAAATGAAACGATGCCCAAAACATTGGGTGCTCTCATTAGGCGTTCTTAGGTTTTCTGAAAGCTCCAGCTAAGGCACCTATTAACAGCAGCCAGATGATAACAGAGGACCCAATGGCTGCTTTTGATCCAACTGAATAAGAAGCAGGTTCAAAACGGAATTCAATATTGTGTTTCCCAGCAGGAATCTGAATGCCTCTTAAAACATAGTTGGTTTGAAAGATAGGAGTCTCCTTGTCATCAACATAGGCTTTCCACCCTGCATCATAGAATACTTCACTGAAAACTGCAAACTGATTAGTAGCAGCATTGAAAGCATAACTCATCTGATCATTTTCTGCTTTTACCAGTTGGATGCTGGCAGTGCTATCATATTGAATAGCGCTGATGGCAGTTTTGTCTTTTTGATAAAGTACAGCTGTTTCTGAGGGATTAAAATTGCTTAGTTCATCCATAATTGCGACAGGTGATTCTTTAAATTGTAAAGACTTCACCAGCCAAGCAGCACCCAGTGCTTGCGGGTTCTGCTGTACCGAAGGTTGACCGCTTTGTTGATCTGGTACTATGATATACTTCGTATTCAGCATATTTAAAACGGGTATACAATTCGGAAATTTATACAACTGACGTTCAATTAAATCCTGATAAATACTGAGTTTGGCAGGATGGTACCCACCAATGGATTTGTGAAAATAAGAGCTGAGTGCGCCTCCGTTAAAAGCACTTGAAATACCCTGGGTTACATTCAATACCCTGTAATATCCTGTATCTTTTAATATTTGCAGGTCTGCAGGGGAAGGTGTAAAATTATTTTCATACTCTACAGCGTCCTGGTAATTATTTTCATTCAGGTATTTTGTATTAATGCCAAATACATCAATCAAGGCAAAAATGCCAATTGCAATAATTGCATACAGCGGCTTAATTTTTTGTTTGATGACGGCAAAAACTGCCAATGCCGCAACCAGGCTGAACAAAAGCGTCCTGAGCATATCGTTCATTGCCAGTGTTTGTCTGTCTGACCGTAAGCCTTCTACAAAACTTTTTACCGGCGCTTCCAATTGAGCTCTTTGTGATGCATCCGGAATTTTGGCAATTTGCTCAAGTAAGATCTTATCTGAAGCATTACTGAAATCAGCAGTCAGATATACAATGGCTGCAATCGCAAATACACTACCAACTACCCAGAGGCCTTTTTTATATTTTTCCCAAAGTATAGAAGGGCTAGCTTCTTTTGTAATAGTATCTAAACTAAGTGCTGCCAGCATACACATTAAAAAAGTGGGGACAACCAGAATCATACTAGGTGCCCTAAATTTATCGTACATGGGCAGATACTTTAGCATAGCAATATTGAATCCTTCCAAGTATTTACCCCAGCTAAGCAAAAAGGTAAATAACATGGTGGCAGCCATCCAGTAAGTATATTTCTTATCAACCATTACCAATCCCAATAAAGCTAAAAAGCAGATGATGGCACCTGCGTAAGGAGGCCCTGATGTGCCAACACCATCAATCCCCCCCCAATAAAACTGTAAGTAGCCCTGTAACTGTTGTCCCAAGTCGGCAGGCATACTCTGCAGTGCTGCAATCGCAGCTGATTTTTCCTGAGCTAGTTCCAGCTGATTACTGCTTCCGCCATAGAATCTGGGGAACATCATAACCAAAGGTTCTGTTTTGTAAACACTGTAGCTAAGGGCATAATCCTTGCTCAATCCGGTTTTGGTTACATTGGTAGTGCTGTCTGCTAAAATACTTCCGCCACGGATTGATTTTTTAGCATATTCATATGTTGTGATAAGCGTAACAGCATTCACCATAATACCCAATGTTGCAGCCATTAATGCCAGCCCTGCTGATTTCAATAAATGCGGAACCTCTTTTTCTTTTACGCATTTTACGGCAAATGCAACACTCATGAATATAATAATAATGAAACCGTAATAAGTTATCTGCAGGTGATTCGCACCCAGCAGCAGTGCAGTGAACAAGGCTGTTAATGCTGTACCGGCTAAATATTTTTTATCATAGAGTAAAATCAAAGAAGCGATGATGGCAGGCAAATAGGCAATAGCATTCATTTTAGTATCGTGACCTGCCGCAAGAATAATTGGATTGTAAGTGGCATAGGTGTAACCGAGTGCGCTGATGATACCGATATAGGCATTGATACTTAAAACCTGTGTAAGGAAATAAAAACAAAGACAGGCCAGAAAGAATACCCCTACCGGTTTAGGCAGACCCACTAAAAATATATCTCCCAGATATCCAACTGAAATAGGGTTTTCACTGATTCCTGTTATTTGATACGCCGGCATTCCGCTAAACATTCCATTACTCCATAAAGGGAAGTGCCCTGTTTTCTCCTTAGACTGAAAGGAGTTTTGTGCCATCCCTTTCCATTGGGTAACATCATGCTGTTGTAAAACCTTACCCTCTAGCGCGGGTTTACAATAAATAAGCGCCACAATAAAGAAAATAACCACCGCCAGCACATGCGGCATAATCGCTTTCCAATTGATCCTATTCATAGCTCTAAAAATATGCAACAAACCTAATAACTTTATGCCATGAGACCACTTTTATTTGCCTCCAGAATGGCTTTTATCTGCAATATTTTGTTTTTATTGTGTTTGATAATTCAGCGAACACATGACTTCCTCCCCAATAAGGAAATCAGTGCATTGGTGCTGTTATTGGGTTGGATGGTAGCGCCTGTGCAAAACGTTGTTGCGAACTTATGGTACGGGTTGGTGTTATTGAGTAAGTCTTCCATTAGAATACCTAGTTGGATAGCTATTTTTAATGCCATTATTTTGCTCATACAGTTTTTTGTTTACTTTATACTACCATCGTGATCAATAAAATATTAAACGACAAGCCAACCAAACTTTTCCTTGCCATCACTGCATTTTTTGTAGCGAATGCATTGATTGCTGAGTGCATTGGAGGGAAGATTTTTTCATTGGAAAAATTATTGGGTATAACCCCCTTTAATTTCACCATTCTGGGACAATCAGGCCTGGCCTTTAACCTGACCTGTGGTGTACTACTATGGCCGCTTGAGTTTGTAATTACTGATATAGTTAATGAATATTACGGTCCTAAATCGGTACGACGAATCAGCTATACAGCGGTGGTGCTTATTCTATATGCCTTCATTATGTTTTATGCTGCTATGGAAATACCACCGGCAGATTTCTGGATTTTGTCGGGCGTAGATAAAGGGGTAGACAATATGCAATCTGCTTTCGGAAGCATTTTTGGGCAGGGTATGTGGATTATATTGGGAAGTCTGACTGCTTTTTTAGTGAGCCAGATTGTGGATGTTACTGTTTTCCATAAAATTAAAAAAGCAACAGGTGAAAAGTGGGTATGGTTAAGGGCAACAGGATCTACATTGGTTTCCCAGATGGTTGACAGTTTTGTTGTATTGTTTATTGCATTTAAAATTGGGAATGGCTGGAGCTGGCAACTGGTTCTTGCAATTGCAGTAGTGAATTATCTCTATAAATTTACGATGGCTATTTTGTTAACCCCACTTATTTATTTTCTGGAAAAGAAAATTGAAAGTTATCTGGGTAAAGAACAGGCACAGAAAATGAAAAAGGAAGCGATGGGTATATCAAATGAATAGCATCTTCTATGCAATAGCATTCGTTCTGCTCTGATCAAGATGCTCAATGATATAGTCGTAGTGGGCTTTTTCTTGTTTCTTTTGCTCATATCTGTGACGAACCAGAACACTGATTCCATAAATAACATAGGCAACCTGTATGTAAATGAGTAACTCGTAAATACCAATAGCAAGACTATTGTAATAGTTCCATTTTTTATAAGCAGGAAGTTCTCCCATATAGTATTTCCATTTCAGACTAATGGGCAGTGCATAGGTATAAATCAGGAATATTGTAGAAATCAACAAACAGGTAAAGAACACATGTGCCCAGGATGCAAAAAAGCTTCTTTGTCCAAGATCTCTTAAAACGGAGTGCATCATAAAAGGAACAAGCACACTAAGTAAAAGCACACCTATCATAGTAGGAAAGTTCAGGATGTAGTAATTTTCATCCAAGAACAGAATGGCCACGTCGCTGTATGCGGCATAGTTAGCGATTAGGCCAAATAAGATAGGCACCGCCCAGAGCAAATTCTCTGCACGGATTAGACGTGTTGTCATAGGGTTTGACTACGGGTACAGGACAAAAATATATCAATAAATCAAGACTTAATTGCAATTTTGCTTTATAATGAGCTAAAATGGTTTAAAATACCAACACCTTTGTACGATTATGACCCCAAAAAGAGCACAAAAGATAGAATCCGTACTGAAAATGAGACAATCCGGGCTTACGATTGTAATGGAAAATGTGCATGATCCACATAATATTTACGCAGCCATGCGCACCTGTGATGCTGTTGGTATTCAGGATATTTATGTTTTGAATACGGAATTGCCCCGATCAGGGTATTTTGGCATCAAAAGCAGTAGCAGTGCCAATAAGTGGCTAACTGTACATCAGTTTGACGATGTGGCGCTATGTTTTGAGGCGCTAAGAAAAGAGTATGATTGTATTTATACTACTTTTTTGGGGGAAGCTAGTGCTTCCTTATACGAGCTTGATTTTACCAAAAAAGTGGCATTGGTATTTGGGAATGAACACAATGGGGTATCTGAAGCGGCCCGCAATCTTGCAGATGGTAATTTTGTGATTCCTCAGGTAGGAATGATTCCCAGTTTAAATATATCTGTGGCCTGTGCTGTTTCTATTTATGAAGCCTACAGACAAAGGAAAGAAGCCGGGCTCTACAATCAGGAGGTCTCTCTCCATCCAAATGCGGACAGTATTCGTGCACTTTGGTCTAGTTATTCGGCGGATTGATTTTCTTCGAGTTTTCGCTGCGCAGCTTTTTGCGTTAAGTAAGTGATACTCACATTTAATTCAAATCCGATTAACAAAATCAATGAATTGAAGTAGGCAAGAATCATCAGGATCATGACGGTACCAATGGATCCGTACACTTTATTGTAGCTGCCGAAATTATTTACCCAGTAAGAAAAAATAAGCGTAGTACCTACAATTAAAGTAGTTGCCAGTAAGGATCCTGGTGAAATCAGTTTCCATCTGATTTTTACAGAAGGTGCATATTTGTATATGAAAGCAATGCTGTAAAAAAACAAAGCCATTATCACTAGCCATCGAATGCTGTTTAGCCAAGGCATAGCGGACTTTTTAAGCCCGAAAAGTTTGCCAATTAAATAAGTGAGTTGAGCTTGACCCAGTAAAATCAGCGTAGAAGCAATCAGTAAAATAATAATCAATGTGGTTAATTGAATGGCTTTCCAACGTTGATGAAGAAAAAAACGTTTATGTTCCATAATAGAACGGTCAAATGTCAGGATTAAAGACATCATTGCATTGGAAGCATAATAGACTACCAATAAAAAACCAAAAGAGAAAACCCCAATGCTTCTTTGCATCAGATCGTCTATAATATTTTCAATAAAACGATAAGTATTGGAGTTAGGGCTAATGTCTTTGAATAAAGTAAGGATTTGTGGCTTAATATTCAGAAAATCCGGGAAATAGGGGAGTATAGAAAAAAGAAATAAAATTGTTGCAGGTAATGCCATAATCAGATTGAATGAAATGGCCGCAGCTCTTTCATTCAGCCCAATTTTATTTACCTGCTTAATAAAAAAGACAATGACATCATAAAGTGGTATGCCCTGAAACCCAGGAATGATAAAGGTTTTACTCTTTCTGATCAGAAAGGCAATCGGAGGCCAACTTACTATGATTCTTTCCAGCTTCGTCATTACTTGCCTATTCTTTTTTTCTCCAAGTATTCATCAAGTTTTTTCTGGTATTCTTTTGCATAACGATTGTGTTCTTCATAGTTGTCACTGAAGTGGTGATAACCACTGAAATCGCTTTTAGCTACAAAATAAATATAACTGGTTTTGGGAGCGTCTAAAACTATATCAATGGTTTTAGGAGATGGGGTGCCAATAGGACCTGGTGGAAGTCCTTTTACTCTATATGTATTGTAGGGCGAAGGATTGCTGAGGTACTTTTCGTAAATACGGGTAATGGTAAAATCGTTCATTGCGTATTTAATGGTAGGGCAAGCCTGTAATGGCATTTGTTTAGCCAGCCGGTTTAAATAGACACTGGCAATTTTATATTTGTCTTCAGAAAAATTTGTTTCCTCATCTACAATAGAGGCCAATATATACACCTGTTCAGGACTTAATCCCAAAGATTCAGCTTTTTGCAGTCTGTTGTTTTTTAGCCAGAATCTGGTTGATGCGGCCTTTAATTTCTCCAGAATGACAGGCATGGTTGCATCAGCATAAAAATTGTATGTATCTGGAATGATTTTAGTAAAAAGCAAAGTGGTGTCCAGATCCAGTGAAGCCAATGAATCAGCTGATTGCAAAAAATGAAGCACTTCCGATGAATCTGTAAAAAACTGTTTACTAATTAACTTGGCGAATTCCTGCTTGGTTCTAACTCTGTTGATGATCAGTTTTACTTCGGCCAGTCTTCCATTCTTTAGCATTCTTACAATATCAATGATACTTTGCCCTTTTTTAATTTCATATCTGCCAGGTTTCATCTTATCCCAGATATTAAAAGGTGCGCCGGCAATGCCTAACAAAGAAGTAAATCTAAGTATTCCAGCTTCTTCAAAAGCAGCCAGCACAGCAGATTTCTGTGTCTGATCCTTGTATATGGTTACCATTCTGCTTTTTTCCTCAAAACGGGTTGCAGGCAGAAAGAAAAGAGCAGCAAACCCGATACAAGCTATTGCAAACAGACTAATTACTATAATCAACCCTTTTTTAGAAGGGGCATTTTTTTTCGAAGCAGTTTTTTTTCTTGCCATAAGGTAAATTAAATAAAAAACCCTGTCATTGAAAAGGACAGGGTTTAAATTATATAGAAACTGGAACTATTTCTTGCTGCTATCTGTTGTAGCTGGCACAGTTGCTGCAGGTGCTGCCTGATTAGTTGCAGGTGCAGGAGCTGTTGTAGTTGTATTGATTTTCTGCAATACTTCAGTATTTACATCGTTACCACCACCCTTTAAAAATAGCGTAGAGAACAATGCTAATACGGCAATAATACCAGCGAAAATCCAGGTACCTTTTTCCAAAACGTCGGTAGTTTGTTTAACTCCCATTAATTGATTGCTGATACCGCCTACATTTCCAGCAAGGCCACCGCCTTTAGGATTTTGGATTAGAACCATAAAACCAAGACCAACCGCAGCAATCACAATCAGAACCAAAAACAGATAAATCATTTTAAATACCTTTTAATTGTTGAATTTTGTCTGCAAAATAAGCGGTTTTTTCAGGATTTGAGAAACTTAATTTAATATATAGCTGAATTGCCTTGTCAATCTGACCCTGTTTAGCCAATACTTCAGCCATTGTTTCCGTAAGAATTTCCTTTGATTCATTGGAAACCAGTGCGGTTTCTGCTACTTTTTTCTCCTGTTCTGGTGAAGTGCCCAGATCGTCCGGATTCGGATGATGGTTTTTCATATCCTTAAGCCAATCGGTAAAACGTCTCAGTTTAGTGGTCAGTTTATCCTGAGGAATCTTGCTCAAATCAATCTGAATACCCTGTGAAGCAAAGTAATCGATGGTATGCAGCTTATCCTGAACAGGTTCAATGTTTAATTCTGTTTCCTTTTCTATAGGCTTTTTAAATTCGGCCACTTGGCTCGACAATATACTGGCTATTTTGGCGTCGCTCTTGTCCTGATCGGGGTGCTGTGTTCTGCTTCCGTATTCCTCCTCACTGTATTCCTGTTCAGGTAACAATGGGGCAGGCTGCTCTGTCTGATTTAGCGCGCTGAAAACAGGATCAAATTTTTCGGAAGAAGGTACTTCCGGTAATGTATAATCAACCGGTTCAGAAGGGGTATTTTCACGAATAACTGGAATGATAGTTCCAGGCTTATCTAATGGTTCAATACCTTTCATTAATTCTCTAACCGATTCAATAGTTGGAATAGAAATATCTGGATTAGGGAGTTCTGGCGCTACGAAAGATTTTTCGGCATCTTCCAAAGTATCTTCAATCTTAGGCAGGTTAATCATTTCATCCCACTCCAGATCTTTTTGTCTGATGGATCGTAACAAAGCGGTGTCCAATTCTTGCTTAGGTGCCTGATCAATCCCGGGATCCTTCAATGCTTCTAATTGAAATTGAAGCCAGTGAGGGTTGGTAAAATATAGGGCAGTCCTCATGGCCTGTGAGCCCACCAAAGGGTGATCATCTTTCTTTAATTTGGCTGCAAACAGGTATTGACCGGGAGAGAAGAAAGGGTATTCGTGAACCAATTTTTCAATTACTTCCATTTTAGTGGAAGACAAATCGGCATTTCCCGTCAAGTGCATCAGTGCTTTTTCCTGCGTAAATTTCATAAACAATAAAGATACAAATCTATCTATTACCAGTTATTAAATATTCGGTTGAAGATTTCATCTGTGATATTCCGAATTACTTCGTCTAGTAGTTGTCCCTCGGCCTGCTGTAACGTTAAATTGGCTGAGAAGTCAAAACTTCTGGTAACATCAAATTCTTCTACTTTATTCTCAAGGGTCTTTCTAAGTACAATGTGAACCGTAACAGTTAATCGGTTGGTGCTAGCCTGCTGAGCAGATACACCCACAGTCTGACTGGGATCGTAATTGGTGATGCTGCCATTAATTACATAATCGGCATCGTCATTGTTGGTTCTAGTAAGTTTAGTTTGACTGGTAATCTTAGCTTGCAATTTGTCTGTTAGTTTGGGACTCAGTTGCGGATTTACATACCTGGCTTTGTTGTCAATAAAACCAATCTTTACTGTTTTTACATTTGTAGGTATAACAGCATCATTGAATTTATAAACAAAGCATCCTTGCAGTAAAACTACGAGGATGATGGTTGCAGTAAAGAAGCAATACTTTATTTTATTCGTCAATATCATATTCTTTCAATTTTCTGTATAAGGTTCTTTCGCTGATTCCCAAATCTATAGATGCATCTTTTCGTTTTCCTCTGTGCTTTTTCAAGGCTTTTACAATCAACTCTTTTTCCTTGTCCATTATATTGAGGGATTCTTCTATTTCTTCATGCATTTGAATAGCATCTTCGTGAAGAATCACCGGAGCAGAAGTGACTGTATGTTGTGAAGGCAATAGATTACTACCTGAATTAACGGGTGAATTGCCAGCATTTACTGTATTGATAATCGGCACTTCATTTACAGCAGGTGAATAATCGTTTAAAATGGATTCTTTTGTAAAATTGGCTGCTGCGCCTGCCAGGGAAGGGTTCTGTAATATTTCAACAAACATCTTTTTCAATTCCGTTACGTCTTTTTTCATATCGAAAAATAGTTTGTATAAAATCTCCCTTTCGTTGGCAAATTCTCCGGTAGCAGGTGCACCTGCAATCATGGGCATTCTGTTTTCTTTTTTATCCGGAAGAAACAGGCTCATTTCTCTTCCATTCACCATATTCGACTGACTCAATACGGATATCTGTTCTGCTATATTTTTAAGTTCTCTGATGTTACCAGGCCATGGATAATTGATAAGCATTTGCCTGGCATCTTCATCCAGCTGCACCGGTGTGGTTTTATATCTTTCCGCAAAATCAACAGCAAATTTTCTGAATAGCAATAAAATATCTTCCTTGCGGTCTCTCAATGAAGAAACGCGGATAGGTACCGTACTTAATCTATAATAAAGGTCTTCTCTGAATTTTCCTTTTTGTGTAAAATCCAGAAGCTCTCTGTTGGTTGCTGCAATTACCCTTACATCTGTTTTCTGAACTTTGGAGCTACCTACTCTAATGAACTCGCCTGTTTCCAGCACACGAAGTAGTCTAGCCTGTGTGCCCAATGGCATTTCGCCAATTTCATCCATGAACAGAGTACCGCCATTCACCGTTTCAAAATAGCCTTTTCTGCTATCCACTGCACCTGTAAATGCACCTTTTTCGTGGCCGAATAATTCGGAATCAATGGTGCCTTCCGGAATAGCTCCGCAGTTAACGGCAATAAATGGATTGTGCTTTCTAGAAGAAAGTGAATGAATGATTTGTGAAAAAACTTCTTTACCAACACCGCTTTCCCCTACAATTAATACCGTTAAATCGGTGGCAGCCACCTGCACAGCGGTATTTAATGCATGATTCAGTGCGGTAGAATTACCAATAATGCCAAAACGATTTTTTATACTTTGTAAATCCATTTATATCAGTTTATGGATGATCAACTATTTTTCCCAATAGGGTAGCCCTTGTGCAGTCTGTTATGTTAACCCAAACATAATCGCCCGGTTTTTGCAGACTGCTCGATTTTGGGAAAACGGTTATTTTATTTTGACTGGTTCTTCCTGTCCAGTCACCGGAGTCTCTTTTCGAGTCAGCTTCAATCAATATCTTAAATGTCTTACCAATATCTCGTTGATTGTTTCTGGTAGATAACTCACCTTGTTTGTCAACAATTTCCTGTAGCCTTCTTTTTTTTACTTCCAGCGAAATATCGTCTTTAAATCTTCTGGCAGCCAGTGTTCCGGGTCTTTCACTGTAGAAGTACATATAGCTCATATCAAAACCACAGTAGTCCATCAGGCTCAATGTATCCTTGTGGTCTTCTTCTGTTTCAGTACAAAATCCGGCAATCATGTCCGAAGTAATTCCACAGTCGGGTAAAAGTTCTCTAATTCTGTCTACTTTAGCCAGGTACCATTCTCTGGAATAAGTTCTGTTCATTAACTGTAGCAGTCGAGTACTTCCGCTCTGAACAGGTAAGTGAATGCACTTGCAAATATTTTCATATTTTGCCATGGTTATCAGCACATCGTCTGTGATGTCTTTGGGGTGAGAAGTACTGAAACGAATTCTCAGTTCAGGGCTTACCAGGGCAGCCATTTCAAGCAAATTGGCAAAAGTTACCATCTGCTTTTTTTCTTCATCTTCCCAATAGTAGCTATCTACGTTCTGACCCAAAAGCGTAACTTCTTTATATCCTGTATCTACCAGCTGCTGAATCTCCTGAATAATGGAGTCTGCTGATCTGCTTCTTTCTCTTCCACGGGTAAAAGGAACCACACAGAAACTACACATATTGTTACATCCTCTGGTGATAGATACAAATGCGGTGATGCCATTGCTGTTTAAACGAACCGGAGAAATATCTCCATAGGTTTCTTCCCTGCTCAGCAATACATTTACCCCCTTTTGTCCTGAAGACGCTTCTTCAATTAAAGCGGGCAATGATCGGTAAGCATCGGGTCCAATTACCAGATCTACCAGTTTTTCCTGTTCAAGTAATTGAGCTTTCAGTCTTTCTGCCATGCATCCCAACACCCCAATCAACATGCCCGGACGGGTCTTTTTTACCTTTCTGAATTCAGTAAGTCTTTTTCTGATGGTTTGTTCTGCTTTTTCTCTGATAGAGCAGGTATTAATTAAAACCAGGTCTGCCATCTCAAATTGAGGGGTAGCGCTGAACTGGTTTTCCTGTAGTATGGCAGCCACTACTTCACTATCCGAAAAGTTCATAGCACAACCATAACTTTCTATGTAAAACTTTTTTTGAAAATCAGCAGGAGATTCAGCCGCCTGAAACGCTTCACCCTGTCTGGATTCATCGTGTGTTTTATTCATTAATTCCGCCAGTTCCATTCTTGTTAATTAAGATACAAATGTACAATTATTCCCTTGTTTATGTCAGTTTGTCAGCGTTAAATCCTCTAAAATAGCAGGGGTTTATTATATTTGGAACAGAAATAAGCGCACATGAGAATATTTTTCCTGTGGTTAACCCTTTTGTTAACAACCGGATTTATTGTGAGAGGGCAGGACAATGTGGTTCAGGCATTAAAAAGAGAGATCAATCGAACAATAAAAAAGGACAATGACACAACAGGCTGGAAATGGAAAAGAGGGGGGCTATTCAGTTTCAATCTTGCTCAAGGCTCATTGAGCAACTGGGCTGCAGGGGGTGATAATTTTTCCCTGTCTGCCAATGGCTACATGAATTATTTTATTCTATACAAGCAGAAGCGTCATTTCTGGGATAATTCAGTCGATATTAATCTGGGATATATCCAAAGCACTAGTTTGGGGAGTCGTAAAAATGATGACCGTATTGACTATTTAAGCAAATACGGATATAAAATGGACTCGTCCGGAAAATGGTATGTTTCTACGCTGATTAATTTCAGATCACAGTTTTTTGATGGGTATACCTTCAATAACAATATTCCAACCTTTACTTCTTCGCTCCTTTCACCCGCATATATTATTTTGTCAGCTGGTTTTGATTATAAACCCGATCCTTATTTATCGGTTTTTATTTCCCCACTTACATCAAGATGGATTGTGCTTGCCAACAAAGCATTATCTGACCGCGGGGGATATGGTGTGCCACCGGGTGCAGGATCTTTTAATCAGATAGGTGCTTTTGTCACGCTGAATTACAGCAATGAAATTGCCAAGAACATCACTTATAAGGGTAAGATGGATCTCTTTTCCAATTACCAGAACAGTCCGCAGAATGTGGACCTTTTTATGACGAATTTATTCTCGTTCAAAATCAATAAATTCTTTTCGGCTACTTACAGTCTCGACTTAATTTATGACGATGATGTAAGATTGTTTGGCCCCACCAAAAAATCTCCAGGATTACAGACCAAAAGTCTGATTGGGATTGGCTTTTTAAAGCCAATCAATACAAAAAAAAGCTAAGCCAGATTTTCCTATACGGCAGTATTACTAAAAGCTGTTATCGGGTGATAACTCGAAGTAGATTTTTTATTTTATTGGCTTTATGGGTTAAATCCTGATAGTCTTTATGCATAACGGTTACATGTCCCATTTTTCTGCCGGGTTTAGTAGTAGACTTACCATATAAATGCACGAATGCATTTTCAATTATCAACACTTCTTCTAAACCTTCATATACGGCTTTCCCACTATGACCTTCGTCGCCAATTATATTGATAATAGCAGCTGGTAAAATCGGATCTGTATTACCTAAAGGATACTGAAGCATGATTCTCCATAACATATCGTATTGACTGCTGTAATTGGCTTCAATGGTATGGTGTCCGCTATTATGTACTCTTGGAGCAGTTTCATTTACCCAAACTTCATCTTTGTCGTCTATGAACATTTCAACAGCAAATAATCCGGGACTATTCAAAGCTTTTACTAGTTTAATGGCAATTGCTTCTACTACCCAAAGTACTTTTTCCGGAATCAGCGCAGGACTTACTTGATAGTCAAGTAAATTTAATACAGGATTAACCATCATTTCTGATGCCGGGAATAAACTGGTTTCGCCCTTATCGTTCATTGCAATAATCATTGCAATTTCTTTTTTGATCCGCACTTTTTTCTCCAGGACGCTGGGGGCATCAAATGCCTTGTCAGCATCATATACGTCATTGATAATTTGAACTCCTTTTCCATCATAACCTCCTTCCCCAATTTTATGAACAGCAGGTAGAAAATCCAGGTGGTTTAAAACATCGGACTTTGTCTGCGTAATTATAAAATCAGAACTAGGAATACCATTGGATCTGTAGAATTCCTTTTGGACAATTTTATTTTTGATAGTTCTGATAGCAGAGGGATGAGGATACACTTTTACTCCTTCTGACTGTAGTTTTTCTAGAGCGTCAACATTAACGGCTTCAATTTCAATCGTAATGGCATCAAGAACTTTGCCAAATTGATAAACCGTATCAAAATCTGTAATATCCCCTTTTGTAAAGTGATGACAAAGATGTGCAGATGGACAATTTTCATCGTTTTCCAGCACATGGGTTTCAACAGTATAATTGGCAGCTGCCTGCAATAACATGCGACCTAACTGGCCACCTCCCAGAATTCCGACTTTCATAAGGATAAAGATAGTTAAATTTGCAGGTATGTTACCCGATTATCCACATAAGCGATTCAGCGATTTGCGAGTTGCCTATAACCTGCTGATAGAGGCTTTGACGATTAGTCATTGATGCAATGGTAATATCAGGGCTATATTTAACCATTTAGTAGTTAAATTAATATCAGCCACTCTTTTTACGGTAACCCTCTTTTTAATTTATTAATTATAATTTCAATTCTATGAATACAATATCTGCTATGCCGATAAACCCTGTAATGAAAGATGGGGATTTCTTGCCCTTACAAGGTACCGATTATGTTGAGTTTTATGTAGGAAATGCTAAGCAGGCTGCACATTTTTATAAAACAGCTTTTGGATTTCAAAGCCTAGCTTATGCCGGCCCTGAAACAGGTATTAAAGACAAAGCCAGTTATGTAGTAAGGCAAAACAAATTAACATTTGTATTTACCACCCCACTTCGTGCAAACAACCCAATAGCGGATCATATTTACAAGCATGGGGATGGTGTTAAGCACTTAGCTTTAATGGTGGAAGATGCTGCTGATGCATGGTTTCAAACAACCAGCAGGGGAGCTGTTTCGGCCATGGAACCCTTAAAATATACGGATGACAATGGTGAAGCAGTTGTGAGTGGTATCCATACCTATGGAGATACCGTACATTTATTCATTGAAAGAAAGAACTATAAGGGAGTTTTTCTGCCTGGCTATGTAGCCTGGAATTCCCACTATAATCCTCCTAGTACAGGTCTTTTATATGTAGATCATTGTGTTGGTAATGTGGGTTGGAATCAAATGAATAAGTGGGTGGCTTTTTATGAGAACGTATTAGGGTTTAAAAATATTCTGAGCTTCGACGACAATGATATTTCTACTGAATACTCTGCCTTAATGAGCAAGGTAATGAGTAATGGTAATGGGTTTGTAAAGTTCCCAATTAATGAACCTGCAGAAGGAAAGAAAAAATCTCAGGTGGAAGAATATCTTGATTTTTATGATGGGGAAGGATGCCAGCACGTTGCATTAGCAACCAATGATATTGTAGCAACTGTCTCTGAATTACAAAAACGTGGAATTGAGTTTTTAAAAGTACCTACTACTTATTACGATGAGTTACAAGACAGAGTTGGTAAGATTGATGAAGATATTGAACCGTTGAAAGAGCTAGGCATATTGGTGGATAGAGATGATGAAGGTTATCTTTTACAAATTTTCAGTAAACCTGTGGAAGACAGACCTACTTTGTTCTTTGAAATTATTCAGCGAAAAGGAGCAAAAAGTTTTGGTAAAGGCAATTTCAAAGCGTTGTTTGAGGCGCTAGAAAGAGAACAGGATTTGCGGGGAAATCTGTAAGTTCAGCTATATATCTGCTGATTATTTAAAAAGCAGTGACAAAAAGAATATGAATGAGAAGAGGAGCAGCTAGTGCCCTCTTCTTTTATTTTTAAACAGCTTTGTATTGCTCAACAGCAAGCCTAATAGCTTTGCAGGATGAATAAATTTCTCTGTTCAGATTGAACAAAGTTGATATGTCTTTTTCTTTCAAACTGTTTTGCCCCGCATGAAAATAATAATGTTCTATTCTGTCATTGAATCCCTTCCTCATTTGCTCTGTTAACTCATCTAGTTTTAGTACGGTGTTATTAGTGGATTCACTCGTTAAAGAGTGCTGAAGTTCTGTATAAAAAATATTTAATGAAGACTGCAGTTCGTGAAATAACTCATATTTAACTTCATTGGTTGAGTTGCTGAATTCTGTTTTGTCTGCATAGATATCTTTCATGGATTTGCAGGAATACATGGCATTCCTTAATGATTCCATGAGTTGATTGATAGATTTTATTTCCTCAGTTTCTCTTAATTGAGGAATGGTTTTGGCATAAAATGCCAGTATTTCGCCTTCTGTTTCTTTTAGTAGTTGATATGATTCCATTAGCGGTAATTCATTGTGATAGGCTTGGATCCATACCGGTTTTAAATGAAAGCTTCCCAAATTAAACGCAATTGCTTTATATAAATATGTTTCTACCTCTTTTTTAATCATATCTGTTATGGTAGAAGGAATTTCAATACTAGCATTTTGAAGATAAGTGGTATATGTCTTTTTGATTTCTTTAAATTGTTTGTCCAAAAAGTCTCCGTATGGATTAAGGAAAAAATAAATAATAAATACACCTGCAATATTGATGAATGTTTGAAAGGCAACAAGAATCAAAATCGGGTCTTTGATTCCCAATTCAGCAATTAAGGTAATTATAGGCTGAATAAAAATAAATCCACCGGCCGAAGTAAATACATTGAATAAACTATTTCCCAATGCTACTCTTTTTTTAGCTGCATTTCCGCCAATGGCTCCCAGAATTAACTTTACCGTAGTTCCCAATTCTGCTCCTAATACTACCGCAATGGCTATTTCTATTGGTATTATTTTGGAATACAAGGCAGTAAGAACCACTACTACTGTTGCAGAGCTAGTTTGTACCACAGCAGTAATGGCAAATCCAATCAACAAAAAAACAATACTTGGGTAAGAAAGGTATGGGGTAAAATCAAATGCTTTCATTAGGGAATCCATACTCTCCTTCATGAATTGTAAGCCAAGGAAGAGCATGCCAATCCCCATGAAAAAGAGGGCAATTCTGTTCAGATTTTTTTTCTTGTTGAAAATAATGAGACTGATACCGGAAAGGCCAATCAGGGGAAGTGTAATGCTATTTAATTCAACCTTAAATCCCAGCAAAGCAACCAGCCAGCTATTGAAAGTGCCTCCTATATTGGCCCCCAATACAACAGCCATAGCATTTCTCATGGTTAAAATTCCTGCGCCTACCAAAGAGAGAACCATCAGGTTTACAATGGAACTGCTTTGCAATAATGCCGTCACAACTGTCCCGCTAAAAATAGCCCTCAATTTCTTTTTGGTATTTTTTTGTAGGAATAACTTGAACGAACGGCCCTCCATCTGTTTTAACGCTTCTTCTAAATGTGACATCCCATAGAGAAAAAGGCCAAGACCCGCTACCAGCATCCAAAATTCAGAGCTACTCATTTTAATTATTTATTGCGCATTAATTTAGGACCATACCAAAGCCAGAAACCAGTAACGGTAAAAACAATTAGTGCAAGCCCCATAATTAAGGTGTAGAATAATTTGAAATAACCGTCCCATCCTAAATAATAGTCAATGATGGAACCGTCGTGAATTTTTTCAATAAAATCGGCCCTCCTTTTTTCGATGAAAAGCAGATCGCCGGATTTCCCATCCAGTTGAAGTCCGGTAAAATGATCTTTGAAAGTAAATTTTACCATCCCCTTATCCTTTCTTATATCAATTCTGTCAACTTCAGTTGAGAGTGTGGGCGATACAGAATCCTTTAAATACTTGCAGGCATTTTTGTGTAAACTATCAAGACTAATCCATTCTGCTAAATTTACCGAATGTCCCTTGTACGATTCTGCCATGATTAACCCCCCGCTATTCTTTTTCCATCCCAATAGAATGCCGCTAAGACCTATTACAAAGAAAAATGCAAACAGCAAAACACCAGTAATACGATGAATTTTTCTGAAGTCCCGTAGTGTTTTAGCCTGTGCTTGTCTTTTTAATTTCATATTCAAAATTTAAACGGTCAGGTTCCCCATAATAGGGTATTATCACTTCTTTTATTTTTAAAGCACCCAGTTTTTCCATTGCTTTCTGAGAGCGATAATTTTCGGCACCTACAAAAAAATGAACACTATTTGTAAACCGGAGCGCATAATTAATCATTAATTCCTTTACTGCTTTGTTATATAATTTTCCCCAGCATTTTCTGGCAAAAAAAGTATAACCAATTTCAATCTGGTTTGCTAATTCTTTGTAGTTGCAAAAGCGACTGCTTCCAATAGCCTCTTTTGTTTTTGTATCTCTAATAATAAAAGCTCCCTTGGATTCAATTGCGCCCTTAAAAAAATTAAGAAATACGGTTCGCTGGTACCTGTTTTTGTTTGGATGCTGTTCCCATATTAAGGGGTCGGATGCCACAGCATACAACTCTTCAAAATCAGTTTCCTTTAACGGAACCAGACAGACAATTTCATTCTTTAAATCAGTGGGTTGCCAATTCATTTCTATTCAATTGATATATGGAGTGTTTTCCTGCTGTTTTGTTTGAAATTATGGATATTAATAACGCAAACGGGAAAAAAGAAATACCAAATAATTCTGCAGCCAAAATTGTAGCAGTGATGGGCGATTTTGCTGCTGCTCCAAATACTGCAACCATCCCCATACCCGCAAGGTATCCAGGTGAAAGTGGAATAAAAACACTTAATGCACTTCCCAGTGTTGCTCCAATAAAGAATAGAGGGGTTACTTCACCACCTTTGAAACCAGATTGTATGGTGATTACTGTTAGTAATATTTTAAGTAAGAATTCATGTGCAGGCGCAGCATGGCTGAAACTTTTTGTTATAGTTGGAATTCCCAGCCCAGCTATTTCAATAAATGGGCTAAAAAGCAGAAAAGTGGCAACCAAAGTACCTCCAATAATTATTCGGATGTAATGATTGGGCAGCCATTTATTATTGAATGATGCTAATATATTCATCAGGTATTTAAATAACCAGGCTGCTATCCCGAATATGATTGCGGCAATGATGTTCCAGAGTAAAGGGTTAGAAGGCGATCTGAAGCTCAATGGAATTGAATAAACAGTATGTTCTATCCCAATTATTTGAGTTGTCCAATCTGCCAGAAAAGAGCAAATGATTACCGGTATGATTTCAAATATTTTTCTTGGTCTAAAAGACTCCCATTCAAAGGCAAAGACAATGCCCGCCACCGGAGTTCCAAAAACGGATCCAAATCCGGCGGCAACTGCCGCTCTCAAGAAAATGGATTCTTCTTTATCGGATAGTTTAAACAACTGAAAGAAAGGAGAGGAGAGGGAGGCGGATAACTGCAGTGCTGTGCCTTCTCTACCCGCAGAGCCTCCCAACAAGTGCGTAATTAAAGTCCCCGTTAATACCAGCGGAGCCATTAACAGGGATATAGCTTTACCGGTGTTCTTTTTTAATCTGGCCAATACCCATTTGTTACCCTTTTCCGCATCAGGACAAATATGTTTATAAAGGAGTACGCTGATAAAACCTCCAAAGGGCAATAGACAGATTAACCACTGATTCTCATTTCTAATATTACCAACAGTATCCAGCGTGAATAAAAAAAAAGCGGATGCAAAACCCGCCAATAAAGACACGATTAAAAGTAATATAATGTATTTGGGTAAATTCCTGATTTTAATCATTTTCCAAGAAGGTAACGTAAACTAACTTCAACAAATAAAAATACAACATTATGGAAAAACACGATTTGCATCATGAATTCCCAGGTATGGATGCCCGTATTTCAGCATTAAAAGTTGAGAACGCACATTTTAAAAAACTGGCAGATGAATATGATGAAGTTAATCATTCTGTTTACAGAATTGAATCTGGAGCTGAAAATGCATCAGATGAAACGTTAACTCATTTGAGAAAACAAAGATTGCAATTAAAAGATGAATTGTATGCTCTGTTAACCCAATAAGATTCAGGATAAAGGTAGTGCAACTGTAAAAGTGCTACCTTTTCCTTCTTCGCTTATCACACTGATTTCACCGGAGTGGGCTTCTACAATTTTCTTGCAAATATTTAACCCAAGACCGTAAGATTTTTCGCCTTCGGTCCCTTTTCGTTTACCTGATTTAGAAATATTGAATATTTCTGGAAGTATTTTATCTGGTATTCCAATTCCTTGATCAGTAATCTTAATGATGGCGTAGTTGTCTTTTACATCCAACCTAACTGTGATGGAAGTATCCCTTTTACTGAATTTAACTGAATTGGTTACCAGGTTAAATACCACTCTTTTCATTTTTTCAGGATTCATGGGAACACTAATATCATTCTCTAAATACTGAACCGTTAACAGTTGATTCTTTTCTTTCACTTTTATGTCCAGAATAGCGACACAATCATTGATAAACTCATTGAGTAAAGTAGGTTCCTTTTCTATATTGCTACTCGAAATATCTGCTGTGGCCATTATTTCTGCAATAAGTGTCAATGAGCTATTGCAGGCAGATTTTATCATTTCCAAATACTCTTTTTTTTGTTCCTCGTTTTCTTCGGTCATAATAATTTCGACCATGGTAGGAATAGAAGCTACAGGCGTTCTTAGGTCATGTGCTACCAATTTGAGGATGCTGTCTTTTTCCCCTAAAGTTTTTTGTAATGCCCCCATGGCAATTTCCAGCTGTTCATTTTGAGAATGAACGGTTTCATTTAATTCTTTTAATTTGTTGATATGCTTTTTAGATAAAAGCCAGTTTCTGGCCAACACAATACTGAGTAAGATTACAAAAGCCATAACAGCAAGTGACATTAATAAATAGGCCCTGGAAATTTCGTTTTCTTGTCTTGCAATCTGTAATTGATTTTCTTGTTCCAGTAATTCCAACTGTTTATTAATATCTACTTCATAAATTTTCTTATTTATTTTTTCGTCAGCTTCAAATAAATCCTGATATTTTGCTAAGTGATAATAAGCTTTTGTAGGATTATCTATCATTTCATAATACTTCCAGGAAAGTTTATGCCATTTTATTTCACCTTTTGGGTTTGGCGTTTTGTTCAAGGATACTCTAATTTCTATCAAAGCATTTTCTAAATCAGCAATTCTTTCTGTTTCTTGGTATAGCTCTGCCAGTTTTAAATAACTGTACTGCGCATCTATCGTTTCTCCCCCTTTTTTAAAATTAATTTGGATGCTTTTCTGATAAAGTTTTTCTGCCTCTTTTACATCTCCTTTTTTACGATAAACATCCCCTAAATTCCCATAAACCACACCTTTTGCCATTTCGTCGTAAAACTTGGTGGAAGTATCTTTCTTTTGATGGCTATTTATAAAATCAAGTGCTTTGTTATAATAAGAAGAAGCGCTATCATAGTTGCCCAACATATAGAAGCTGAGGGCAATATTATTCATCAATTCTTGTTTCCGATAGTAGCTGGCATACATATCGCCTTCATCACATTGAATGGCATCTGATAAACTACTTTTGAAACTATTGGCTGCTTCTTTAAATTTCTTTTGTTTGTAAAGAATCATGGCTAACCTATAGTTATATTCCTTTTGAGAACAATAATCAGTTATAGTAGATTTAAACTGTCTGGCTTTGTAATAAAATGTATAAGCTTCATTAAATAAGTTACTTGCATAAAGCGCATCCCCCTTGGTATAATAGGCCATCGCAAATGCGTTGGGATACTTTTCTGGAGAAAGTTGATTCAATAACAACAAGGTTGAATCGGCATATAGAACGGCTGAATCTCCATTTTGAAGATAATAGCAGTAATAGGATGATTTGTATCGGTAGTAATTTGCCTTTTGTTCATCTGATAACTTCATGCCACGAACCAAAGAGTCAATAAAAAGACTTTCTTCCCTTTTATCCGATACCTGTTGCTTACTGATTAAACTGATATTGGAATCAATAAAGCTTCCTTTATTGTTCCAATCTTTATGATTGCTAGGTTGCTTACATCCCCCAATTAAAGCCAAAACCAATACCGTAATAATGAAGGAACTCGTTTTCATTGTTGACTGTTTTCATTTTGGTTGGGGGGGGGTACACAATATTAAAAAAATTAATTCATGTTTTTATTGCTAAATAACTGATAAATGTCATGTAATTGCAAATACGATTATGATTAAAAGGATAGAAATGAAAAAGAGCCCCAGAGGGCTCTTTTCTATTTTATATCAAACTTATGATTGGGCCTGTTACCATTCTGATTCAAAGTTGTACTTGAAAACTTCAATGGATAATCTCCAGGTTTTAGTAACGGTACATATCAGACTTGAATGGACCATTTTTGCTAATACCTAAGTAGGCGGCTTGCTCGTCGGTTAACTCATCTAATTGAGCACCCACTTTGGCAAGGTGTAAACGGGCAACTTTCTCATCCAGGTGCTTAGGAAGAACATACACTTTGTTTTCATAGTTCTTGTGGTTCTGCCATAATTCAATCTGAGCCAAAGTTTGGTTAGAGAATGAGTTACTCATCACAAATGAAGGGTGACCAGTTGCACAGCCAAGGTTAACCAAACGACCTTCTGCCAATACAATTACGTCTTTACCTTCAATATTATATAAATCAACCTGAGGCTTGATGGTGTCTTTTGTATGACCATAGTTCGCATTTAACCAAGCCATGTCAATTTCAATATCAAAGTGACCAATATTACATACAATCGCTTTGTCTTTCATTAGACGGAAATGCTTTTCAGTAATCAGGTCTCTACAACCAGAAGCAGTTACAATGATATCAGCTTCAGTAACAGCAATCGCCATTGGTTTCACTTCAAATCCATCCATAGCAGCCTGTAAAGCACAGATAGGATCAATTTCGGTAACAATTACTCGGCAACCAGCACCACGCAAAGAAAGTGCAGATCCTTTACCTACGTCACCGTAACCTCCTACAACTGCTACTTTACCAGCCATCATTACATCTGTAGCACGACGAATCGCATCTACTAAAGACTCTTGACAACCGTATTTGTTATCGAACTTAGATTTGGTTACAGAATCGTTTACGTTGATTGCAGGAATAGGCAAAGTGCCTTTTGCCATACGCTCATATAAACGGTGAACACCTGTAGTAGTTTCTTCAGAAAGACCCTTGATATTGGTAATCAATTCAGGATACTTGTCAAAAACCATATTGGTTAAATCGCCACCATCATCTAGAATCATATTCAAAGGACGATCGGCACCGCCGAAGAACAAAGTTTGCTCAATGCACCAATCAGCTTCTTCCTGCGTTTGTCCTTTCCAGGCAAAAACCCCAATACCTGCAGCAGCAATAGCAGCAGCAGCCTGATCCTGTGTTGAGAAGATATTACAAGAACTCCATTTTACTTCTGCACCTAACGCCACTAAAGTTTCAATTAGTACTGCAGTTTGGATAGTCATGTGAAGACAACCTGCAACTCTTGCTCCTTTTAAGGGTTGAGAAGCGCCGTATTCTGCACGTAATGCCATAAGTCCTGGCATTTCAGCTTCTGCTAAACGGATTTCCTTGCGACCCCAATCAGCTAGGCTGATATCAGCTACTTTATAAGGTAGGCTGAAGTCAATGGTAGATGTTAATGTAGACATAATAGAATTTTATTGGCTGCAAAGCTAGTTTTAAAGAATAAAAATGCATAATTATTTATAAGAATAGAATAAATATCTATTTATTGGTTATTTTGCAGTATATAATAGCAGAATAAGATGCCGAAACTCTCAAAAAAAGCCGAATCCACTGTTTCTTTTTCTTTAGATGCCAAAGACCTGTCTATTCTCAAGTTATTGCAGCAAAATGCAAGGGCTACTGTAAAAGAGATAGCAGATCAAGTTCACTTGAGCACTACACCTGTGCATGAGCGCATTAAAAGAATGGAGGAAGCGGGAGTGATTAAACAGTATGCAACCCTGGTAGATCATACCAAAGTGAAAAAAGGGCTGATGGTAATATGTTATGTTTCTCTGAAGCAGCACGATAAGATTGCCGGGGGGAAATTCATTAAACGCATTCAGGAAATGCATGAAGTAATAGAGTGTTATAATATTTCGGGGGAATTTGACTTTATGCTGAAAGTAGTAGCAGAAAGTATGGATGACTATTACCATTTTCATGTTAATAAATTGTCTCAGGCAGAAAATATTGGACACGTGCAATCTGTATTTGTAATGGGAGTGATTAAACAAACCCATGTATTGGTACATTGATTGATTATTTTTGTAAAAACAATTCTTTCTTGGACTCTCTTTTTCAGTTTACTCATAGTTATCAGTCGCTTGGCAATACATTTTTTGAAAAAGTATTGCCAACGCCTGTGGCCGATCCGGCTTTGCTTTTATATAATGAATCCCTTGCTAATGAGCTTGGGATAAAAGAGAATAATGATACTGCTGTCCTCGCAGGTATTTTAAGTGGCAATCAAATAGCAGATGGAGCAAGCCCTATTGCACAGGCATATGCAGGACACCAGTTTGGTTATTTTACTATGCTTGGAGATGGGAGGGCAATTCTATTGGGTGAACATTTGGGTCCAGACGGGCAAAGATGGGATGTGCAGTTGAAAGGGGCAGGACCAACCCCTTATTCAAGAAGAGGAGACGGAAGAGCCACTTTGCGGGCTATGTTAAGAGAGTATTTAATAAGTGAAGCCATGCATGGGCTGGGAATTCCCAGTTCTAGAAGCCTTGCTGTTGTAGCTACCAGGGAGAAAGTTTTCAGAGAAGAAATTCAAGCTGGTGCGGTACTTACTCGGATTATGAAAAGCCATATTCGTGTTGGTACATTTGAATATGCCCGACAGTTTTTGAAAACAGAAGACCTAGAAAAACTGACACAGTATGCACTTAACAGACATTACCCTGTGGCCAGGATTCAGCAAAATGCTGCACTAACTTTATTGGAACAGGTGCTTCATCAACAGGCCCGGTTAATTGCACAATGGATGCGAGTAGGTTTTATTCATGGGGTGATGAATACCGATAATATGTCGATAGCAGGGGAAGCATTTGATTATGGCCCCTGTGCTTTTATCAACAGTTATGATCCCACCAAAGCTTTTAGTTCCATCGACACCAATGGGCGGTATGCTTTTGGCAATCAACCCAATATTGCACACTGGAACCTCAGTTGTCTGGCGAATGCATTGCTGCCAATTATAGATTCAGATACAGATAAAGCCGTGAAAATGGCGACAGAAGTATTGAATCAGTTCCCTGCTTTATATACACAGTTGTACACAGCTACTATGGCCGCTAAAATTGGTTTTGATGAAAACGGAATATCGAACGAAGTGATTGAACTGTTGAAAGAACTGATGCAATGGATGCAGACAGAACAGGCAGATTATACCAATACCTTTTTAACAATTGAGGGCGCATTACAGCCTGATGGAATTTATACCAGCACCGTTTTCTCCAATTGGATGGAAAAGCGCAATTCACTTTTATCGGCTGCCGGAGTCAATAAGGAAAAGGCAAAAGTCATTATGCATCATCAAAACCCTGTTGTTATTCCCAGAAATCATCGGGTAGAGGAAGCATTGGATGCAGCGGTAATCAATAATGATCTTACTTTATTTAATCAACTCTTGCAGCTGGTTCAACATCCCTATGAACCTGAAGGAGCATATACAAAATACCAGGAGCCACCCATAAACGGGGATGGTTTTTATGCCACTTATTGCGGTACCTAACTGAGTGAAATGCCCATGATGTAATCATCCATCACAAAGCCATAGTCAAGCTCAAATATGCTTTCTCTAATAATCCTTAGCCCTTGTTTTTGATAAAATCCTATGGCCGGATTTTGTTTATTCACCTGAAGGATTAGTTCTTTTCCGCCATTTTTCTTCGCGTAGTCTTTTACCACATTCAGCAGTCCTTTTCCAGTTCCTGATTTTTGTGTGTTAGGGAGTACATAAAGTTTATTCAATTTAAAAACACCATCTGATTCATCAGATACGGATGCAAAGCCCAAGATAGCTGGTTGGGATTCCGGTTTGATGTCATCTTCCATCAAAAAAAACTCGTGTCCTTTATGCATTTGTTGCATTAAGGACTCTGTGCTGTACATGAGGTCAAGCATGTATCGGATTTGTTCTTCCGAAATTATGCCGCCATAAGTAGCAGGCCAGGTTTGATAAGCGATTTCCTGAATTGCCGGGATATCGTCTAAAGTGGCTATTCTGATCATGCCAATGATTTCAGGCTTTCTTCAATGGTTTTAATTCTGGCTTCAGCATCAGCCTGTTTTTTCCTCTCCAATGCAATGATTTCAGGCTTTGCATTTTGTACAAATTTTTCATTGCTTAGTTTTTTCATAACAGAAGCAAGAAAATTCTGTTCGTAGCTAAGGTCTTTCATCAAGCGCTCTTTAATGGCATCTGTATCCAGTTGCTGGGCAGCTTCAATAAAAAATTTATCTTTCTCGATATTGATTACAATCGTATTGGGAACGGCTTCTGAAGAATAGGAAACTTTATTTGCGTTTACCTGCTTCATTAAAATTTGCTCTATTGCTTGATAACCTTTGTTATTCTCGGCCATAATATGCAATGATACAGGGTCTTTGGGCTTTAACTGATTTTTGTTTCTGGCATCCCTGAGTTTTGTAATTACCTCTTTTAATAAAGCACCTGAAGACAAAATATTTTCATCTGCTTTTGCTGCTTTTTGCTGCAACTTAACAGTCAGGTCTTCTGTTTGTGGTTTTAACAGATGGAATATTTCCTCTGTAATAAAAGGCATGAACGGATGCAACAATTCCATTAATCTTTCAAAGAAAGAAATCGTCTTATCATAAACGAGCGGAGATACTGGTTGTTCAAAACCTGGTTTGGCCCACTCCAGATACCAGCTACAGAAATCGTCCCAGATTAATGAGTAAATGGTTTTGAGTGCTTCACTCAATTTAAACTGGGTCATTAATTCTTCTACTTCTGTGCTCACCTGATTCAATCTGTTTTCAAACCAGTTGATGGCAAATGAAGCATCAGCAGCATCTGTGGTTTGGGCAGTGTCCAATCTGCCTTCCCACATTTTCACCAGCTTCAAAGCATTCCACAACTTGTTATTGAAATTGCGGCCTTGCTCCAGAGAACTTTCATCAAACAAGATATCGTTACCGGCAGGGGAGGCAATCAAAATACCAAATCTCACCGCATCGGCACCATACTGATCAATCAAACCCAATAAGTCAGGCGAGTTACCTAGACTCTTACTCATTTTTCGGCCCAGCTTATCTCTAACAATTCCTGTAAAGTATACGTCTTTGAAAGGTTTAAGGCCCTTGTATTCATAGCCAGCTATAATCATACGAGCTACCCAGAAAAAGATAATTTCAGGCGCTGTTACCAATGTGCTGGTTGGATAATAATAGTTGATTTCTTTGTTGTCAGGATCACTTAAGCCTTTGAATACTTCAAATGGCCATAACCAGCTACTAAACCAGGTATCCAAGCAATCATCGTCCTGGTGAATTTCAGAAAGGGTTAAGGTACTATTTCCTGTACTTTGTTTTAGTTGCTCAAGTGCTTCTTCAGCAGTTTTAGCTACTGCAAAAGCTCCATCATTTGTATACCAGGCAGGAATTCTATGTCCCCACCAAAGCTGTCTGCTGATACACCAGTCCTTTACATTTTCCATCCAGTGTCTGTAAAGGTTTTTGAATTTGGCAGGATGGAAATGAATTTCGTCATCCATTACCGCACTTAATGCAGGTGCAGATAATTCCTTCATGCTTACCCACCATTGTAAACTCAGGCGAGGTTCTACAACTACATCTGTTCTTTCACTAAAGCCCACCTGATTGGTGTATTCTTCAATCTTTTCTATATGTCCGGCAGCTTCTAGGTCTTCCACAATTTTTTTACGAACAGCAAAACGATCCATGCCTACATAGAGCTGAGCAGCTTCACTCATGGTGCCATCGTCGTTCATAGTATCAATGATTTCCAGTTGGTATTTCTGCCCCAGCTGATAATCATTCATGTCATGTGCAGGCGTAACTTTTAATGCACCTGTTCCAAAATCCAGTGCTACATATTCGTCTGGAATGATTTTGATTTTTCTATTGATCAATGGAACAAATGCATACTGTCCATGTAATGCTTTATACCTTTCGTCAGCTGGGTTTACACATATAGCAGCGTCTCCTAGAATGGTTTCGGGTCTTACGGTAGCAATAGTAATAAATCCACCGTTCTCCAGTTTGTATTTAACATGGTACAATTTGCTTTGCACCTCTTTGTAAATCACTTCTTCGTCGCTCAGCGCTGTTTTCGCTTTTACATCCCAATTGATCATACGCTTGCCCCTGTAGATATATCCTTTCTGATAAAGTTCTACGAATACCTGAATGACAGATGCATAATAGTCAGGGTCCATGGTAAAGCTGGTTCTGTCCCAGTCAAGACTGCAACCCATTTTGCGCAACTGTTGTAGGATAATGCCACCATATTTTTCTTTCCATTCCCAGGCATAATCCAGAAATTCGGACCTGCTTAAAGAAGATTTCGCAATTCCTTTTTCTCTGAGCATTCCCACCACTTTGGCTTCTGTTGCAATGGAAGCATGGTCAGTTCCAGGAACCCAGCAGGCATTTTTACCCTGCATACGGGCCCTTCTCACTAAAATATCCTGAATGGTATTATTGAGACAATGGCCCATATGTAAAACCCCAGTTACATTGGGTGGGGGAATTACAACTGTATATGCCTCTCTGTCGTCGGGTTTACTAGAAAAATATTGACGCTCAATCCAATGTTGGTACCATTTTGCCTCAATTTCTGTAGGGATATAATTCTTGCTCAGCTCCATAAAATCAATTGGCTGCAAATTTAAGGAAACTGAAGGAGCTAAAAGGAATTCTCTATGCAGGGTGTTTACCAGGTAGAAATGATCTCGGTTTTGTCAGAAAACTGGTCTGATAGTGAGGGGACAGTAAAAACATCATCCATTTCAGGCAAACAATCCTGCGCATTAATTTTTGTACTGGTACAAAGTCTACCTACTTTTTGTCTGGCTTTTTTGCCAATAATTTTTACAGTCTGTTCCGGGGAGTTACAGGCGCTGAATCCCAATATAATTCCTGCACAGCCTATCAGCAATGGTTTGGAAATAGGTAGTAAAGCAGCTTTTGTTTTCATATAACCTATTAAACGGGTTGACTATTGATTTGTTACAATTAAGAGCCGATTTTTTATCATTAGTTGTAATTTTTATCAGAATATTACAAATCTTATCTTGCAGCCATGCGATTTGCGGTAGTAGATATTGAAACGACAGGTGGATTTCCCAGTCAGCATGGAATTACAGAAATAGCGATTGTATTACACAACGGTACTGAAATAGAAGGTGTGTATGAAACCTTGGTTAATCCTCATCAGCCCATTCCTCCCTTTGTAATTGGCATGACTGGTATAACCAATGCCATGGTGGAAGCAGCACCCTCATTTAGTGAAGTGGCGCCCCAAATTTATAATCTGTTGAAAAACAGAGTATTTGTAGCGCATAATGTAAATTTTGATTTCAGCTTTGTAAAGCATCATTTGCAGGAAGCGGGGTTTGATTTGCATACCCCAAAGCTTTGTACTATCCGATTGAGCCGCAAGGTATTTCCTGGCTTTCCCAAATATGGATTGGGGCATTTGTGCCGGCAATTGAATATTGAAATTGAAAACCGCCATAGGGCAGGAGGTGATGCCAAAGCCACTGCCAAAATTCTGGACATGGTGCTACAAAACAGCGGGGAACGACTTGTAAAGGAAATGCTGCAAAAAGAAAACAGGGAGCAGTTGATGCCACCCAACCTACCCGCACACTATTTGCACGATTTGCCTCAAGAGCCAGGGGTGTATTATTTTCAAAACAAGCAGGACAAAGTAGTATATGTTGGCAAGGCCAAAAACGTCAAGAAAAGAGTGTTAAGCCATTTTACAGGGCTCGATCTCAGCAAAAAAAGACAGGACTTCTTAAGGGAAATTTACAGTATACGCTATGCAATTTGCCCAACAGAATTTATCGCCAGTTTGCTGGAAAGTATTGAAATCAAAAGGCTATGGCCCGCATATAATAAAAGTCAGAAAAGATTTGAACAGTTATGGGGCATTTATCTTTTTGAAGACAACAGGGGATATAAGCGTTTAGCTATCGATAAAAAGCATAAAAATACACAACCCCTTCAGGCATTTTCTCTTTTGGCCGATGCACATCGGGAATTATGGAGATGGGTCAGGGAATTTGAATTACATCCTGCCCTTTGTTTTCTGGATAAAACCATTCCCAACGAATGGCCGGATGTGCAATTGCACAATCAGCAAGTGGAAAAAGTAATTGCCTGGATTGCAAAAGAAAAAGCATCTTATATCATTCAAGAAAAAAATACTGCCATTTTGGTTGAGAAAGGAAAGTTTGTGGGGATGGGAACCATTGATCATATTGAAGTGTCCGAACCACTGGAACCAACTTATGCTGCTGCCATTAAAGAAGCAGTTACTCCCTATGCAGAAAATGAAGTTATCAAATCGATGCTAAGGAAATATCTGGAAAGATATCCTCATCGTGTGGTACGTATAGTGGAATAATCTACATTCGCCTCCCTAAAATTGAAAACTGATTATGTCTTTTGCTCCCATTATTGCCGCAAAATTGAATTTGCGTGTTGCTCAGGTTGAAACGGTGCTGGAACTTTTAGCAGAGAGTGCTACCATCCCATTTATTGCACGATACAGAAAAGATAGTACAGGTAATCTGGATGAAGTTCAGATTCAGCAAATTCAGGATGAACAAAAAAGCTTACAGGCATTTACAGAGCGTAAGGAATTCATTGAAAAAACTATTACAGAGCAAGGCAAAATGACAGAAGCCATTCAGGCTAAGATGAATGCCGCAACAACTATTGTGGAACTCGAAGACATTTATCTGCCGTTTAAAGTGAAGCGCAAAACCAAAGCGGTGGTAGCAAGGGAAAATGGGTTAGAGCCACTGGCTTTATTGTTACTTGCTCAGGGAAATGAAGACCCTGAAACCGAAGCGGCTAAATTTTTCAATGAAAAAATCACCACTGTAGAAGAAGCATTACAAGGTGCCAGAGATATCATTGCAGAGAATGTAAACGAGCAGGCAGATGTTAGGGCAAAGTTGAGAAAACTGTTTGAAGATACTGCATTGTTACAGAGTAAGGTATTGGTAGACAAAGAAACGGAAGCCATCAAATACAAAGATTATTTTGATTTTTCAGAGCCCATTTACAAAGTTCCTTCGCACCGAATTTTAGCGATTCTGCGTGGATTCTTAGAGGGTTTCCTTCGTATCAGTATTGCTCCCTCAGAAGAAGTAGCAATTGAAATGATTGAAGATTTCTATTTGAAGGGGCAAAGTCCTGCGGCTGCCCATATTCAAAAAGCGATTAAGGATGCTTATAGGAGATTATTACAGCCTAGCCTGGAAAGCGAATACCGTTCTGCATTAAAGCAGAAAGCCGACGAAGAAGCCATCAATGTATTTGCAGAAAATCTGCGTCAGCTACTATTGAGTGCGCCACTTGGAAGTAAAAGAGTATTGGCCATTGACCCTGGTTACAGAACAGGTTGTAAAGTGGTATGTCTAGATGAGTCGGGTGAATTGCTCACAACCGAACTGATATATGTTCATGAGGCTGGAAAGCTATACGACAGCGAATTCAAAATAAAACAACTGGTTAAGCAATTTGACATACAGGTATTTGCAATTGGGGATGGAACAGCGGGTAGAGAAACCGAACAGTTTATTAAAAAATTGAACTTAGGGCTACCAGTATTTTTAGTAAATGAAGATGGGGCATCTGTTTATTCTGCTTCTGAAATTGCCAGAGAAGAATTCCCTGATTACGATATTACCGTGAGAGGATCAGTCAGCATTGGCAGAAGGTTGATGGACCCATTGGCGGAGCTGGTTAAAATTGATCCTAAAAGTATTGGAGTAGGACAGTACCAGCATGATGTAAACCAATTCAGACTTAAGGAAAAATTAGATCAGACAGTTGTAAGTTGTGTAAATACTGTAGGAGTAAATCTGAATACTGCCAGCAAACAGCTACTGAGCTATGTGAGTGGTATTAATGAATCGGTGGCAGATAACATTATCAAACACCGTAAATTGATTGGTGCATTTAATTCAAGAGAAGAATTACTAAAAGTGCCGAGATTGGGTGCCAAGGCTTTTGAGCAATGTGCTGGGTTTTTGAGAATCCCTAAAGCCAAACATCCATTGGATGCAAGTGCGGTGCATCCGGAAGCATATCCGATAGTAGAGAAAATGGCAGCTGACCTAGGCACCAATGTATCAGCACTGATTGGCAATGAATCATTATTGAAGAATATTGATCCCAAGAAATACGTAACAGAACAGATTGGACAGCTCGCGTTAAATGATATTGTCAAAGAATTACAAAAGCCAGGTCTGGATCCAAGATCAGAACTGGAACAATTTGAATTTGCCAATATCTATACAATCGAAGAAGTTACGGTGGGATTGGTGCTACCGGGTGTCGTAACGAACTTAACTCGTTTCGGGGCGTTTATAGATATAGGAGTGAAGCAGGATGGATTGGTACACGTAAGTGAAATTGCGCATCGTTATATTTCCGATCCCAGTGAAGCATTAAAGCTGGGTCAAAAAGTTACTGTAAAAGTGCTTGAAGTAGATATTGCACGCAAACGTATTGCGCTATCCATCAAACAGACAGAAGCTGCTCCGGCAGCGGGTGTGGGCGGACGTAAAGATTTTGCACAGCACAAGCGTTCCAATCAACCGGTTAAGAAAGAGGAAGACCTGAGCAATTTGAATGTTACCGATGCTTTACAGGCTTTAAAAAAGAAGTTTGGCAAATAACGTAACTTAGAAGAAATCTTACAGGAATGAAATACTTGATATTCGCAATGGTTGCTTGCACATTTTTAGCAGAAGCCTCAGCGCAAAAAACGATTAGACCATTTATCACCAGTTATGGTGATGTTTTTGAAGTGGCCGCAACCAAAGAAGTCGTTAATAAAAAAGGAAAGTATAAAATACTTGTAGATATCATCAGTCCTGCCGCAAACGCAAAAGAAATAAGTGAACATTTCGAGAACATAGCTAGAATTGCCAACCTGCATGTAGCAGCGGGCGTTAAGCCAGAAAATTTGTCGATAGTTGCCGTAGTTCATGGAGCTGCTGTTTCATTCATATTGAACAACGAAACCTATAAGCAGAAGTATGGTGTGGACAATCCGAATCAGCCGGTGTTCACTGCTTTAAAAGCTGCAGGAATTCCCTTGTATGTTTGCGGACAAACTTTGTTTAAAAGAAAAGTAGATCCTGCAACATTAGCACCAGAATTTGATATTGTGCAATCAGCTGTAACTACTATAACAACCTATGCACCTCAGGGATATACGGTGCTAAAATATTAATCATGAAGGCTTCGGATACAACGCAAACTGTTTTACATAATCTGGGAATTAGCAGTTTCAATGAAATGCAACGTGCAACCAGTTCAGCTTTTGAAACAGCGGAGGGGGTATTATTGCTTTCGCCCACTGGTTCAGGAAAAACCCTGGCTTTTTTGTTCCCCATTTTGCAGCAGTTGAATCCCAAAGGCAATAAAGTACAAGCATTGGTTTTAACCCCTTCCCGAGAACTGGCTCTTCAGATAGAGCAGGTTTGGAAAAAAATGCAAACGGGTTTTAAAGTCATTTGTGCTTATGGTGGTCATGATATGCCTAGTGAAATCAATAGTCTTAAGGAAGCCCCTGCACTATTGGTTGGCACTCCTGGACGAATTGCTGATCACTTGAAGCGAAAGTCATTTGATGCTAGTGCCATCCGTTATTTTGTTTTTGATGAGTTTGATAAATCGCTTGCTCTTGGGTTTGAGGAAGACATGGAATACATTACTAAACAGATTAGACCATCTGCACTCAGGGTATTTGTATCCGCTACTGCTTCCATTGTTATCCCGGAATTTGCTACTCCTAAAAACCTCACAGTTCTCAATTTTCTTAAAAAGGAGGAATCAGTCCCTGCTGTTGAAATGCTTACTGTTTGGTCGAATGATAAAGACAAGGTGAAAACCCTTTTTGAATTGCTCTGTACCATAGGTACGGAACAAGTATTAATTTTCTGTAACCACAGAGAATCAGTAGAAAGAACCAGCAGTTTGCTGAAAGAAATGGGTATAGAAACAGGAATTTTTCATGGTGGAATGGAGCAGATGCAACGTGAACAGGCGCTCATTAAATTCCGAAACGGGACTACGCAGTTTTTAGTAACGACCGATCTGGCAGCTAGAGGACTCGACATTCCAGATATAGATCATATTGTTCATTATCATCTTCCCTCCACTTTTGCAGAGTTTACCCATCGAAATGGCAGAACTGCCAGAATGAATAAAACAGGAACCATTTATCTCATTCTGCATGAATCGGAGTCAATCCCAAATTATGTAGGGGAAGCTCCGCCTGCATTTGCACTAACAGAAAAAAACAAAGTTCCCAAACCATCCGCTTGGGGGACGGTTTACATTAACGCAGGTAAAAAGGAGAAAATCAATAAAGTGGACATAGTGGGATTCTTTTTTCAAAAAGGGAAATTACAGAAGGAAGATATAGGATTGATAGTAGTGAAAGATCATAACTCATTTATAGCTATCAGAAAAAAAGCAATCCCTTCCATGCTGAAATTGGTTCGTGACGAAAAACTGAAAGGAAAGAAATTCCTGATTATGGAAGCCAGATAAGGATAAACCTTCTGATGAGAATTGCTTAATTTGAGTCTTTAAATATTTACTATGAGAATAGTTCCATTGCTTGTTTCAGCACTCTTAACCTGGGGTGCTATTCATTTATTCAATACCCAGCTTTCTGTGGGAGGAAGTAAAACACCCAGATTGGGATATTTCTTATCGCCCCAACATGGTTTCTGGCAAAATGCCGAATCTACTGAAACCAACTACAATGAAAATGTTGTAATAAAAGATCTTCAGGGTAAAGTAGAAGTATATATTGATGATCGTTTGGTTCCTCATATTTATGCGGATGAAGACAATGATGCCTATTATGTGCAGGGTTACCTGCATGCCAAGTTCAGACTTTGGCAAATGGAATTTCAAACCCATGTAGCAGCTGGTAGATTAAGTGAAATCGTGGGCAAGGAAAGAATACCTACAGACCAATTTTTCAGAAGATTAGGAATGGTATATGGTGCTGAGAAAACGAAAGCATTCGTGGAAAAAAATAACCCTGAAATGCAATCGGCAATTGACTCATATGCGAAAGGAGTTAACGCTTATATTGCCCAGTTAAAGCCCGAGGAAATACCCTTTGAATATAAGTTATTAGATTATAAACCCGAAGCTTGGACATCTTTGAAAACCTATTTGTTCCAAATGTTTATGTCCTATGATTTAACAGGAAGAGGATCTGTAACCGATTTACAGATGAGCAATGCCAGAAACTATTTTGGCTATAAAGATTTTGATCGCTTGTTTACTGATGTACAGGATTCGCTGGATCCCATTATTCCTAAAGGAACAGTTTATGCAAAACCAGCTATAAAAGTGGTGCCACCAACAGACGTTCAAACTGCCTATTTAGGCGATACCACTGGAAGTTCAACTGCTATGGCTCCTTTTGTTCCCAATAAAAGCAACGGTAGCAATAACTGGGTTGTAGGCGGAAGTAAAACAAAATCGGGAAGACCCATTTTGGCGAACGATCCACACCTGGGCTTAAACCTGCCTTCTTTATGGTTTGAAGTGCAAATTTCTACTCCAACACATAGAACCTATGGTGCAAGTTTTCCAGGCTCTCCTGCAGTTATTATTGGTTTTAATGACAGTATTGCTTGGGGGGTAACCAATGCCGGAAGAGATGTATTAGATTATTATGAAATGAAATTTAAAGACTCAACTTTAAATGAATACTGGTACAATGGTCAATGGGTAAAAGCAGAGAAAAGAACGGAGACTATCAAAGTGAAAGATAGTGCGAATGTGATTGAAAATATTGCTATGACTGTTTTTGGTCCAACCATGTATGACCATCATTACAAAAACACAGGTTCAGGTGGGAAAAATTTGGCACTGAGATGGACTGCGCATGACGGGGGCAGTGGATTGTTGGCATTTTATAAATTGAATCATGCCAAGAATTATGAAGATTATTTAGAAGCTATATCCCACTGGAATACAACGGGGCAAAACTTTGCTTTTGCTTCCAAGACTGGAGATATTGCTTTAAAGCAACAAGCTAATTTTGTTGCCAGATGGTATAGACAGGGTGATTTTATTTTACCTGGTCAGGACAGTACTTATGCATGGCAGGGATATATTCCTACCAATGAAAATCCCATGATTAAAAATCCGGAAAGGGGATTTGTAAGCAGTGCCAATCAGAAATCAACAGATAAAACCTATCCTTATTATTTAGGTGCAGCTTCCAATTTCCCTGTTTACAGAGGAGTAATCATTAATCGCAAACTAACGGCGCTCTCCAATGCTACTGCGCAGGATATTCAGAAACTGCAAATGGATAATTACAATGTATTTGCTGAAATGGCCAGACCGGTAATCATGAAATATGTCAATCAACCAGCGCTCACTTCAGATGAAAAGAAATACCTGGATATCATGAACAGCTGGAACCTGTCAAGTGATGTAAACGAAAAAGGAGCCACTGTATTTAATGTACTTTGGGATAGTTTGGAAACCAGTATCTGGGGCGATGAATTTGCTGGTGCCACTACCAATATAGGATGGCCTGATGAAATAACACTACTGGAAAGTTTACAGCGCGATAGCTTATACTCTTTTGCTGATAATATTAAAACAAAAAACAAAGTAGAAACAATTTCGGATGCCGTAATGGAAGCGGTTAAAAAAGCAACGGTCGTTTTACAGAAAGCCGACAAAGAAGGGAAGTTGGGCTGGGCAGCATTTAAGGATACGCGGGTGAGTCATTTGCTTAAAATAAATCCTTTAAGTGCACTGCATTTACCTATTGGCGGAGGAAGACATATCATCAATGCCACTACGGAAACCCATGGTCCAAGTTGGAGAATGATTGTGCATATGACTGATGAAATAGAAGCATATGGTGTTTATCCTGGTGGGCAAAATGGTAATCCCGGTAGTAAGTATTATGATACATTTATTGATTATTGGGCAACCGGAAAATATTACCCTATTCTGTTTCTACACTTAAAAGACGCACCAACCCATAAGCGTATCAAGTGGTTAATGACATTTACCAAAGCATAAAATTTAATTGTATGAAATTCATAGTATCCATATTACTAACGGCTTTACTGGCATTTGTGGCTGGATTATTTACTCAGTTTCCTTGGTGGATATTTGCTATCAGTTCTTTTGTTGTAGCCGCTGTTATTCCGCAATCGCCGGGTAAATCCTTTTTGAGTGGATTCCTAGGTTTATTTTTATTGTGGGTGATTATGGCTATCATAAAAGATGCTGCCAATGAGCATATCCTCTCTACCAAAGTATCGCAGATATTACCATTGGGGGGCTCTTATATTATGCTGATTTTAATTACCGGAATTATTGGAGGCCTGATCAGCGGCTTTGCTGCTTTAACAGGAGCCTATTTAAAGAAATCATCTTAATCTTGTTAGCACGATTTCAGCATCATTGGCATTCGCATTTTGCCAGGTTACAAAAACCTGGTCGCCCTTTTTTACTTGCCATGAGTGGGGGAGCAGACAGCACTGTGCTGGCTGTACTCTTGCAATATACGGGTATTGATTTTTGCGTAGCACATGTTAACTATCAACTAAGAGGGGAAGAGAGTAACAGAGATGAAGCATTTGTTGCAACCTTTTGTAAAAAGCATTCTATCAAATGCTGGATTAAACGAATAGATACCCAACAGTATAAGGAAGCTTCTGGTTTGTCTACACAAGTAGCTGCAAGAAATATACGTTATGATTGGTTTGATCAGTTAAGAAAGGATAACGATGAATTAGCTGAAAGCTGGGTAATCACTGCGCATCATGCCAATGATGCCATTGAAACCAGTGCGATGCAGTTTTTCAGAGGAACCGGACTTGAAGGATTAAAAGGTATTGTGCCTATTCACAGCGAAAAAAAAATCATCAGACCTTTGTTGCCTTATTTTAGAGAAGAGATAGAAGAATTTGCCTTTCACAATTCCATTGAATTTGTAAAAGACTCTTCCAACGATACTGATGATTACACAAGAAATTTTTTCAGAAACCAGCTTCTTCCTTCAGTTAAAAAAGTTTTTCCAAGGGTAGAACAGAACCTTCTTGCCAATCTTAACCGATTTTCTGAAGCAGCTATTTTGTATAAACAGGCTGTAGAAAAGCATTTGAAAAAGCTATTGCATTGGAAAGGCAATGAGTGTCATATACCTGTATTGCTCTGGCAAAAGTCGAAACCCCTTCATACCATTACCTGGGAAATTATTGCTCCTTTTCACTTTTCAGCTGATCAGATTCCAGAAGTAGTCAAATTGCTTTCTGCAGAGAGTAGTAGTTTTATTCAATCAGATTCGCATCGGATTATTAAAAACCGAAATTGGATGATTATTGCGCCGCTTGCGAATGAGGCGGCTGATAATATTTTGATAGAAAAGCCTGGAGTCATTCATTTTTCTGACGGCAAACTTGAACTTTCTTTAGGTCAGGAGCTTTTGTCTTCCTTGCAAGATGACTATCCTCGGCCGCATGAAACTACAATAATTGAGTATCTGGATGCAGGAGCTGTTAAGTTTCCATTGTTGCTTCGCAAGTGGAAAGCAGGCGATTACTTTTATCCATTGGGGATGACAAAGAAAAAGAAACTGGCTAAGTTCCTGATTGATCTTAAATTGAGTAAAACAGAAAAGGAAAAGGTTTGGATTCTGGAGTCAGACAATAAAATTATTGCCGTGCTGGGGAAAAGAATTGATCATCGCTTCAGATGTTTGGCCACTACCACTCAACAATTAGCGATTACATTTACCGCCGGTTAAAATCCCCCCAATACCTTTAATAACCCCCTACATAAATTTTAATTGCATTTGCGAAATTCTCAAAAGCGTTGAATTTACTTAAAAAAGTGGTGGTGATTAATAGAAACACAATACCGAAAACCGCACCCCAAATATGTGCTGAGTGATTAATATTTCCATGTCCCTTCTTTGCCAGATAAGCAGATAAAATCAGGTACAACGGCCCGAATATAAATCCGGGAATATGAAATGGAATCGGGAAAATGCCCATGCCCATGGTAGGATATAAGAATATCCCTGCAAAAATCACTCCCGAAACAGCACCTGATGCACCTAAGCTTCTGTAATGATAATTATTCTGGTTGTTAAAGTAAGTAGGAAGTAAACATACAATTAGTGAAACAATATAAAGCAATAGGTAAATGATTTTTCCAGACTCATCAAAGATTTGAACAAAGGTTCTTTCTACCAGATCCCCAAACAGATAAAAGGAATACATGTTGAATAATAAGTGCATGATATCGGCATGAATAAGTCCGCTTGTAATAAAGCGATACCATTGATTTCTGTTGGTGATGGCCGGAGGATAAAAGATTAAATCATCTACTACGTTTTGGTTGGAAAATCCAGTGAAAGAAATGACACTGGTTAGTAAGATGATGCTGAGTGTTATTGTTAACATGGTAACGGGTAAATTAAATATGATGGTATTTTTCGTTTTTAATTATGGTACAAGCTCTATACAATTGTTCCGCCAGAATCAGCCTAACCAGCATATGGGGGAATACCAGCGCAGATAAACTCCAAACCGCCTGAGCCCGCAGTGTAACGGAATGCTCAACACCGAAAGCTCCGCCAATCAAGAATACAATCTGTTTACAACTTTCATTGGCTCTTTGTTCAATAAATTTGGCCAGTTGCGGAGAACTGAAGCTTTTACCTCTTTCATCTAATAAAACAAGGTAATCGTCTTTGTCAATGAGGTTTAAAATGAGTGCAGCTTCTGCTTTTTTTAATTCGTTTTCGGGCAAACTGGCTGCATTCTTGGGAGGGGCAATAATCTGCCAGTCAGTTTTGAAATATTTATTGATTCTTTTGGTAAAATCATCAATTCCTTCGCTAACATAAGATTCATTGGCCTTGCCAACTGAAATCAGGCGTAGTTTCATAGTTTGAAAGTAAGTACAATTTTGGGTAAAACCAATTGGCATAGCTTTTGTTCTTTTCCAAAGTCAAAGTATATTACATACAAATTGCTTTCTAATGAGAAAATTAACATTTAGCATCGTTTGTTTACTTGTGATTGGGATGGCTGCTGAGGTAAAAGCTCAACAAATAGATTCTATGATGAGTGTGTATGCAGAGGGCTTTCCAAAAGAAAAAATACATGTTCATTTTGATAGGCCAGTCTATAATACCGGAGATACCCTTTTTTACAAAGTCTATTTGCTTGCTTTGAATGAGCCTAGTATGCTCAGTAAAAACTTGTATGTAGAATGGTATGATACAACCGGCACCCTCATAAAGCAGACTGTTGCACCTTTATATCAGTCAACGTCTAAGGGAAGTTTCGAAATCCCTGCCAGTTATACTGGAGGCTTCCTCCATGTAAAAGCCTTTACCAGATGGATGCTAAATGATGATCCTGCCTATTTGTTTCAGAAAAATATACCAGTGAACGGCGGAAAAGTAGTGTTGGGTAGAATGCCTTCTCCAACAAGGGTAGATATTTTTCCAGAGAGCGGAACGCTGGTCGAAGGTGTGAATTCGAGAGTTGCTTTTAAAGCCATTAATCAGGCAGGACTACCTGTGAAAATTAAAGGAGTTTTGATTGATGCACAGAAAAAAGTGCTTGATAGTTTAAAAGTACAACATGATGGAATGGGCCTGTTTGTTCTGAAACCCTTGCCTGGTCAGCAATATCAGCTAAACTGGACGGATGAATACGGAAGAGCTGGAACAACGCTTATTAAAGACATAAAGAAAGAAGGTGTAGTGTTGACCGTTAGAACCAACAATGAAAAAGCCTTCCTTCAATTTGAAAGATCAGAACCTTCTTCTGCCAGTTTTAAGCAAATGAATTTACTGGTACATATGAATCAGACTCTTATGTATAAAGTAGGTTTGAAAATGTCGGAAAGAAATTTTCAGCGGGCAGAAATTCCTATTGATGAATTGCCTACCGGAATAGTGCAGTTTACCTTATTTACCGCAGATTGGATTCCAGTTGCTGAGCGTATTGCTTTTATAAACAATCATACGCATGACTTTAATGCAAAAATCAATCCTATCGTTACCAATCTTGGAAAGCGTGCATTAAACAAGTTTGACATTTTTGTTTCAGATACTACAATGACCAATATGTCTGTAGCAGTGATTGATGCTAATGCCAATACAAATGATCCACACTCTATTTTTTCTAATTTTCTCCTTGCCAGTGAAATCAAGGGATATGTGCACAATCCATCCTATTATTTTCAAAGTGACGCAGATAGCATTATGAACAGACTGGATCTGGTAATGATGACAAATGGCTGGAGAAAAATTAACTGGGAGAAATTAAGAGAAGGGGTAGGGCCACAATTAAAGTATATGCCAGAGACAGAGTATATGTCTTTGAAGGGCTCTGTATTTGGCATAAAACCTGGCATGGTAAAAGATCAGCAACTGAATTTTGTATTGGCAGCTAAAGACAGTAGTAAGTCCTTGCAGTTTGCCGCCATTGATGCCAATGGTAATTTTGAACAACCTGGTATTTTCTTCTACGATACTGTCAAAGTGTATTACGGATTCAATAATAATTCCAAATTGAGTGGTGCTACGCAGGTTAAAATTGAAAATGGTTTATTGAAAAAAGAAAATGGGGCAAAAATAAATTTAGGATCCATTCCGCCTGTATGGGGAGGAATAGATTCAATGGCAATTGTTAGGATGAATTTTTATCTTTCTGAGCAAGAAAAATTAAGGAAGCTAATGGCATCTACTTCACTTGCTGAGGTTGTTGTAAAGACAAGAACAAAAAGTAAACTTGAAATATTAGATGAAACCTATTCTACAGGGCTGTTCTCTGGAATGAATGGATATAGTTTTGATTTAACAGATGGTACAGTAGCCGCATTAGATATATTCACCTTTCTTCAAGGACGAGTTGCAGGATTGCAAGTTACGGGTTCAGGTCCTAGTGCCTCTTTAACTTGGCGAGGCGGGGTACCTGATATTTATTTAAATGAACTGAGATCGGATATTCCAATGGTTGCTAATATTCCGGTAGCAGATATTGCTTATTTAAAAGTATTCCGACCTCCTTTTTTTGGTACAGGAGCAGGTGGTGGAAGCGGCGCAATTGTAATTTATACAAAAAAGGGAGGCTCTACTTCTAAGGGTTCGCAAAATGTAAAGGGATTGGAAAGTACTATATTGAGTGGGTATTCCATATTTAAAGAATTCTACAATCCTACCTATGATAAATCTGCTGCCGCATTTCAACCTGATACCAGAAATACTTTGTATTGGAACCCTTATATCATGACCAATAAACGATCTCCACGTTATCAGGTAGAGTTTTATAATAATGATGTTTCTACAAAATTGAAAATTGTACTGGAAGGGTTTAATGCAAGTGGTAAAATGACCAGGGTAGAAAAAATACTGGAATAAGTAATCCTTGTAATTAAACCGTTAAATCGGCAGACTTTATTGAAATTGATTATTGCGAAACTTTGGTTTCTTTAACCTGCTAAGTCCTAGTAATATGCCTGTAATAACTACTAAAATTATCAGGGAGTAGGCGCCATTGTAAATATTATCCAGCTTGTATTTGGTTTCATCACTCCAGAAAATAGTGAGAATTGTCTGGTATTTGATATTCTTATAAAGAAACAGCCCGTACAATATGGCAAAATAACATTGGAAAAGTAAAAACAGATAAACCAAAGAAGCAAGAGTTGCCGTATCATGTTCAAAGTTTTCAGGATGCTCTGCGTCTTCTTTAATAACGATGTACAGGGAATAAAAAAGATGAAAAATCAGATGAATCAGGCAAATTAATGCTGTATAAATTGAGTAAGTAGGTTCTGATAATTCTTTAAAGTATATAATAATGGCAATACTAAATATTGTAAAAGGAACAAGTTGGATCCAATGTTCTTTAATACTATTTGTCTCGTGCTTAAAATAGTTTTTTACAAATAAAATAAGTAAGGGACCTAGAATTAATAATAATCCATTGGCAACAAAAAAAGCAATTCTGTTTAATCCAGAATGTTCTCCATATCTGAAATAGTATTGGCTGGCAAATAATAATAAACTTATTATTATATAGATGCTAATTAATTGCTTTTTGGTTTCTTTAAATTTACTCATTAAGTAAATAAGCAAAAAGCTGGCTATCCCAACAAATAATGAAGAGATTAGAATCATAGTGTCAATAGGGTAAAAATCAATTGTAAAGTTCAGTAGTCTTGCATTGAATTATTGCCCCTAAAGTTGATTGGTAGTATTAATAATTCTTCAAATACTCCTATTTAATTCTTCATTTCTCTGAATTTGAGACCTGACAATAGCTTTTGAAATATGCCACTAGCTTATAAACAATACAATCTCTCATCCTTACACTAACATGCAAATTTCAGTTAACCTGTCTAGTGACCTGTGGCCTTGACCCGTGACTCGTTCTAAATAAAAAAGCCCCGTCCAATTGGACGGGGCATTGGTTGAATATATTCTCAGTTGGATTACTTCACAATCACAACAGTAGTAGGAGCGAACTTAACGTTTTTACCTTCTAGTGTTAAGAAATGAGTGCCAATCACACCAGTATTTAATCTTACTGGAACCGCATTTGGTCCTTTAACAACGTTCACTTGTTTAGTGAAAATTGAGCGTCCAGTACCATCATTAATCTTCATGGTGAATTCACCAGCAACTGGGCTTACAAAGCTTGCAGTAAATACATTGTCGGTTACAGGGTTAGGGAATACCTGAATGGTTTTCTCTTCCTGTATTGTAGTATTAATTGCTGGTTTCTCTTTAGTAAAGCTGATGTTGCTGAAAGTTGACGCAACTGGACTGTTTCTTCCTGCATTTACTTCTACAGTAAATACTAGGGTAGTAACGTCTTTTGGATCAATGTTCTTGGTAGAAGCAGCAGACTTGAATTGGCTGAAAGGAATAAAGTATTCTTGCTGACCAGAACCTAATCTGATATCAGTAGTGTATTGGTTTTTCCATTCTGCAATTCCGTTCTGGATCATGGTAACTCTTAAGTTGTAACCACCTGCAGCAGTAAACTTAAGACCTGTATATCCAGTTAAATCAGCTTCCATACCGCCAGCTTTTAATAGCTTGAATAAGGAAACAAAGTCAGAACTGTTTGCTTTTACTTCCACGTTTCTTAATACTGGGTATTCGTTTGCAGAAATTACTCGCTTCGCATCATTTGTAACATTGAATGAACTAACGCTGGTCGTATTTCTATTGTAATCGATAGCCCAAGTACCATCAGACATATAAAGGTTGTCTTTTACATCACCGTTTAAGAACATTGAGATAGAACTTTCGTATTTATCTCCAACTGGAACAACAATAGTAGAGGTTCCGTTTGCTTTTACTGTGAATGGTACATTACGAGTAACAATACCTGTAGAAGATTCATTAGATCTGTCTTCGAACTTGAAGAAGCCTGTAGTAGCAGCTGTACCGTTCTTGATTACCAAATTTAAGTTAGCACCTTCACGCTTGCCAGATTCGATATAAGTATCAGGAGTTGCGTTTACAATTGTTTGATTTACCGGAGCAACATCTTTCAATTTAGCCAATACTTCCTTCACCATATCGTTTACGATATTTGGAGAAGCAGCCCAGATCTGGAAGTTGTACATCTGATCTTCGTTAACATAGCTTGTTGTCAAGAACGCACTCTGAAGGTTGAAGTTGTTTCTACCTGCTTTTGCACCAACTGTGAATGCTGTTGCATATTCAAGGTTTCCTTTATCATTTCTGATTTTGTAATTGATAAAGTCGTAACCATCAATTTTTACAGACTCAACATCTAATAAAGTGGCGCCTTTTAATCTATCACAGATAGGCTTAGTGTGATCGTATAGTTCACCCAAAGTCTTGGTTGTGAATGCAACGGCCTTGGTTTCTTTATTGGTATTTACATAGTCAACTGCAAATACTTCTTTTGCATTCGTAAAGCTTACAATGTCTACAGGAGAGCTGTTATAAGCTTTGTAACCTCTGCTTGACAAGTCAGGCATGATACTAGCCAACTGTAAGCTAAATAAGCTATTGGTACTTGTAGAACGGATGGTTCCTTGTACTGGCTCAATAACTGGTAGCTTATTGTAATCAACCGCACCATTCATATCGTTGATGGCATTGTTCAATACACGCTGAGCGATAGCATCTCCTAGGCTCTTACTTTCCAAACCACCGCCGCCACCGCCGCTAACAAAAGAAGACTCACGACGATAAAGGATTCGATAGTTTAATTGAGTAACGCCATCTTCAGCAGTTACTAGGATTTCGATGATATTGTCCCCTTCTCTAATTAGGAAAGGAGCACTTGCTACACCACTGGTTAATGGAACATAAGCACCAGGTCCCATGCCTGTATCAATTCTAGCCTGGATGGTTGCAAATTGATTTTCAACAGTAGGAGTAACCGTGAAGCTATTAATAGCAGTTAACACATAAGTATCATAATCTAAGTCAAACTTATTGAATGGTGTATTCAATGCACCTGTAGAAGCAACTAAGTTGCTTAAAAAGGCATTTATATTTGGAATAACTCTTAATTGATTAGCAACATAAGTTATAGTGTAGTTGCTTGCTGAGAAAGTACCACCTGTTGCAACACTTGGGGTTACAGCATTTAAATTTAAACCAAGAGGGTCTGGTGCAGCAGCCCCAGTACCATAAGTCATAGTTACTGATCCTATGGTTTCACCATTTTGTAATCCAGTAGCAGAGAAGGCAGTTATACCAGTTGCAGGCGTTGTAATAACTTCCCCATGGTATTTTCTAACTGAATCTGCTGTTATTGTTAATGG
>Ga0208492_1000264_pt1 | contig 49625 bp, 47 predicted proteins | sample Subbioar_CSW14AB_FD_184820 | JGI IMG/M metagenome (GOLD analysis project Ga0208492, IMG submission 184820) | Serpentinite rock and fluid subsurface biosphere microbial communities from McLaughlin Reserve, California, USA - CR12Mar_CSW14AB (SPAdes) | ecosystem: Environmental > Terrestrial > Deep... | reverse complement strand
TTAAGCTCTGCAAGGAATATGTGCGAGAGGGAGTTGCCGGAGTCCTTTTCTCTCCGTTTGAGTTCTCCGCCGCCAAGGACCCCGCCAGCCGGAAGGTGGTGCGGATGCTCGACGAGGCCAAGATCCCACTCGTACTCCTGGACCGCGATTTTGTGGAGCCGCCTGAGCGAAGCTCCTATGACCTGGTCGGCGTGGACAACCATCGCGTGGGTTATCTCCTGACGCGTCATCTCTTGACGCGCGGGAATCGTGTCATCCATTTTTTGGCGCGGCAAGGATCGGCACCGACGATTCGCACGCGTGTTTCCGGTTACCAAGCGGCGCTCTGGGAACATGGAGTCACGCCTGACCCCGCGTGGGTCCACATGGGCGACGCGGAGAATGTCCCGTTCGTGCGCGGCTGGATGAAGTCGGGGCGGCCAGACGCGGTGATCTGCGCCAACGACAAGACCGCAGCCCTGTTGATGCAGACTCTCGCGGCCCTGCGTTAAGCGTCCCCAAGGATGTGCGGGTGGTGGGCGTCGACGACTTGCGGTACGCGAAGCTGCCACAGCCAGCGCTAACGACCGTCCACCAGCCGTGCCAGCTTCTTGCGGCGGTCGCGATGCAGACTCTGCTTGAGCGGGTGTCGAACCCGTCACTTCCCCCCCGGCAGGTGATGCTGGCGTGCGAGTTGGTCGTCCGCCAGTCGTGCGGCACTTTGACCGCGCCGTTGCGATGACACCCTAATTTCTCCAGGTCAGGAAGCCCGAATATCTCCGTCCCGCGTCGGCAAGGACCATGACTCAATCGACAAATCAAAAGGCACCTGACGGCAAAGTCGTTCAGCACATGGAGAAGATCGCCCACAAGCAGTACAAAGGGTACAGGCATGGCAGGCGCTCGCAAGCTTCCATGAAAGCTTGCCCCTCTCTTTAGGAGTGCACGCGTGAAATTCTCCCTCGCGGCGTTAGGAAGCCTGCTCATCTACACGCTGAGCTGCGCCCAGAGCCCGAATCAGAAACCGGACGTGGATAAGCTGTTCGACAAGTTCACCTTCACCAAGCAAATGGCGAGTTTGCCTTATCGCCTGCTCAAGCCGGAAGGATATGACAAAGACGGCAAGGACCGTTACCCGCTGGTGGTCTTCCTGCACGGCACTGTGGGGCGAGGCACCGACAACACGAAGCAGCTCAGAAGCGGTGTCGAGGAGTTCGCGAAGGAAGCCGTCCGCAAGAAGCATCCATGTTTCCTGGCCGTGCCGCAGTGCCCGCCCGACAAGATGTGGGTCAATTTGGGTTTGTTTGACGGACGAAGGAATCTCCCGCTCGCCAAGAGCCCCACGGAGCCTGCAGCAATGGTGCTCGACCTGATCGACGCACTGTGCAAGGAGTACCGCGTCGATACCGACCGCATCTACCTGACCGGCATTTCGATGGGAGGTTATGGCACCTGGGACCTGATCTCACGCAGGCCGGAACTCTTCGCCGCGGCGATACCCGTGTGCGGCGGTGGCGACACGGCACAGGCGGAGAAGCTCGTCAGGCTGCCGATCTGGATCTTCCACGGCGAAAAGGATCCACTGGTGCCGCTTGAGCGCCCACGCGATATGATCGCCGCAATCAAGAAAGCAGGGGGTAAACCAGAGTTCACCGAGCACAAAGGAGTTGGCCACGACGCATGGACAGCGACCTACCAGAACGACAAGGTTTTTGACTGGCTGTTTGAGCAAAAGAAGGGGAACTGAACGGCCGTCATAATGGCATGACCATGCCCCTGGTTAGGGGCAATGCGATGGAGAACAATGCACAGTTGTTCCAATCGTAACTTGAACCATGCTTCATGGGCATGCAACCGCTGCCCAGTCTCACGGTTCAAATTCCAGTCCGGCTGACGCCGAAGCACCGAAGAAGTGAGAACCTTCTCGCGCGGCGATGGAAGAACGGAAATCCGATGATCCGTTCGCGTTTGTAACCCGCCGTTCCCTTGGCTGTAGATCAAAGCACGACCGACAGCTCAAGGGATTTCCCGATGGTTTCCGCAGTATTCTGGAAACAAGCCGCACCCTGGAGTCGGGGCCCCGTTACGGTTTGCCACGCAGAGACTTTTTCTTGGTGGCCCCTGCAGGTACGGCCAGCCGCGCCAACACATTTTCCACACCTTGTGTCGCTTGCGTCAGAGCGGTCGTTTCATTGGTCATGACGAATAGAAAATTCGCGGCGAGGAGCATCGCCTGGGTTTCAAAAAGCGCCTGCGTGATGTCGGCTTTGGCGTCGATTTCGCCTTGCGACTGAGCGTCGAGGAAACACTGCTTCAAAAGCATGACCCACTTGCCTTGCACTTCGAACACCGAATCGCGTGCGGGACCGGGACGGGTGTCGAGTTCCATCGCAACCGCGGCAAAAAAGCAGCCTCCGGGAAAAACCCGTCTTTCCAGATGCGCAAGAAACGCCCCGACAAGCGCACGCAAGCGCTCGGTGCCTGTTTTCGAATTCATTGCCGGCTGAAGCACTTCGCGCTGAAAAATCTCGGCGGCCGTGGCGATCGTGGCCAGCTCCAACTCTTCCTTCGATTTGAAGTGGGCGTAGAGGCCGCTTTTGCTCATCCCGACTTCGGCCGCCAGATCGCCGATCGACAGGCCGTTGAATCCTCGCGTGGTGGCCAGTTTGGCCGCGGTGAGCAAAATCGCGGCCCGGCTGGCGCCACCCTTTGATGGGAGCATTTCTCGATCCGCGCCACCCACCAGCGAACGATTTTCTGTGTTCATGCCTTGACAATAGCACGAACGGTCGTCAAACTCAAGTCAGTGGAAAAAGAACGATCGGTCGTTCTTTTGGAATCCTAAGTGGTTGCCCTCTCCTGTGCGGTTTAAGGATTTCTGTCATGCTCAAGGAAGCTCTCCTGATGCCTTCACCCCAACCTCCCGTCTACTTGCCGGACTTCGAAGCGATCAAGAAGCGGCAGCAAGCCACCTGGGCCAGCGGCGACTTCTCGGTCGTCGCGTCCCGAATCGTCCTTCAAGCAGAGCAACTGTGCGAGGCGGTCGATCTGCAGGCGGGTTGGCGGGTGCTCGATGTCGCTACGGGTAGCGGCAATGCGGCCATCGCCGCCGCGCGCCGCGGTTGCCGGGTCATCGGCACCGACTATGTTCCCGCATTGCTCGACGCCGGCCGCATCCGCGCCAAAGCCGAGCAACTTCTTGTGGATTTTCTCGAAGCGGATGCTGAAAATCTGCCCTTCCCTACTGCCTCGTTCGACGCGGTCGTTTCGATCTATGGCGCGATGTTTGCACCTGATCACAAGAAGGCCGCGTCGGAACTGGCTCGGGTCTGCCGGCCTGGGGGCAAGATCGGCCTGGCTTCCTGGACGCCGGACGGGTTCATCGGCGAGATGTTTCGCCTTTTTGGCAAATACCTGCCGCCCACGGCGGGGCTCACGCCGCCGATCCGCTGGGGCGATGAGGCCCATCTCAAATCCCTCTTTGGCGGTAAAATCGCTTCGATGACCCATCAGCGGCGAACGGCAATCTTTCGCTTTGAATCGGCCAAGGAGAATGTCGACTTCTTCCGGGAGTATTACGGGCCGACGCTGAAAACCTTTGAGGCCCTACCTCTGTCACAACAAGCGGCCCTGGAACAGGAGATGATCGCTCTCAATCTCAAATATGATCGCAACGGCGGCAAGAGCGGCCCCATAGCGATCGCCGCCGATTATCTGGAAACGGTTATCGTGCGCGCCTGAGTAGGCAACGAACCGAGTGGAACCGATCAGCTAAACCCAAGCGAACTCAGCATTTATATAGATCTTTAAAGGAGCAAATTATGAATCGCCGCCAATTCCTGGCATCGACTGCGGCCGCGGGAGCAATGGGGCTGAACCACCGGCAACTACTCGGCCATCCGCCCGGTGCGTGCCGCTGCTTTGACTCGCCCGAGTCGGCGCGACAGTCGCCACCGGAGAAGCTGGGCTATGTCATGGGCGTCTATGCCGGTACGCCCATCAAGAAGCCCGACTACCTCGCAACGATCGACCTCGACCCCAGTTCCAAGACCTATTCCCAGGTCATCCACCGATTGCCCATGCCCAACGTCGGCGACGAGCTGCATCATTTTGGCTGGAACGCCTGCGCCAGTTGTCACGGCCAGCGCGAGCGGCGTTACCTCATCATTCCCGGACTGGTATCGGGGCGCATCCACATTGTGGATACGGCCATCCCCGAAAAACCCCGCCTGCACAAGGTCATCGAACCTGAGGAAATCGTCCACAAGACAAAACTCACGGCGCCGCATACGGTGCATTGCCTGGCCGATGGCCGGATGATGATCTCGATGCTGGGCGACGATCAACTTCAGGCGCCCGGTGGTTTCTTGTTGCTCGATGAGAACTTCGAAATTGCCGGCCGCTGGGAAGCGGACACGCGCGGTATGAATTTCAACTACGACTTTTGGTACCAGCCGCGCCACAATGTGATGGTGAGCAGCGAATGGGCCGCCCCGAGCACGACGCGACCGGGCTTCAAGCCCGAAGATGTCCAGGCCGGAAAGTACGGCCACCATGTCCACATTTGGGATTGGAACAAGCGCAAGATTGCCAAGAGCATCGACCTGGGCGAAAAAGGAATGGTCCCTCTCGAGGTGCGTTTTCACCACCATCCCGACAGCACCCACGCCTATGTCGGCGCCGCGCTTTCAAGCGTCATGTGGCACCTTTTCAAGGAAGGCGACGAATGGAAAGCCGAGAAGGTGATCGAGGTCGAAAGCAAGAAAGTCAACGGCCAGGAGATCCCGGGCCTCATCAGCGATCTGGTCGTCTCGATGGATGATCGCTGGCTCTACTTCTCCAACTGGCTTCAGGGCGATGTCCGGCAATACGATATTTCCAACCCGGCCAAACCCAAACTGACCGGCCAGGTCTGGGGCGGAGGACTGATCGGCAATGCCCCCAAGATTCACGGAAAACAAGTCACCGGCGGGCCGCAAATGCTGCAGCTCAGCCTTGATGGGAAGCGCCTGTATGTCACCGACTCGCTTGCAAGTAGCTGGGACAATCAGTTCTATCCCAACATCGCCAAGCAAGGGTCGCTCATGCTGCAACTCGACGCCGACACAAACAAGGGTGGCCTCAAGCTCAACGAGCGCTTTTACCTCGACTTCGGCAAAGAACCTGAGGGACCAGCACGAGCCCACGAGATCCGGTTCCCCTCGGGCGACTCGACTTCGGACGTGTGGAGTTAAACACCAGACCGACCAGCAATGGTGTGCCGGAACGGTGTGTTAGCGTTCCGCGCCTTCCCGGTCCCAAAAGCGCAGTTTCCGGCATTTGGCCAGGAAGTTCGTGGCATCCTTTGCCGAGTTGAGGGTCAAAAATCCCTCGTCGATCGCCTCGGCGCCAATGGCCTTTTCCAACAAAGGCAAGGCCTCTTCGCCGTAGGCAACGAACTTGCGATGGGCTGTGGCGTCCGCCACGAAATCTCGGGCGGCTGGAAGAGTCAGCAGCTTTGCCGTGCCCTTGTCCGAGGACAAGATCACGACTGCGTCATATAGGACCGAAGGGCCGCCTTCGAGTTTTTGATCGGCAGCATGCAGCGTTCCCTCGCTGTCGACCACGCCGCCGACTTCCGGCGCGATGAGCTTGACCATGGCCCCCTCGGACTTCGCGGCTTTGATCAAGGCAGCAAGGATTTTTCCCTCAACGCCATCGGTCACAAGCGCACCGATGGTGCGCCCGGCAAACGTCTCATGTGCGTTCTCAATGATGCTCAGCGCCGGGGAAGGTTTTAAGTCGCGACGCGTGGGCCGCGCGGGCGTAACCGCCTGAGGAAGTTCTTTGAGCCGAAGTCCGGTGGCGACCTTCTTGGCCAATCCCTGATCGATGTTGAGCAGGTGTGCCACCATTCGCTCGCGGATGGCGACCTCTTCGACCTTGCTCAACTCGAAGACCAGTGCATTGACAATGTGCTCCTGCTCGATCGGCATTTGGCTGATGTAGAATTGCCGCGCCTGGCTGTAATGATCGGCAAAGGTCTCGGACCGCACGCGCTGTTTGGCCCCGGATTCCTCGGCGGGAAAGGAGGTAAAGCCTTTTTGAGGCGATTCACGCGGCCCCCCCAGGGCACCTCGCGAATTGGGTTCATAGTTCGTTCGGCCCACGGGGTTGCGCATGGCCATGTGCCCGTCTTGCTGAAAATGCGCAAAAGGACATTTGGGAGCATTGATGGGTATCTGAGTGAAATTGGGACCGCCCAGCCGTTTGATCTGGGTATCGAGGTACGAGAAATTGCGACCTTGGAGCAAAGGATCGTTGGTGAAGTCGATTCCAGGAACAATGTTTTGCGTGCAAAAGGCCACCTGTTCGGTCTCGGCAAAGAAATTGTCAACGAGCCGGTCAAGCACCAGCCTGCCCACGATGCGGACCGGCAACTCTTCTTCGGGAATCAACTTGGTCGGATCGAGCACATCGAATGCGAACTTGTCGGCAAAGTCGTCGTCGAATAGTTGCACCCCCAGTTCCCATTCTGGGTAGTCGCCCGCTTCGATCGCGTTCCACAGGTCGCGGCGATGGAAGTCGGGGTCGGCCCCGTTGATTTTGACCGCTTCGTTCCAAACGACCGACTGCAACCCAAGCTTGGGCTTCCAGTGAAACTTGACAAAGGTCGATTTGCCCGCGGCATTGATCAGGCGGAAGGTATGAACGCCAAATCCTTCCATGAATCGAAACGACCGGGGGATCGTCCGGTCGGACATGATCCACATCACCATGTGCATGCTTTCAGGCGTTAGCGAGATAAAGTCCCAGAAGTTGTCGTGGGCCGTTTGCGCCTGGGGGAAACCGCGATCGGGCTCGGGCTTGGCCGCATGAATGAGATCGGGAAACTTGATCGCATCCTGGATGAAGAAGACGGGAATATTGTTCCCTACCAGATCCCAATTGCCTTCCTTGGTGTAAATCTTGACAGCGAATCCACGAACATCGCGTGCCAAATCGGCCGAGCCCTTGCTGCCGGCGACCGTGGAAAAGCGCACGAACGCAGGCGTTTTTTCACCGGGGCGTTGCAAGACATCGGCACGAGAAACGTCGGCCAACGATTCATAGAGTTGGAAAAAACCGTGCGCTCCGAAGCCGCGCGCATGGACCACGCGCTCGGGAATGCGCTCGTGATCGAAATGAAAGATCTTTTCACGCAGGTGAAAGTCTTCAAGCGTCACGGGACCTCGGGGGCCGACCTTCAGCGAATTCTGGTCGTCTGAGACGGGAACGCCCTGTTGTGTTGTCAAAACAGGGATATCGCCGCCAGCCGTTTGATGGGTTTCTCCGCCTCCCGCCACGGCGGTTTCCGCCAACGATTTCTTACCCGGGGTGGCGGTCGTCTTCTTCTTAGCCATGTGCTTCTCGAATCTTCTTTCGTTGTGCCTGCGACTGATCCTGGAACTCATCCACGAAGGTGCTTCCCAAAGCAACAGTGGTGCGGCCTATGCATTCCTTCGAAGCAAATTCCAGGCCAGCACATAGGCTCCCATGGTCTTCGCCAGCCAGGGCCCACGATCGGCCAAGTTGTGGCCAACGCGGCTAGCTGCTTTGGCCTGCTGGCAATTCGTCTCCGCCCGCGGTGTAGGCCGGGGGGACATACACATTGAGGGTGCGAAGTGGCATGTCGCCAGTGTTGCGAATCTCGTGGCGATCGCCGCGTTGAATGAGCAACAGTGTTCCTTCTCGTAGCTCAATTCGATCTTTTTCCACGGTGGCCCAGCCGGTTCCGGAAACGACGAACAACCATTGATCGGAGCCTTGATGGCGATTATCGGGTCCGCCTTCCGTTTCACCGGCCCCCAGCGTCATCTGCGCTGCCTGCGAATGCCGGTCCCCCATAAGAACCCGGAATCCATGACCGAATTGAAGATGCTTATGCTGCATGATGACCTTCGCTTTGCTGCTGGTCCGCTGGTCCTATTTGTCCCACGCCATCTTCTCAGCCGCTCGCGCAGGCCATTTTTCTTGATCTGTAAATCCTACAGCGATTGATCGACTTATAAAACTTGGCGTCTAAAAAACATGTCCTCATGTCAAACAATCAATGCAGCTAGCAACGGCCTGCGTGTTTTTGGGCACCGGTGTGCGTAGAGGGTCGCCCTCGGCCAGTAGATTTTTGATCGAGAGACTGGTCAAAATTCGGCAACTGCCAGTGCCGAGCATTCGACTCAACTCTTCTCATTGGGCCTCGTTTTCGAACGGTTGATCGACCGGGATCTTGTGCTCTGGCGGGCCCAAGGGATCGCGTCCATTGCCGGGCATTGCAAGGATCCATTTCGACCCATTTTCCCAGAGGCGGACCCCGCCACGGAATGCCGTGAGGTTATGGCCGAGCCGTGCGCCGACCGGCAGTTCGCAGATGTTCTTCGCCGTGCCGCCACCCAACACGACATAGTCGGCCAGAAATGACCGCATTAAAACAGGAACAATCTTGTCATGGCTTTTCGCCATTCTCCCTTGCCATATTTGCGAAGGCCAGCCCGGCACAGGATGTCGTTAAACGATCGCTTCGCGTCGTAAGGAAAATGAGAAATTTCCATGGGAACGATGATGTTGTCGGCAATCAGGGCCGAGCCGACACCGGTGCCTAAACCCAGAAAAATCATCCGGCCATGCTCGAAGCTGCCCAGAGCCTGCATGACGGCGTCGTTGATGATCTTGACCGGTTTCCCGAAGGCAGACGCAAAATCAAAACCGACCCAGCCCGTCCCCAGGTTGCCCGGTTCCGACTGGGCGCCATGGAGACCGACCGGTGTCGGCAGGCCGATCGTCAGTGCGTCGTAGTTCCAACCCTGACTGAGTCTCTTGACCGTGGCCACCAACCGAGCCGGGGTAAATTCCCGCCCTGTGAGCGCCTTGCGCGGTTCCGTGTGGCCGGTCGCCAAAATCTTGACCTTGGTACCGCCAATGTCGACAACGAGGATCGAGTTTGGAATTGCGGATTGGGCCGGCGTGCCGTTTGCCGGCCGACGGGAATTCTTTTTCTCCGGGCCAGACTTCCTCATCCCCTTGGATGGCCTCGATGTCGTTATGCGCGCGGCCATGGGTCGCTCCGGTTTGGAATTCTGACGGGGGAACGACTGTTTCATAGGCAAACGCAATGCCGAAGCGGCTTGACGACCTTGAGCAAGGGCGATGGTGCCCGACAAATCAGATAAAAATCGATGGAGTCTTTCGGTTGCACCATCAAAAGACGGCGCGGCGTTTTCTATGCTTTGATTTGTACTTGAATTTTCATGTTCAAGCGGCCCATCAAGGGCTGGAAGACCTTTTTCCCCCCACCATCACACCGGTCTTTTGGCCATACCGAAACACCCAGGGTCGCTTCGAGGTGCAAGCTTGAGGTGCATGATGGATTCGAAGCCAGGTCGCGAAATCGCCTCCGCGGCGTCACAATCATTTGCAGGGACCGTCAGGCCGCGCTTGTTCAGGGATTAGTCGATGTTAGGCGTTGGATTCATGCTTGTTGCCAGCAACCGTACGATCCGCGCCGGGTCTACGGGTTTGAGAAGGTAGTAATCGAACACCTTGTCCGGCTCTCCTTCCGTGCCGACCCGCGCCCCATGACCGGTCACGGCAATGATCAATCCAGGCTGCGGGCGAACGGACTTGCGGATTTCGGCGGCCACCGCGTACCCATCCATTCCGGGAAGCCCGACATCGCAAATGACGACCTCCGGCGGAGTGTCCGCGGCGGCCCGAATCCCTTGCGTCCCGGTGTGCGCGACCGCAATCTTGTGGCCATACAGTTCCAGATAGATCCGCAAGCTTTCCGCGGAATCGTGGTTATCCTCGATGATGAGCACTTTTCGGGGGGTGCCCCGCGTCATTCCCGCACTGAGGTCAACCGGGACGGGTGTGGGATTCTCAGCGGCCACAGTGAGCTCGATGACAAAAGTCGCCCCTTTCCCCGGCCCCTCGCTGAGAGCCGTGGTGGTGCCCCCATGCCTTTCCACCACCCCTTTCACAAGGGCCAATCCTAGCCCGAGTCCGCCGCGACTGCGGTCGAGGGAACGGTCGGACTGAACATAGGCTTCGAATACTTTGGGCAGCATGGCCGCATCGATCCCGATGCCCGTGTCGGCCACGATGATCGTGGCCTTCCCTGCGGCGGGCGTCGCGAGTCGGACCGACACCGCGCCGCCTCGGTCGGTGAATTTCTGAGCATTTCCGATCAGATTCCCGACCGCCTGGGTCAGGCGGGTGGCGTCGCCAAGTATCCAGACGGGCTCCGCCGGCACGGCGACCGTAAGTGTCAATCCCGCGGTCTCAGCGCCTTTCCTGCGGTCCTCGGCACATTCCCGAACCAGTCGCGCCAAGTCGAGCAGCTTTCGGTCAAGAGTCATCTTCCCGCGAGCGAGGCGCGGAAGGTCCATCAAATCTTCCACCAATCTTCCCAGGACTCGGAGTTGGCGCTCCATCATCTGCCGCAACCGTTCGACCTGCTCTGGATCGGCCCCGGCGACTCGCAGGATTTCCACCGCGCTTGACAGCGGCGCAAGCGGGTTGCGCAGTTCATGGCCAACGGTACCCAGAACATTGAGCAATAACTCAAGGCCGTCGTCAATCGTCGTGGAAGTCGAAGTCCCGGGCAAGGTCTGGGAAGCCACGAAGGACGCCACACTCTCTGCGATGGCGTCGTCGATGAAGACATTGAGAACCAGGGACTCGCGAGACCCGAGGGGCCGGCGAAGGGAATTTTCCAGGTGGTTGACAAGGACGATCCGGAGAATCTGGTAGTCGCGGACGACTTCCGTCACCGACCAGCCGTTGTCCCACCGTTGGTCTCCGTGTTCCGACGCCTGGTTGCGCGTCTCGGAAGAATCGTCGCCGGCGGAAGCGAGCGAACGCCCCAATTCCTTCAGAAAGATAGGGAGGTGATCGATCAATACGTCGTGATGAACCCGGGTGGCGCTTGGCTGCTCCTCCCTCGCTCGCTCCGTCCAGCGGGCAATGATCGCATGCGCATCCCGAGCGATGAGATCCCCGATCGCAACGTGGGTTTCACAACGCAGATGCTCGATTTTCGTTCCCATTACTTTTGAGTCGCCCCACGCTCGTCCTTGCCCTTCTCAAAGACCATGATCCCAGCGGGAAAAGAATCCCTGTGGAACGAGGGTGTCAGGCCGAGACGATTTTGTCATTATAGTAACAGTGCACTACGGCAAGCAGCGAGATCCCAGGGACGCTGTAAGCTTGGGCACGAACCGCCTTCGAAGGTGGTGCCTTGGCTCTCTTCGCAATCGACCTGAGCGGGCGCGCGAACTTCGAGAGGGGAGCTTGGACCGAATGTCTCGAACCGTGGGACTTGAAATGCCTTGATGCGCTCCACCGATTTCACCACCATGCTGGGATCGTTGGCGCAATGAGGCAAGGGGGAAGGTAACCGTGATTTGGTTCAGGTCGTTTTTGCTGATTTGCGGAGCGCTCGGCGCAATTTCATCAAGGCCCAGCTTTCTCACGGCCCAGGAGAACCAAAGAAGCGTTTGGGACCAGTGGCGTGGTCCCACTCGTGACGGGCGCGTCTCCGGAATTGCCTGGCCGGAATCCATTTCCGAGAGTTTTTTGATCCTTAAATGGCGAGTCCCCCTGGAACCCAGCTATTCCGGTCCGATCGTTTCCCAATCCGCCGTCTTCGTCACGGCGACCGCAGATAAGAAGTCCGAGGTCGTGACTGCCCTGGACCGAGATTCAGGCAAGGAATTGTGGCATACGGAATGGACCGGCGCCTTGACCGTGCCGTTCTTCGCCGCTTCCAATGGCAGTTGGATTCGCTCGACGCCCGCCTTCGACGGCCGAAGTCTTTTTGTGGGCGGAATGCAGGATGTGTTGGTGTCGCTCGATGCCAAGAGCGGCAAGGAGCAATGGCGGATTCCTTTTGCCAAGGAGTTTGGCAGTGCTCCTCCGAGTTTTGGCCTCGTGAGTTCGCCGTTGTTGGACGGCGACTCGCTCTACGTTCAGGCGGGGGCATCGTTCGTGAAAGTGGAAAAGGCCACGGGCAAAATCATTTGGCGTGTCTTGAAAGATGCGGGTGGGATGAACGGAGGCGCCTTCTCTTCGCCGATTTTGGCGACGCTTGCGGGCCAGCGGCAGTTGATCGTGCAAACTCGCGAAAAGCTGGCCGGGGTCGACCCGAAGAGTGGTGAGATTTTGTGGACCCAGACCGTACCAAATTTTCGAGGAATGAACATTCTCACGCCCGTAGCCGTCGGCGATGCAGTTTTTACGAGTTCCTACCAAAACAAATCGTGGCTGTTCGCGGTGGACAAGGCGGGCGACAAGTTCCAAGTCAAGGAAGTGTGGAGCAACAACGCTCAAGGATACATGTCGACTCCGGTCGTGATCGACGGCCATGCTTACTTGCACCTGCAAAACCAAAGGTTCACATGCATTGAATTGAAAACCGGCGAGCGGACTTGGACCTCCCCACCCTTCGGCAAATATTGCAGCATGGTGTTTCAGAAGGACCGGATCTTGGCTCTGGATCAGCGGGGAAAGTTGCTCCTGATCAAGGCGAATCCCAAGAAGTTTGAACTTCTTGAGGAAAGAAAGCTGAGCGACCAAGAAACCTGGGCGCATGTGGCCGTGTGCGGCGAGGAGGTATTTGTTCGAGAACTCAACGCCCTGAGCGTCTATCAATGGAAAGACCCGAAACCCAAATAAAATAGGAATAGCCAACACCAATGACGCCCTGGATCGACTGGTATCACGCGCTTCTCAAGCCCAGTTGGACGCCGCCGCCATCCGCCATCAGTTTGATTTGGCTCCTTCTCTATCCGGTGATCGCACTCACGGCAATGAACTGAGGAGTCACCCGTTGATTCGGCTCGGCTTGTGTTGCACCTTCAAGGATCAGCCCATCAAGTTCGCCACGACCACGGCAACGGCCGTGGCCAAAATGAAGCGGCCCGATGCCCTGGCCAAACTTTCGCGGCTCTGCCTGGCGAATGCAGACGCGTTGTTGCAGGCCCTTCGCTATTGCTCGGCCCATGCAATAGGCTCTTTTCGCGTGAACAGTCAGATTCTTCCCCTGAAGACCCATCCCACTTGCGGCTATGAGGTGGAAGATCTACCCGACGGAGCCGAGATCATTCGGCAAATGAAAGAGTCCGGCAAATTTGTGAAGGGCCATGGTATGCGGACCACCTTTCACCCGGATCAGTTTGTGGTGCTGAACTCGCCAAGAGCCGCCGTGGTGGAGGCCTCCCTACGAGAGCTTGAATACCAAGGGGAAGTCGCGGAGTGGATCGCGGCCGATGTAATCAATATTCACGGCGGCGGTGCCTTTGGCGACAAGCAAAAAGCGCTCGCCGAGTTCGCCAAGAATGTTGGAAGGCTTTCGAAGAGGGTCAGGACGAAACTAACCCTTGAGAATGACGACAAGATTTTTACGCCGGCCGACCTGATCCCCCTTTGCAGATTGACCGCAATTCCACTCGTTTACGATGTGCATCACCACCGCTGCAACGCCGATGGATGGAGTATCGAGCAAGCGACGCGAGAAGCCCTCGCAACCTGGGACCGCGAACCGCTTTTTCACCTATCGAGCCCCATCGAAGGATGGAATGGCGTGAAACCGGAACGTCACCACGATTACATCGACGTCAACGACTTTCCGGAGTGTTGGCGACGCGAGCGCATCACCGTCGAAGTCGAAGCCAAGGCGAAGGAATTGGCGGTGGAAAAGCTGCGAAAGGAACTGGCTGCAGCGGTTCCTTGAATGAGAATCACTTGGGCACGGGAACAGAGTAGGTTGCCTTCTTTGGATTCGATGGCATCGCACCCGGTTGGCCTGTTTCGACACTTTTCAGGAAACCCTCCACAGCTTGGTGGAAGTCGGCGTGGCGCTCGAAAAACCCACAGTGCTTTGCCGACTTCAATGGAACAAGTTCCGCCAGCGGGATGGTGTTGGCCATGAATGCACTGGCTTCAGGAAGGCAGGTGCCATCTTCGTCACCGGCAACCACCAGAGTCGGAATGGGAATTCGTGCCAACGCATCGGTCGCGTCGTAACGGAACATGCCGAGCACGCCACGGGCAATCACGGCGGGTGATGCTGGCAAATAATAGTTGGTCATAAAGTCGAGTTGACCACGCGTCTCCTTACCGGAAAATGACTCTCTTTCCGTGGAACGATGCGCCGATCCATTCCAGTAACTCATCCAATTCAACACCCGATAGACCGGAGAAAACCAAATCATCAAATGACAAAGCGGCTCTAAAACGGGCTTTTGCAATGCGGTGTAGAGGGGCGCATAGGACATGGTTTTGAGGGGATTGGTGTAGGTGCTTTGTCCAAGGACCAAGCCGGCGACGCGCGTCCCCAACGATGCGGGAAAGAGTTTGCAGTAGGTCAAGATGGTCATGACCCCGATGCTGTGGCCGACCAGAATCACGGGTTTCTTCCCTGCCACACCCATGACGGCCTCAAGGTTTTGGGCCAAACGATCCAGGCTCCAGACGCGATCGGCGGGCTTGTCCGATTGTCCCAGGCCCGGCAAATCCCAGGTGATGATCCGGTGGTCCGCGCCGAATCGCTTCGTGAAGTAGCACCAGGCTTGATGGTCCAGCCCCCAGCCATGCACGCACACAATCGGCGGCGCGTCCGCGGGGCCGTACGACTCCACATGCAAATGGGTGCCATCGGGCAAACGGACCTTTTGCACTTCTCCTTTGAGCGTTGCCGGCTCGTCCACACCGGTTGGCCGCAAAAGCCGCGGGCTGACAACCCATCCCCCGCCGAGCGACCAACCGACAAGCGCGAGGCCGCCCAGTAGGAAAGCCGTTTCCTTGTTGAAGTCAAATTCCCACGATACGGTGCGGACGCGCTCGATCGTTTCCTTCGGCTGGCGCAGTTCATCGGGTTGATCCGGCGGAATGATCTCTTGTCGCACCGGAACCTCAACCACCTCGACCACCTGTCGTTCGCGGTGGTTGTACCACATCGTGAGAAGGAGGATTCCCGTACCGAGCAGGACAATCGAGAAGAGCCCACGCAACGACATTCCGAGGATGCTGGCAGGCATGAACATAGGAGACATCCTTTTGAAACGGTCGATTTCCCTGACGAAGGTCAGCCTGCCCTCACTGCAAATTCGATACCAAAAATCGAAACGGGTGGCCTGGACCGATTCCCTGAGCTGGGTGTGACCAGCCGAGTCGTTTTTGAATGATGCCGGTCATGTACACCGAGTACCTACAAAACATGGGAGTGGCGGCCGCGCTGGTCATGCCGCTCATCCGGGATGGCCGCCTGTGGGGATTGATCGCGACCCATCATTACACGCCCAAGGACATTCCTCACCATGTTCGGGTGCGATGGTCGGGGAGATCTTTACGAACCTCATCAGCAATGCCCTGAACTACAACGACAAGCCGGACAAGTGGGTCGAAGTCGGATACGAGCTGCGATCCGAACTGGACGAGGCCGGCGAGGAAAAAACGAGTACCGTGCTCTTCGTACGAGACAATGGAATCGGCATACCTGCTCGATTTGAATCTGCCGGGAACCGATGGGCGCGATGTGCTGGAACAGATCAAGGCGGACGACGCCCTAAAGCACATTCCGGTGGTCATTCTCACCACTTCCTCGGCATCGTCGGATGTGACCTTCTGCTACCGGCACGGGGCAAGCGGGTACATCATCAAGCCGGTGGACCTCGCCAAGTTCGCCGCATCCGTTCAGCAGTTTTGCTCCTATTGGTTCGAGGCGGTGGAGTTACCGGGTTCCTAACCACCTGCCAACCCGTCGATTTGACCATTTCTTTCCCCTCGTCAAATGCAGAAAGAGAATCAACCGATTTCGGGCAGCTGATTTGCCATCGTCAGGTACGCTTCTAAAAAGCCCGGATGAAAGCCGAAGCCGCCGCGTCTGATACCCGAGAGCAACTCCTCAGCGCCGCGATGGAGTTCGTGGAGATTCGCGGTTTCAACGCCTTCAGCTACCGCGATCTCTCCGAGCGCATTGGCATCCGCACGGCAAGCATTCATTACCACTTCCCCACCAAGGCGGACCTCGGCGTGGCCATGGTCGTCCGGCACCGGAAAGAAAATGCCGAGTTTTTCCAGCGCCTCGATCTCTCAGGCGGCACTTCGTTCGCACGCCTCAAGGAGTATTGCGAGGCCTTTCGCAAATCCTACGGCAGTGGCGCGCGCATCTGCTTTGGCGGCATGATGGCGACCGATTCGGAATCGCTCACTCCGGAAATCCTTCAAGAGGTGCGGGGCTGCTACCAGGATCATGAAGATTGGCTGGCGCGCACCTTGAAAGCCGGGAAGCGCAAGGGGGAAATCGCCCTCTCCGACACGCCGGAGATCGTCGCCCGTGCGCTTTTCGACGCACTGGAAGGGGCCATGTTCGCGACAAGGGCCTTTCGCACGCCCGAGCGGCTAGCGACGACGATCGCCTGGTGCCTGCGCCAAATCGAACCTCCCTCGTGAAAAAAAACCGGATGGCCTTCACCTTTGGCTCCCGGCATGCTAACCTACCTAGTAGTAGATAGCCTCGGGGCGCTCGCTGGCACCTCCCTTTCCTTCGGAGCCGATCATGAATCGTGTTCGTTCCTTGACCGTGGACTTGGTCATCGTTGGCGTACTTTCTCTTGGCGCGGGCTGCGGCGATAACTCCACTCCCAAGGCCAACATGATGAAATCCGACAACAAAATGAGCGGCTCCATGAAGGAGGATGGGGGCAAAGAGAACAACATGACCGGCGATAAGAAGTAGATTTCTCCAAATGGCCGTGGAGAGCCGCACATGGCAGCCGGGCGCATCGCGGATCGGGAAATCACTCCCGAATCGGTATATCTCGACCGCCGCGACTTCATGAAATATGGAACCGCGGCCGCGAGCCTGGCAGCGACGGGGGTTGCCTATCGGCAGATATTTCGCACCGGCGGCATGGAACTCACCACGGAGGCACTGACCGATGTCCGTGCCGCGATGCCTCAAGACGCGGCCAGGGGGTTTACCCTCGACGAACCGCGCACGCCGCTAACCCGTGCCGTGAATTACAACAACTTTTACGAATTCACCACGGACAAAGAGGCGGTGTCCCGCGCGGCCCGAGCCTTTGTCGCGAAACCCTGGCAAGTCGCGGTGGGAGGCATGGTTCAGCAGCCTCGCGCCTTCGACCTGGACGATCTATTCAAGCTGGCCCCACTGGAAGAACGCGTCTACCGCATGCGCTGCGTGGAGGGATGGTCGATGGTCATCCCCTGGGTGGGATTTCCACTCAAGTCCCTGATCGACGCCGTGAAACCAATGGGCAGCGCGCGTTATGTCGCGTTCGAGACCCTCAAGGACCCGTCTCGTTTTCCCGGGCAACGGGGAAAGGTTCTCGACTGGCCGTATATCGAGGGGCTGCGCCTCGACGAAGCGATGCATCCCTTGACCATCCTCGCGGTGGGCCTCTATGGCCGGATGCTGCCTGCGCAGAACGGCGCTCCGTTGCGCCTGGTGGTGCCCTGGAAGTATGGCTTCAAGGGGATCAAATCGATCGTCAAAATCCATCTCGTCAACGAGCAGCCGGCCACCACCTGGAATCGCGCCGGCAAAGAAGAGTATGGGTTCTATGCGAATGTGAACCCGGCAGTACCCCATCCACGCTGGAGCCAGGCAACCGAACAACGGCTTGGAGACTCGGGACGGCGCCCGACCTTGCCCTTCAACGGCTACGCCGAACAGGTGGCACACCTGTATCAAGGTATGGACCTCAAGGTCCACTTCTGAGCCCACGCCATGACCAGCACAAAAAATACAGAAGATAAATTATTCACGAAAAAGGTGGTGATTCTCAACTGCCTCGTGCCGGCGGCTCTGTTGGCATGGGATGCGCTCAGGGACGATCTTGGCGCCAATCCCGTCAATTTCGCCATCCGCACCACGGGTCTTCTCACGATCATTTTTCTGCTGTTATCGCTGGCGGTCACGCCAGTGGTTCGACTTTTGGGGTGGAGTTGGCTTGGGACCTTTCGGCGAACCATGGGGGTCAGCGCCTTTGCATACGCCGTACTCCACTTCGTGCTCTTTTTCGGCTTCGATCGAGCTGCCAATTTTGTCGATACGATTTCAGAAATCGGCCTGCGCGCCTATTTGCTCGTGGGAGTCATCAGCTTCCTTTTGATGCTGCCCCTGGCCGTCACCTCGACGGATGGCATGATCCGTCGACTCGGGCCCAAGCGCTGGAAGCTTTTGCACAAGTTGGCTTACGTGGCGGCAATCGCCGGTGTGCTCCATTTCTACCTGTTGGTGAAGGCCGACACAACCCGGCCGCTGATCGCCGCCGGTTTGTTGGCCGCACTTCTGGGTTACCGGATTTTCGCGATCCAGCATAGGAGGCTTGCTGCGAGTCAGGTAATTCAACCCGCGCACCTTGGCGCCATGGCGAAACCAAAGTCCTGGACGGGGCCGCTTCGAGTCCATCGCGTTTTTCAGGAGACGCCTCATGTCAAAACCTTTCGCTTCATGGCACAGAACGGAGGAAAACGACCCTTCGACCATGAGCCCGGGCAGTATCTCATCCTTTCGCTTCTGATCGATGGCCAACCGGTAAGGCGATCGTACACAATATCCTCGCCGCCATCGCGCAACCAGTATGTCGAGATTACCGTCAAACGCGAAGAGAATGGCCTGGCGTCTAAATATCTGCACGACCAGCTTCGCGAAGGGGACACGATCACGGTGACCGCACCCGCTGGGCGATTCACCTTCAGTGGCCGGGAATCGGCGTCGATCGTGATGATTGCCGGCGGCGTGGGGATCACGCCCTTGATGGCGAAGATTCGCTATCTGACCGATTGCGGCTGGCCAGGGGCGATGCACCTGCTTGTATCCGCCCGCAAGGAATCGGACCTGATTTTTCGCGCCGAACTCGACGCGCTTTGTCAGCGGCATCCCAACCTCAACGTAACCTCGACCTTGACCGCGGAAGATTCTCCTCAATGGTCCGGTCTACGAGGCCGCATCGATTCCGCGCGCTTGCGCGAGATTTTGGCGGCCCATGCCGGAGCCCGCATTCATCTCTGCGGTCCCACGGAAATGACCGATTCCCTCATTGCTTTGCTTCAAAGGGAAGGAATCGACCCAAGCCGGATTCATCACGAATCCTTTGCGTCGCCCAGCCGAAACGGCGCCACGGCGACCGCGACGAAGGTCGGTCAGGCGACGACGAAGGAAGCGACGCTTGCATTCGCTCGTCGCGGCGTGCTCCTGGAGAATTTGGGGCACCGCACCATCTTGGAGATCGCGGAAGCGAACGGCATCGCGATTCCCTACGACTGCCGCGCCGCGGTCTGTGGGCAATGCAAAACGCGTGTTCTTTCAGGAAATGTCTCCATGGATGCGGACGACGCTCTCGATGCCAGCGATCGCGCGAATGGAGTGGCTCTGGCTTGCCAGGCGCGTTGCCAGGATCAAGTCGTGGTGGATGCCTAGTTTTGAGGGCCGAGCATGAGATCGATTCTAACGTGGACCGCGCTCGGGCTGATGGTTGCCATCGCGAATGGGCCAGTACCGGCGCCGGCACGCGCCCCTCAAAATCCGGCCGAAAGAAAAGGTGTTCCCGCACCGGAATTGGTCGGAATCAGCGACTGGCTCAATGCCAAGGCCATGAAAATGGCCGATCAAAAACAATCCGTCGTGGTGGTTCATTTCTGGACCAATGGTTGCATCAACTGCATCCACAATTACTCCTACTATCAGAAGTGGATGGAGAAGTACAAGAACCGAAAAGACTTCCAGATGATCGGCATTCACACGCCGGAATTCGAACAAGAAAAAAACCTCGACCGGCTCAAGGAAAAGATCAAAAAACACAAACTGACCTTTCCTGTGGCGGTCGACAACCAGGGCGCGACCTGGAAGGCCTGGAATAACCAGTACTGGCCTTCGATCTACCTCGTCGACAAAACAGGAAATGTTCGTCAGCAGTGGAACGGTGAACTGCGAGACATGAGCTTTCGGCTCATGTCCGAAAAGATCGACGCCCTGCTCAAGGAATAGAGGCCTTTGGTCTGCTTCTTTCGTTTGAATCACTCCTTTCTCTTCCTCGGGAGTTCCTCATGTTGATGCGCGTTTTGGCCGTTCTGTCCGCTTTCTCCTTCGGTGCTGCCGCCCTGGCGGCCGATGTCCCTCAAGTCGGCGACTTGGCTGCCGACTTCACCTTGAACGACCTAGCCGGGAACGCCGTGAAGTTGAGCGATTGCACGGCCAAGGGGCCCGTGGTCGTGGTGGTTTTGCGAGGCTACCCGGGATATCAGTGCCCCCTTTGCACGAAGCAGTTCACCAAGTTCCTTGCTGACGCCGAGGAATTCAAGAATGCGGGGGTCGAGACCCTTTTCATCTATCCCGGGCCGGCCGATCAACTGCCCCTGCGCGCCAAGGAGTTTGTGAAAGGCAAAACCCTGCCGGCGCAATACCGTTTCCTGATCGATCCCGACTATGTGTTCACCAAGGCTTACCACCTTCGCTGGGATGTCAAGAATGAAACGGCCTACCCCTCGACCTTCATCATTGACGGTAAAAACAAAATCCGCTTCGCCAAAATCAGCAAGACGCACGGCGACCGCACCGATCCCAAAGAGGTGCTGAAAGCGATTCCGGCAAAGTGATTGAGAGGAGAGGATGGAGTCCGTCAACGGATTGCTGAACATTGCCCTGTAAACTTGATTAACGATTCGAACACGAAATTCGTCGTGAGAAATCCGGCCAGCGTCCTGCGCGTTTTGAGACGTGCCGGATGGCTGGCCGATACCCATGTAGCCTCCGCGGAATCGCATAGATCGATCGTACGTCTGTGGGACTTCCTTGATCGCGTTGAAAGGCCCCATTCGACTACCTGAAGAAGCCTTGTATTCTGGAGGTACAGGCAAGCCGTTTCCAATCGGATGGCCCTGGAAAGTCCCTTGCTGCCGAGACTCTTCATGCCAGGCCAGCCAGTTCAAGAAATGGAACTGCTTCGCGCGGCTTACGCCGCGTTCAACGCGCGCGACTTCGATGCCGCATTTGCCACCATGGCCCCCAGTGTGGAATGGCCGCGAGCGTTCAAGGGAGGCGTCGTTCGTGGTCATGATGAGATCCGCGCCTATTGGGCCGAACAATGGTCCGTGAGTGCCCCCCATGTCGAGCCGTCTCCTTTCATCCAGAAACGGACGGGCGCATTCTCGTCAAAGTCCACCAAGTTGTGCGCGCCCGAAACGGCGCCCTTCTTGTCGATGAACAGGTCGGCCACCGTTTCACGATCAAAGACGGTCTGATCCAGGCCATGGAGGTCTGCCCGCCACCGTAACAAGAACCCGGCAATTGATGAACTGGGATCTCAAGATGGAATCGCCCAGAATGCAAATCCCAGCACATGGGAATGGGAAGAGGCCATTGCGCACCCGACACCCTTGCTCAACGACCATCGGCTTCCTCATGAATCCATCATCACACAACCATAAGAACGAAAGTCAGCAGCGCTTCCCGCGGATTGCCACTTGATGCGGATGATGAAAGAGCGCGTCATGGCGATTGCCCCAGATTTTCCCCGAATCCGTTCCAATCTCGAATTCAACGACCAGGCGGTTGCAGTGGCAACGAGAGATGAGGCATAGACGATGTGGCGCTTTTATTCATTCTTGGTGTTCTGGCTTGTGGCTCCCTCCGCGCCTTCCCTTGCCGAGGACCGGGCAGACCGAGACAAAGCTCTCGCCGATGCCGAGTTGCGGTTGAAAGCGATCTATGAAAAACGCGATTTCGCGCCGGCGACATTCTCCGGCCAATGGCTTGCGGACAGTTCGGGCTATCTGATATTGGAGTCTTCGCCATCGGGAGCGGCACATACTGTCGTCAAGTACGACGCCAAGGACGGAAAACGATCCGTCCTCATTGTTGCGAAGCAACTCACTGTCCCCGGCACGGCGGATCCGTTATTCGTTGAACAGTACATGCAGACGCCCATCGCCAACAAGTTTTTTCTGCACACACGAACCGGCAACTGGCTCATCGAGCGAGATTCTGGCAAACTCACGAAACTTCCCAGCGAGGTCCCTGCACCGCCGGCAAGTGCGTTCTCCCCACAGGCGGACCGCCTCCTCTTTCGGCGCGGTCGGAACCTCGCCGTGCTCGACATCGCCAGTGGCCGCATCACGCCCTTGACCACCGACTTCGACCTCAGCCAACGGGACAACATCGACGAGATGCAGTGGAGCCCCGATGGCGAGCGGATTGCCTTCGTTCAGTCCGATTCCTCGAAGGTTCGCCGTCGGCCCGTGGTTCACCCGACCGATCCGACCTATCCCAGTGTCTCGTACCAACGATTTGCTCGAGTCGGCACTCCCATTCCCTCCCTGCGCGTGGGAGTCGTTGACCGTGAAGGCAAATCCACAAAATGGATAAAACTCCCCACCGATCCGGGCACCTGTTACATCAACGATGTCAGTTGGGCCGGAAACTCGAAGGAAATCCTGATCGAGCTGCTCAGCCGTTCGCGCGACCACCGCAAGTTCCTGCTCGCGAGCGTCGAGTCGGGAGAAATCACGACCGCCTATGAGGAAAGCGATCCTGCCTGGGTTGACGCGAGCTATTCCGCCAATGCGGGCCTTGAGTGGATTCGCGATGGCAAGGAGTTTGTCCTGCTCAGCGAACGCGAAGGCTGGCGTCAGGCGTTTGTGATTTCGCGCGACGGCAAACAAAAGAGACTTTTGACCAAGCAAAAATCCGACATCATCGCGCGAGGGCCGGTCGATGAACCAGGCGGCTGGTTCTACTACCTCGCATCGCCTGAAAACGCGACGCAGCGTTATCTCTTTCGCATCAGGCTGGATGGCCAGGGTGAACCCGAGCGGGTGACGCCGAGGGACCAACCCGGCACGCACAGCTATGATTTCTCGCCCGATCGCAAGTGGGCGTTCCACACTTACTCCACCTTCGACAAGCCGCCGATGATCGACCTGGTCCGACTGAGCGACCATCGCTCGATGCGGATGTTGGAGGCCAATGCAGAGTGCCGCGAACGCGCTACTCCCTTCATCACACGACCGACCGAGTTTTTGAAGCTGGATATCGGCGGTGGCGTGGTCATGGACGCATGGATGATCAAGCCGCGCGACTTTGACGAGAAAAAGAAGTACCCGGTCTTTGCCTTTGTTTACGGCGAGCCGCATGGCCAGACGGTGCTCGACGATTGGGCCGGCGGCCAGAATCACACGATGTTCCACCGCATGATCGCCGACCTGGGCTACCTCGTCGTCTCGATCGACAATCGCGGCACGCCCGCGCCCAAGGGTGCCGCCTGGCGCCGCGCCGTGTATGGAAGCCTTGGCCCGCTCTCGACCGAGGAACAAGCGGCGGGAATCAAGGAGTTGGGCCGCATGCGATCGTATGTGGATTTGTCACGCGTGGGCATCTGGGGTTGGAGCGGCGGCGGTTCGAACACCTTGAATGCCCTCTTCCGCAAGCCCGATGTTTATCAGCTCGGTATTGCGGTGGCGCCCAAGCCGCGGCCGGAATTGTACAACGCCTGGTTTCAGGAGATTTTCATGCGCACGCCCGAGGTGAATCCTGAAGGTTATCGTAAAGCCGCAGCCATCAACTTCGCGGAAGGTCTGCGTGGCGATCTTTTGATCGTCCACGGCACCGGCGAAACCAACACGCACCTTCCCATCACCGAAAGCCTGGTCGATCGGCTCATCGAACTGGGCAAACGTTTCGACTACATGGCCTACCCCAACCGCGACCACGGCCTGCGCGAAGGCAAGGGCACGGCGGTCCACCTCCGTATGCTGATGACCAGGTACCTGATCGAGCACCTTCCCCCCGGCCCCAGATGAAGGGACCATGTGGAGTATCCATGAAGACGCGAACGAAGAACGCAACCGTGGTGTTTTGCGGCGGCTGGTTCCGCTCCCTGATGATCGGCGCCTGCTTGCTGACGACGATGTTTGCCGCAAACGCTCTCACCGCCGCCGACAAGCCGTTGAAAGTGTTCATCCTGGCCGGGCAGTCGAACATGCAGGGGCACGCGAGCATTTCGACCTTCGATTCTCTGGCCGGCGATCCGAAGACGGCACCGCTGCTGAAAGAGATGCGGGGGCCGGATGGCAAACCGGCGGTGTGTGAGAAGGTGTGGATTTCGTCGATCGGTTGCCTCGGCGATGCCTACACCGATTTGACCGAGAAGACGGGGAAATTGACCGCCGGGTTCGGCGCCCCGGACAACAAGATCGGCCCCGAGTTCACTTTTGGTCTCACGATGGAGAAGAAGCTTGGCGAGCCGATCCTGATCATCAAAACTGCCTGGGGCGGTCGCAGCCTCCACACCGATTTTCGACCGCCGAGCGCGGGGCCGGAGACTCCCAATGATTTCATGCGGGACCAGTGGAAAAAACGCGGCCTCGATGCCAAAGCCGAGTCGGAGAAGATGCTGAAGAACGGTGGGGTCTTTTATCGCCACATGATCGAGCATGTGCAAAAGGTGCTCAAGGAAATCAAGCGCGTGGTACCCGACTACGATCCCAAGCAGGGGTATGAGTTGGCAGGGTTTGTCTGGTTTCAGGGCTTCAACGATCTGGTCGATGGCTGGACCTATCCCAATCAGATGAAGCCCGGCGGGTATGACGAGTATGGCAAGTTGCTTGGCCACCTCATTCGCGATGTGCGCAAGGACTTGTCGGCCCCCCAAATGCCCTTCGTGATCGGCGTCATGGGGATCGATGGCGTTCAAAAAGGAAACAAGCCGCCGCAACTTCACTTCCGCCAGGCTCAGGCAGCGCCCGCGTCACTGCCTGAGTTTCAGGGGAATGTGAAGCTGGTGGACACGGCACCGTTTTGGGACGACGACCTGGACGCGCTGCAAGAGCGGATGCAAAAACTGAACGACAAGCTCGACCGCGAGGCCAAGAAGGATCCGAATGCGACGCCCGAGAAAAAGCAGGCGGCACGGCGAAAGGCTATTGCGGAGGCGTTCACACCGGAAGAATGGAAGCGCTTCCAGGGCGGCGTCTCCAATGGAGGCTACCACTACCTCGGCGCGGCCAAGATCCTGGCACCGATCGGTAAGGCATTCGCGGAGAGCTTCACGGAGATGAAACCTGCCCAAAGTAGGTAGGCCGTCCTTTTCCATGATCCTTGCAATTCATCCAGCATTTGGACAAATTGCAAGGATGATCTCGTCCCTTGCTCCCCAGCCTGAACTCATCAATGGACTTTCGTAAGCAATTCACCGGCGGTGGGCCCGTCCCACTTGATTCGCCGTCCCACATTGCTACACTGAATCTAGCCGATGTGGCAGGAAGGAGGCCCCATGCGCACAGAAATCCGCACCACTGATGCAAAAGCCCGGCTGGTACTCCCAAAATCTTTCGCCAACGCGACCGTGATTATGGAGCAGGTAAGTGAAACGGAGGTTCGTATTCGCCGAGCCAAGGTGGTGGCGGAAGACGAACTGCCCTTCGCCGAGGAGGTCGCTGCACCGCTTTCTGACCGCGATCGCGACCGGTTCCTCGATTTGCTCAACAACCCCCCGCCCCCGCTCCCAGCACTGAAAGCTGCCGCCGCCAGACACAAGACCCGTCGTGGCTGATTGGATCATCGAGCCATTGGGTTTGCACCACGATCGGGCCGCATTCTCTTGTGGCCGGCCTTCGCTTGACGACTTCATACGGTCCCATGCCAGCCAGTACGAGAAACGACGGCTTGGTAAGACATTCGTGACTGTCCTTCCCCTCAAAATTAATGATGGCAAGGCCCCTGTGATCGGATATCACACACTGGCTGCCGGAGCCGTGGCGTTCGAACGCCTACCGACACAGGCCAGTCGAAAACTGCCCAAGCACCCGGTGCCAGTCGTCCTGCTCGCGCGGCTCGCTGTCGATTTAACCGCGCAGGGTAAAGAATTGGGAGAAGGGCTACTACTAGACGCCCTTCAGCGGTCACTGGATCTATCGCACAGCATTGGCGTGCATGCCGTCGAGGTCGTCGCCCTTGATGAGGTAGCGGCAGCGTTCTACAAGAAGTACGGGTTTACTCCACTCCTGGACGATCCACTCCATTTATACATGCCTATCACCACCATCAAAACCTTACTAGGCTAACTGAACCAACCCATTGCAAAGCAGCAACGGGAATCCGTTTTGAGAACGCAAGATCGAATTCGCTCCTCAAGGTTCCTGAAAAACGCCTTTAACCTTCTGCTCTTCGTGAATGTTCCGAACCCCTTCAAGGACGATGCGTTCACTTCCCTCAAGCCCCTTTTTGACGACGAACTGTTGATCCAGTTCACACTGAACCAGGATCTCGCGCCGATGCGCTACTTCATCCTTTTCGATGACAAAGACAAACCGCTTTGGACCCACTTCGAAAGTTGCGCGTTGCGGGATAACCACGGCCTTTTTCAATGTCTGGCGAAGAAACACATTGCCTGCCTGACCATGACGCAGCAGGTGGTTGGGGTTGGGAAATTCGGCGCGTAAGGCCATTCGCCCCAGGTCGTTCTTGGAGGGTTTTTCCAGCGAGTCAAACTTACCCTTTTGAGGGTATTTGGTACCGTTGGCCAGCGTGAGTTCGACCAGAATTCCCTCCTTGATCGCCTTCGGCTCGGACATGAAGTCCAAATAACGGGACTCGGACATCTGAAACTCGACCGACATGGTTTTATCCTCAAACAAGGTGGTAAGGATACCCCCTTCCTTGACCACACTCCCCTCCTGCTCTTGCAGGCGGCCGACCAGGCCGTCAAAGGGCGTACGAACGGTGGTCGAGTCGACTTCGGCTTGAGCGAGCTTCACCAAGGCGTTGACACTTGCAACTTTGGCTTCGCGTACACCCACTTCTTCCGTAGAGCTCTTTTTTTGCTCCAACCGTTTCTTGCTTCGCTGCAATTCCAGTTGGGCAAGTTTGAGGTCCGCCAATTCGGCATTCAATTTCAATTCGGAAATCGTCGACTCAATTTTGTAAAGTACGTCCCCCTTTTTTACCGGCTGGCCCTCCTTGACAAGGACTTGCGCGATCGTGCCGGTTACGGGAGCACGGACATTCTCATGACGATGAGCAAGGAGTTTGCCGACGAATTGCAAAGTAATGACGACATCTTTGACCTGAGGACGTGTGATCACTACCTTCTGCGACTGCGCCGCGGCACCAAGGCACGGCACGAAGACGGCAGCAGCCAACAGAAATCGGGAAATCATGGCAGGGGTCGCTCCCTGAACCCCCAATCAGGCTAAGCCGCGGGGCGAACGCGGTAAAGTCGATTTGCCGCGCCGCTCTTACATCTTTGTAATGGAGCGGCGAGAGCATAAAAACGACATGCTTGATCCCTAATGTTTATCATGAACCTGCCTCATGCCATAATTGATAAATGGCATGGCACATCGATCTATTTTTCACTATTTATTACGCATAACTAAAAACGCATCTAATTTTTTAGAGCGCCAATCTCATTCGAACCGAATGACCGTAAACGATCTCGGCGGGAAAGTGTACTGCGCCGGGCCGGCCGAGGGGTCGTGCTTCCACTCAAAGCGTTTCGGTGCAATCGCCGTCGTGGCCCGGGATGAGTTCTTCGCATCATGCCGGCCGGACAGCTCTTCGACGGCAGCAGGCTTGGTGGAAGCAAAGCCCTCGAACCCGATCCGCACGCGCACCGGCTGATCGCCCCGGTTAACCACCTGCAAGGCCACTTGCTTGCCGTTTTCGCTTCGCGTCGCGGTCGCTTCCAGTGCTTGCTCAGCGCCTTTGAGCGTGACTTCGGCAGTTTTTGGCAGGTAGTTCCCTGCCGCCATGCGCGTGACATAGCCGGGCGGTTGCAGCCAGACCTTGGTGGTGTCGAGAAACAAGAGACCCTGATCCCAGCCGTTATCGTTCTGACCGTCCGGCTGAAGCGCATTGGCCGATAGCCCCACAGGCACGCGCCCGTCGCGGATGAGGCGGCCGATCAGCGCGGCGTTGGCCAGGGCCCGCCTTTGATCATGATTGTTGGAGTTGAACTCGAACACCGCCACCTTGTGCTTCGCGCCATGGACCAGGTGGCCAATCGTGTCGATGACACTCGGAAGCGCGGCCATCGAGGGCGATTCTCCCGGTCCGTCGCTCCAGACATGCAGATCGAACCAGACTTCGCGATCCGCTTGTTTGGCGAGCTCAAGAATCCGCTTTTGTCCATCGAGGTTGGTGATGCCCGAAGCCGCGCCGGTGACCTTCGCGGGATCGCTCACCGGCCGCTCGTACTGGAAATCGCCGACGACCAGGATCACTTCCGGGTCTTTCGCCCAGATCGCGCGGGCCAGTTTTTCGAATTTGTCCGCGTAGACGCTATCGACCCGCTCTTCGTTGCCCAGTTGAATATGGCGAAGCTTGTAGGGGGCGGGGTGGCCCGCTTCGGCGCGCTTGCGTCCCCACGGACTGTCCGCGGGGCCATGGACATATTCGACGAAGTCGGCCATGTCGCCTGGAGTTTCATCGATGTTGAAATCGGGGATCGCCAGGAAACCGGCCGCCTCGCACAGGTCGAGGAAATCGATGATGCCCCAACCGTTCGTGGAGTGCGCATACCAGTGACCGCGATATTGCGGGCGGCGATCGCGGGGCCCCATCATGTTCTTCCACTTGTACGTGGGCACATTGACCATGCTGCCGCCATAGCGCAGCACCGTCACGCCCTGGGCCTGCAAACCCTCGACAACATCCTTGCGTACCGGCAAACCCTTGAAGCGGCCCCATTCCCCCGGCTGCAAAAAGGCGTGACCTATGTCGACCGTGCCAGGAGCCGTAAGCCTTACCGCGAACCGGCCGGACCATTCGTCGGCAGAGGGAGTCAAGGCAAAGTCATAGCGGCGCCATTCGCGGCCTTCGACCTTCAATGTGGTGCGGGCCAAAGACCGTCCATCGCCCGATTCCAGCGCCACGGCCAGTTCGGCCGGCGTTTCGCTACGCAGCCACAAGTACCCCTCGTAAGGCTTGCCGCCGACGAATCCCATCCCTTGCCGGTTCAGGCCGCGATTCTCAATTCCCGCTTCGCCCGATCCCTCAGGTAGGAAAGTGATGCGCTGGCTGTGAGCACCCGTGAACGGCGAAGACTTGATGAATTCCGCGCGCAATGCGGCCGTGCCAGTGGCCGTGGACCGCCACAAGCCGCTGACTTCCTGACGCGAAGTCGAATCGCTTTCGAGAAAGGGCAGATCCGTCCGCTTGCCGTTCACTAAGGCCCAAAGGTTGCGGTACTGGGCGCTACGCTGCCATTGACGCAGACCGATCGTTCCGGCGGGAAGCGGCCGAGGGTCGGTGATCGTCGCGACCGATTGGCCATCGAGCGACACCTCGATCGTGCCTGCCGCCAGTTTCACCGACAGGGCAACCCAGCGATCGACCGGAATTTCACAGGGCACATCCTTGAGCAGAGAGTAATCGTGCTGGTGACGACCAATGCCAATCACCTTGCGGCCGGGATCCAGGCCAATCTCGTAGCCATCGAAGTTGTCCGCCCCCACCCCAGGCTTGACGACGCGCAGGATCAGCCCCGCGTTGTGCACCCCCCGATCGTTCGCGGCGCCCGCCGAGGGCAAAAAGACCTCCACGCCGGCCTCACCATCGGTGAACGGGGTAACCCCCGATGCGACGAGTTTGGGGCCGTCTCCCGGCCCGCCTTGCATCTCTGGCTGTGTCAGCCGCCATTCTCCGCCGAAAGCAGAAAACCCCTTGGCGGGAAACTGAAGGGACGGCTCCTGAAAATTCTCTCCAAAGATCATCTGGCTATAGATGCCGCCATAGATTTCGTGGTTAACATCCTCGATGCATGCACCCGTGAGGTATCTGCTAACGGGCTTGCCCGGTGGTCGCAGATCGACGCGTATCGACACTTTTGGTTCCCCGGCTTGCCCTTGGGGAAGGCCGCCCGATCGACCCGAAGGGGTCGAAAGCATGGCGGCCTGCAAGACCATGAGGATGCCAGCGAGAGCAGCCGAAGAACGTTTTTTTCGGTTTCGCAAGGACATCGTGACTCTCCGGGGAAGTGACGGCGAGCGGGTTGACCCGATGGCCACTTCAATAGGGTTTGTTGAACCGATCGTCCACCTTCAAGAGGGGAGAAGGGCCTGGGAAAGGACTTTTGAGGCACCCATCAAGCCAGGTCGTGATCGTTTTCACCTGCGATTCGTGCTCGTTCTCTTTTTTTCCACCGAACCCACATCCATCCCATGCCCTGATCACCCAAGTTCTTGCTTCAAAGTGGTCAAATTCTGAACAGCCAACCCTGGGCTCTGCGCGGTGGTCATCCCCAATTTCGGATGTACCATACAGCAGTTGCGCCCATGGGCGCGGCAGCGGTTTGGCGAACCAGCCGCCGCCCTAGGCCATCGCGGCAAGAAGTCCCCCAAATCGAGAGGGGATGCAATCGAGTTGGATGGCTCGCTTGTAAGGCGACTGGAAAGTCCTTTCGTCGACTTTTGAAGAACACGTGTCCGCTGTTGAGTCGCCGGTCCAGATCACGGAAAACCCGATCATGCCCAACCAGAAAGGTATCAAGCACTTTTGGAGCGAAGTCTATGCCTGGCGTGGTTCGGTAACTCTACTCATTTTGCCAAGGATCATGATCTTTGGGGTCATTGCGGCGCTGATCTGGACCGCGAACGAATGGACCCACGAATTCGATTTCCATCTGGCGGTGGCCCCCTATGAAGTGGCCGGTGCGGTGCTTGGTCTTTTACTCGTCTTGCGCACCAATGCCGGTTATGACCGCTGGTGGGAGGCGCGAAAACTCTGGGGCGGGATCGTCAATCAGTCGCGCAACCTGGCCATCGGCGCCATCACGTATGGTCCCACCGATCCGGCCTGGCGTACCCAATTCGTGCGCTGGGCCAGCGTGTTCCCGCATGTCGCACGCCATAGCCTGCGAGGAGAACGCGAACTACCCAAGGTCGTCAGCCTGATTGGTGAAGAAGAAGCCGCTGCCGTCGCTGCCGCCGAACATATGCCCAGTTACGTCGCGCTTCGCATGGCGCAAATGCTGGCCGAGGCGGTGAAGCAAGAAACCATGAACTACTGGGCCTTCCAGCAAGCCGACAAGGAACGGGCCATTTTGATCGACCACATCGGCGGCTGCGAACGGATCCTCAAATCGCCGCTGCCACGCGTGTATAGCATTATGATTCGGCGATTTATCTTCGCGTTTCTTTTTGCCCTGCCCTTCGCCTTGCTCGACAAGGTTGGCATCCTTACGCCGCTCTTGACCATGTTCGTGGCCTATCCGATCCTGGCACTCGATCAAACCGGCTATGAACTGCAACAACCGTTCTCGACCAATCACCTGGGTCATTTGCCTCTCGACGAAATCTCCCAGACCATCGAGACGAATTTGGAGAACTTGCTGCCCTCGCTTCATGTCGCCGAGAAACAAGCTGCCACGGCGCCACCGACGCCCTAACCTGCGATGCACGCCAACACCAACGCCACACGGTACTGGGCCGACTGGGCCAAGCTGTGTTGATCGCGCCGGGCAGACTTGCTCTGCATGCAGGACACGGACGTAAACATTAGGGGACAACATCTTTTCGAGCAAAGGCTTGCGTCAATCAGCATTTAGGTTCCATCCAAATATTGCCGCGGAAACGCGGCCACGAATAGCTCCAAAAGCACTGATGTCCCATTCCGGTTCACGGCAATTTGGCGACCTGCGATCGTGCAAAATAGGCCGCGTGGCCTTCATCTGATCAAACCCTAAAACAAGTTCCCTCTAGAACCTCTTGGTCAATCGCCTTTTTTTGGCGACCGTTTGCCTGGAAGACGCCCGTGAGCGATACCAGCATCACCCCGAACTCCAGTGCCCTTCGTTTCGCGTTCCTCCAAGCGGGTGGCGAGCTGGGCGAGAGTATCCATGCGTTCGACTGGTCGGCCACACCTCTGGGTCCGATTGAAGCCTGGTCGCCCGCGCTGCGGATGGTCCTGAGCTTCATGCTCGCCAACCGCCAGCCCATGTTCCTGAGTTGGGGTCCGCAGCACATCGGCCTCTACAACGACACCTGCCGCTCATTGCTTGGTAGCAAGCATCCGAACGCCCTGGGGCAGTCGGCCCACGCTTGGTTTGGAGAAATCTGGAATCGGTCCAAACCGCGAATCGATACCTCCCTTCTTGGCGGTTCCGCGACCTACGACGAAGACCTCACGATTGTCATTAACCGCAACGGTTTCAACGAAGAAACGCACTGGCAGGTCGCCTTCAATCCCGTCCCCGACGAAAGTGTGCCCGGCAGCATCGGCGGCGTGCTCGCCGCGATGAACGACATGACGGCCAAGGTCCTCAGCGAACGGCGTTTGACGGTGCTGCGCGATCTGGGCAGGCGATCCGAACGAGCGAAGTCGGCACATGAGGCCTGCTTCGCCGTTGCCAAAGCCCTGGAAAACCACGCCAAGGAGATCCCCTTTGCCCTGCTCTATCTCAGCGACGCTAGCGGCAAACAGGCTCGTTTGAGCGCCACCACGGCAATAGAAAAAGACCACGACATCGGCCCAGCCGTCTTCGACCTGGAGTCAGGAGCAGAGCCCTGGCCGCTGGCCGAGGCCAAGCGAGAGCTGCAGCCGCTCTTCGTCCGCGATCTGGCGAGTCGCTTCGCCAATGTGCCCGCCGGTCCCTGGTCCGACGCACCCAACACTGCGGTGATCCTGCCGATTCTCGCTAGCAAGCAGCACGCACCGGCCGGGTTTTTGATCGCCGGAGTCAGCAGCCATTTAACGCTGGATGATGCCTAAAGGATCAAGACGATCTGGTTTACGCGCACGAGGAATGGGCGCGACTCAATCGCACCGTACAGAACACGCTAAGAACCGGCGTCGGATACGAACTCGATCTGCAAGCCTTTCGAGGCGGCCAGCCCATCTGGATCACGACGCGCGGCGAAGTCGTACGCGATTGGGCACGGAAACATCGTCGGCCTCACCGGCACGGCTCAGGACATCACCGAACGCATCCTTGACGAGATGGCGCTCAGGCAAAGCGAGGAACGGGTGCGCCTCCTCCGGGAAGCGGCGGCGGTGTAATTGACCCCCGACAATCCCGATACGATGTTGCACCAGCTCTTCGCCAAAATCGGGCCGCACCTCAAGCTCGACACCTACTTCAACTTCATGGTCCACGACGAGGGCAATGCCCTCAAGCTGGCTTCGTGCATCGGCATCGACGACGAAACCGCGCGCGGCATCGAAAGGCTGGAATTCGGTCAGGCAGTTTGCGGTACCGTCGCCATGCTTCGTAAGGCGCTTACGGCCAGCTTCATTCAAGAATCGAAAGATTCCAAGGTGCAGCTAGTCAAGTCGTTCGGCATTCGTGCTTATGCCTGCAATCCGCTTTTGGCCGGCGACCAACTGCTTGGCACCTTGTCCTTTGCCAGCAGAACGAGAGACGAATTCAGCGCCGAGGAGCTCGACTTCCTGCAAACGATTTGCCAGTATGTCACCGCCGCCTATGAGCGGCTGCGCTTGATCGGCAAGCTGCGCGAAGCCGACCGGGCGCAAGGACGAGTTTTTGGCAAGCCTGGCGCATGAACTGCGCAACCCTCTGGCCCCCATTCGCAATGGCTTGCAGATTCTCCGCTTTGGCGGCAGCGGCGAGATCGCCGAAAATGCCCGCAAGACGGAGCGGCAACTGGCACAGATGGTGCGCCTCATCGATGACTTGCTCGACTTGAGCCGCATCAGCCGGGGCAAGATCGAACTTCGCAGCGAACGGGTCGAACTGGTGAAGGTGATCCAGCAGGCGGTCGAAACCAGCCGCCCCCTCATCGATCAGGGGGGCACGATCTATTGATTGACGTGCCGACGGTTCCCATCTACGTCGGCGCCGACCTGACCCGCCTGGCCCAGGTCTTTTCGAACCTGCTCAACAATGCCGCCAAGTACACCGACCGCGGCGGGCGTGTGCAACTGAGCGTGCAGCGGCAAGGCGGCGAAGTCGCCGTATCGATCAAGGACAATGGTCTGGGAATCCCGCCTCCCATGTTGCCCAAGGTGTTCGACATGTTCACCCCGGTCGACCGCAATCTCGACCGGGCGCAGGGAGGCCTGGGCATCGGCTTGTCGATCGTCAGGCGCCTTGTGGAAATGCACGGCGGCAGCGTCAAGGCCAAGAGCGATGGCCATGGCATGGGAAGCGAGTTCATCGTGCGCTTGCCCGTCATGCTTTCGGTGGCAGAGGAGCATGCCCTTGCCGAGCATGCGAGCGGCCCATCGACCTTGAGGCGCATTCTTGTTGTGGACGACAATCGCGACGCGGCGTCGAGCCTCGCGATGATGCCTGAACTCATGGGCAACGAAGCCAAGACCGCTCATGACGGGCTGGAAGCACTTGAAGTCGCGCCCCTCTTTCGGCCCGACCTCATCTTCCTCGATATCGGCATGCCGCGGCTCAACGGCCACGAAACCGCGAAGCGTATCCGCGAACTTCCCTGGGGCAAGACCGTCACGCTGGTCGCGCTCACGGGTTGGGGACAGGACGAGGACCGTCGCAAATCCGAAGAGGCCGGTTTCAATTCCCACATGGTCAAACCGATCGAGCTTGCGGGGCTCGAGAAATTACTCACCAGCCTGGCGGCCAAATCGGCCTGAGGCAGTGCCTTACTTCGACACGGCTCCTTCTATTCCTGCCCCATCGTCTCCGATCGGGCCGCACCTTGCCGGTCGGGTTAGCGAGTTTCCCCGGCAATGCCATCGAGCCGGGCGATCGCATCGGCGGGCAACTGCAAAACCGCGGCCTGAAGGTTTTCGCGCAGGTGGGCAACCGATGAGGTGCCGGGGATGAGCAGGATATTGGGCGATCGTTGTAAGAGCCAGGCCAGCGCGACTTGCATTCTCGTGGCGCCAAGCGATGCCGCGACCGCATCGAGCGTGGCCGATTGAAGCGGATTGAAACCGCCGAGCGGGAAATAAGGGACAAAGGCGATGCCCTGACCGGCAAGTTCATCGATCAACGGATCGTCCGCGCGATGGGCCAGGTTGTACTCGTTTTGCACGCAGACAACCGGCGCGATCTGGCGAGCCTCGGCGATCTGAACAGACGATGCATTGCTCAGGCCGAGGTGGCGAATGTACCCCTTGCGTTGCAAGTCGGCGAGCGTGGCGAAACGCTCCGCAATCGAATCCTGACCTGGCTTGAAGCCGTTTGCTCGCCACAGGCGCAAGTTGACGACATCCAGGGCCGCAACGCCCAGGTTGCGCAAATTATCGTGCACGCCTTCGACCAGTTCGGAGGGCGATTGCGCGGGAATCCAGGAAGCATCCGCCCCACGCCGCCCACCGACCTTGGTGACAATCGTTAACCCTTGCGGGTAAGGGGCAAGCGCCTCGCGGATGATCTGATTGGTGATGTGCGGCCCGTAGAAATCGCTGGTGTCGAGGTGATCGACTCCGGCGGCCACTGCTTCGCAGAGCACCGCGAGCGCGGCAGAGCGGTCTTTTGGTGGACCAAACACACCCGGCCCAGCCAGTTGCATGGCGCCATAGCCGAGGCGGTTGACATTCCGATCTCCAAGGCGAAAAGTACCCGCTTTCCCTACTTCAGACATCGTTCAACTCCATGAAATAAGCGCCGGGGCAAACTCATTCCAAAATAAGGAAGGAGTCGTCCGGCAACAGATACGGCAAAACAACCGGAGGTGGACCGCGCACCCAAGCACCCTGGGATTCACCCATCCCATGAGGAATCCCCTGCCCCAGGAACCTTGTCCAAATCGCACGCGTGTGTTAAAACGGAGGAAGGCTCCGCATAATGACTATAGCGGAGACACTCTCCGGTATCAAGAGGTTGCGGTCCCATGGCTACGAAAAAGAAAGAAACGGCCGCGAGAAAACCGCGGGCCGATGCCCAGCGCAATCGCGAGCGGATCCTTGGGGTGGCCAAGGAGGCATTTACGCGGGCCGGGGCGGATGCCAGTCTCGACGAGATCGCCAGGTTGGCGGGCGTGGGGCCGGGAACGCTTTATCGCCATTTCCCCACGCGCGATGAACTTTTGGAAGCGGTGTATCGCACCGAAGTGGAAAAGCTTGCGGCGGCGGCGAGTCAACTGGCAAAGGAACTGGAGCCCATGGAAGCCGTGCGCGCCTGGCTCGTGATGTTTGTCGACTACATCGCCGCCAAGAAGATCATTGCCCCGGCACTATGCAACCTGGTTGAAAGCCGTGCCAGGGTCGTGGAAACCTCACGAATACAAGTTCAGGAGGCGATGCGATTCCTGGTGCAGCGCGCCGTCAAAAGCGGCGAACTGCGCAAGGACCTCGACCCGATCGACTTGCTCGCCGCCATCGTCGGCATGGCGCATCTCCCGATCCTGCCCGACTGGCAGCAAAGCGCCAAACGCCTCATCAACATTCTGATCGCGGGATCACGTCCGGAAAAATGAGACAGGACCGCCCAGGAAAAGGAATCTTGGCATGAATCGTTCGTTCTCTTTTGCGGCTCCCTGTTGTTCCTGGTCTGGCCAGGTTTCGGATGGTCCGCCGAATCGACCGTGACTTCTTCCACGGTCACGGTGGAAAATCGCACGTACGCCGTCTACGACTACGACGATCCCGCCACGAAGAAATTCCGGATTGTCATTCCCGAGGGGCTCAAGACCGTGCGCGGCTGTTGGTCGAATGCAACTATGGCGACGGGGATTCGCGGCAAAACTGGACTTTTTGCCACTACTATCGCGAGTTCATGCATTTGCATGATTTCGGCCCGGTCGCCTCGGCGGGCGATATTCCCCATGTGCGGGCGTTTCAGACCTTTCGTGACTGCTTGCGAAAAGTTAGTGTCACGTCCAGCCACGCCGAGCTGATCCATGCGCCCTATGTCGCCGTGGGTTTTTCTTCCGGCGGCGGATTCGCCAGCACGCTGATCACACGAGATCCAGACAAAACGATCGCGGCCGGCATCATCGACGCTTCGATGACCTCATGGCCTATAAGCGCAAGGATGACGAAGCCCGAGCCAAGGTCCTCGATCAACTAACCGCTGAGGCTCAGGAGCTAGGGATGGGCTATTGATGGAACATCCCGTCACGGCGATTTACGATGCCAATGTCTTGTACCCCGGCTCCATTACGTGATCTGCTCGTTCGGCTTGCCCATGCCGGCCTGGTTTGGGCACGGTGGACGGAAGCAATCCATGACGAGTGGATTCGCAATGTCTTGGCCAATAACTCTTCCCTATCGCCCAACCGACTGGAACGAACTCGAATCCTACTGAATGATGCCGTTCGCGATTGCCTCGTGACCGGCTACGAATCCCTGATTCAATCCTTGACCCTTCCTGATCCGGGCGATCGCCATGTTCTCGCTGCAGCTATCCGTGCCGAAGCTCAGGTTATTGTCACCTTCAACCTTAAGGATTTCCCTGCTCGTGTCCTTGCGGGATACAGCATCGAGACGGATGCACCCCGATGAGTTTCTATTGTCACTGTTCGATTCCGCACCGGGGCCGGTCTGCGCCGCAGTCAAACGCCAAAGAGAAGGGTTGCGCAATCCTTCCAAATCGGCGGAAGAGTTGCTTGGCACCTTTACAAGTCAAGGACTCGTGCATTTTGCAGTCAAGCTTCGTCAATTTGTCGAGTTGCTGTGAATCAAACAACCATTGCTATACATAATATTTGTGCGCCTAAATTGATCGCAAAAATAGAATCGGTAAAAACTTGTGCCTAAAATTAGCTTTTCAATAAAAACAAAGGCAACAGCCAAGTGATTGGCTGTCGCCTTTGTTTTTTAAGGAACTCACTGGATCATCGCTGGCCGATTCCCTGACTCCCTTCGTCTGAACCAACCCTTACTTCAACAGCTTCTCGATATCCCCCTGAATCGCCTTACCCCAGGCCTCATAGCCCTTTTTGCTCAGATGCAGGTAGTCGGGCATGACTTCATAGGCCAGACCGCCGTTTTCGTCGAGGAATTCCTTGCTGATGTCCTTGTAGAAAACCGTCTTGCCGTCATCGAGCTTGCTGATGATCGCGTTGATCTCGCCGATCTTCTTGTTCAATTTCGCCGCGGGAATCGTCCCCTTGTTCGCCTCCATGGCTTTGACCAGATTTCTCAGCTTTTGGATATCTGGTTTCTCTTGTTTCAATTCCTCGTTAATCGGCTTGACGCCTGCGGCGATCTGTTCCGCGCTTCGCAGGCCATCGTTGCCATTGCCCCGCGGGAACACGCCGAGCACGAGAATCTTGATGTCGGGCTTCTGCTTTTTCAGTTCTTCGACGATCGCCTTGATGCCGCCGGCGATCTGTTCGGCCGAGTGGCCCCCGGTGTTGTTGGTGCCGATCATAATGACCGCGGCCTTGGGCTTGAGGTTTTCCAGTTCCTTGCCGTCGGTAATGCGCCAAAGGATGTGGCCGGTTTGATCGCCGCCAATGCCGAGGTTGACGGGTTTGAATGCGCCAAAATAATTCGACCAGATCGCCTTTTGTCCTTCCCAGCCATGGGTGATCGAGTCACCAAGGAAGATGACATCGCCTACGCCCTGGCTCTGCTCGATCCGCTTGAGGAACTCCTGATGGCGCGGAATATCGCGATTGAGTTTCTTGACGGCGGGATTTTCCGACGTGCTCTGCGCTTGCGCGGGCATGGTGGAAAACGAAAGCCCTGCCATCAGCACGCAGCTGGCGCTAATCAAACGATACATGATGCTCCACTCCTGGGTATTGGCGTCTCGCAACGAGCGCTTTGCGCATTCTATTAAAGGTCCAAGCTGGCGAAGGCCCAGGCTGGCTTTCGGAAATCGATTTCCGTCGCCAAAATTCGCCGCAGTCGTCATGGAGCATACAACGGCGGCATGGCGAAACCCCGTCGCCAACCCTCCCACCTACGACCGTTTCGATGCCAGGAGCTTAAAGCGATGACGTCCTTTGCAGGCTTGGTCCACGCCGCGACCTGGGGAGCCACGCTGATCCTGGGTGCACCTCCTCCGTTCGAAGGGGAGAAAACAAGCTGGCACGGCTTCGACCGTTACGACTTCCTCATGGACGAAACCACCTTCGCGATCAAACCGCACAAGGCCGGCGCCGATGAAGGGAACGCCGTCCGGCATCAAGTGAAGGGGCAACTGCGCTGTGTTCTGGTGGCACCGAAACAGGCCGCCGAAGGCAACCCCTGGTCGTGGCAAGGTTATTACTTCGACCATGCGCCGCAGGCGGAAATCGAACTACTCAAACGGGGCTTTCATATCGGTTTCGTCTATGCGGATGCCGGCAAACCCTGGGACGCCTGGTACCAGTTCCTCACCGACAAAAAGGGGCTATCGAAGAAGCCTTCCTTCGTCGGGATGAGCCGGGGCGGGCGCAACGCCTACACCTGGGCCACCCTCAACCCCGACAAGGTGTCGAGTATCTATGTCGACAATCCCGCCGTTAGCCCTGAAGCGATCGGCCGGCTCGGCGATCTGGCCAACGCCGATGTGCCGATCCTGCAAGTTTGCGGCACGCTCGACCCCATCCTCGGCAACCACACTCTGGTGATCGAGGGCATCTACCAGCAACTGGGCGGGCGCATCTCGATGATGATCAAGGATGGCGCCGCCCATCACCCGCACAGCCTGCGCGACGCCAAACCGATTGCCGATTTTGTCGAAGCGAGCCTGAAGCCGGTTGTCGCCAATCCACCCGCATTCGTGGGCAAGCCGATCACGAAGACCTCGTTTTACGGCACCGAGAATACCTACCGTGAAATTCCCGGTGAGAACCTTTTTGCCGCCTGCCGCGGCCCCTGGTTCGCGCCGGCCTATGACCGATACGAGTTTCGCATCGAGGGCGTCCGCATGCCCGCCTGGATGATCGTGCCGAAGACACCGGCGCCTGGCAACCCGTGGGTATTGCGCGCCGACTTCGTCCCACGCGATGCGGCAGTCGATCTCGCACTGCTTGAGCGCGGGTTTCATATCGTCACCGGTCCGATTCCCACCGACACCGATGGACCGGTGCTCGAACAGTGGAACCGTCTTTACAAGGTGTTGACCGAAGCCGGACTGTCGAAGACACCGGTGCTCGAAGGAGCCGGCGGCGCGGCGGGCGAAGCCTACGCCTGGGCCATCGCCAATCCCGACCGCGTTTCTTGTATCTATGCCGAAAACCCGGTCATGAAAACCTTCATGGTGAAGACCCAGCCACTTGAGCAACTGGCGCCGCTGGCCAAGGCCAATGTGCCGGTCCTTCACGTTTGCGGCAGCCGCGATCCGTGGCTGGAGAGCCAGACGCGCGTGCTCGAAAGGAGATATAAGGAACTGGGCGGCATGGTGACGGTGATCGTTGACGAAGGCAAGGGCCATTACCCAACCGCGCCGCGCGAGATCAAGCCTGTCATCGATTTCCTTCTGAGCTGTCAGCCGGCGGCCAAGCAGGCCGCGACTCCCGAGTCACCAGACCAAAAGGCGGACACTCCATGCAGCCAGGCTTACAAGTTCGACAAGACGACCTCGAGCGAGGTGCTTGCTCGCTACCTCGCTCGAGCCATCTCGGTCGAGGGGATCCTCAACGGCTGCGGTGACTTGGGCGACAACATCCGCATGTTGAAGGAGACCTCGGCGCCAAGTTCATTGGCCGCGCTCTTTGTCTTGCCTGGGACTGGGTACGCAGCAATGATCTTCGTCGATGGAAGGAACGGTCCATAAACCAGACGGCAGGCCCACCCTCCACGCAACCCAACTCCATCCCGATTCCTTCCTCAAGTTCAGCGAGAACCTCTCATGTCTTTGCCATGGGCAACCTCTTTCAAACGACCCGCCCTATTCTTTTCGTTGGGCCTGCTGCAACTTGCAGCCACCTCCGCCTCGGCACAACCGCCCGTGCGCAAGTTCGATGCTCCCGGCGCCCCGCCCTTTCAAGTGTTAAAAACCGGCGAAAACCCACCGCTCGACGCCAACGACAACTTTGTCATCGGCCCCGACTACAAAACGGCGCCTGAGCGCAAACCCGTCGACGGCGTGCCGCAAGGCAAGGTAAAGCAATTCGTCATCGATTCGAAAGAAACCAAACTGTTCAATCCGGGAATCGCGCGCAAGGTCTTCGGCAAGGTCGATCCCAACAACCCGAAGACCTTAATCGTCGAAACCCACACGATCGATTACAAACGCCCCATCACCGTCTATGTTCCGGCCCAGTATGTACCGGGCAGTGAAGCCCCGTTCATGGTTTGCCACGATGGGCCTGGAGGCAAACCGAACATGGAATTTGCCCGCATCTTCGACAACTTGATCGCGCAAAAACGCATACCGCCCATCGTGGTCATCCAGATCGCCAACGGCGGCGGCGACGCGCAGGGCCACGAGCGCGGCAAAGAATATGACACCATGTCGGGTGCGTTTGCCGATTACATCGAAACCGAAGTGCTGCCGCGCGTCGAAAAAAACTGCGAAGTGAAACTGACAAGGGACCCCGACGGCCGCGCCACCATGGGCAATAGCTCCGGCGGTTCCGCCGCGCTCATCATGGCCTGGTACCGACCCAATCTTTACCATCGCGTGCTGACGACTTCCGGTACCTTCGTGAACCAGCAGTGGCCCTTCGACCCCGAGACTCCCGGCGGCGCCTGGGATTTTCATGACAAGCTCATTCCGAACAGCCCCAAAAAGCCCTTACGGATTTTCCTCTCGGTAGGCGACCGCGATCTGTTGAACCCCAATGTCATGCGCGACAACATGCACGACTGGGTCGAAGCCAACCACCGCATGGCCAAGGTGCTGAAAGAGAAGGGCTACGACTATCAGTACCTCTTCTGCCGCAACTCCGGCCACAGCGTGGGCAACGCCCAGGCGCAATTCCTGCCCCACGCCATCGAATGGGTGTGGAAGGGATATGCTGCCAAGTGAATGGGAAACAGAAGATCTCCCAAGGCAGAGATCTTCTGTTTCCCATTCAGACTTTGTCCGAGACAACGCTCTCGGCGGCATCCGCAAGATCGTGGTGCATGACGGTCACCGCGGCCCCAAGGAGATCGGCTGCGGCCCGAATTCCTGGCTGGCTGACCGGTCCCAAGCTCCGTGGCGCCGGCGCCCTTTTTGATTTTGGCTGCTACGGCGCCGACTTGGCCACCTGGCTAATGGAAGTCAAGCGGCCGAACACAGTGACCGAAATCCTCGACGCCGCCAGTCGTTCCGCCACCACGGGCAAAACCGTTCCATTGGCCGATGCGCCCGCGTTGAGGAAGTAATCCATCGGCCCCCATCGCTTGAAAGTTCATAGATTGATCAAGTCAACCGACTCAACGAGCGCACCGTGAGCCAGCAAGTCAGCACCAATCCGATTTCAGAACATGCACTGTTTCTGAAACTTTTCGTCACCAACGCTGGCGGCTGGTGACGAAGACTCCGCTTCGTTGGATCTTTTTTTTTCCTCCTTTTCTTTACTTCACGATTTTTCCGCGCGGGCTGCCCTGCCATTGCCCTGACGCAGAGCCTTTCCATTCGTTGCTTGTGCAACCGAAACGGCAAACGCGTCGGCCCATCATCCCGCTTGCGAGAACTCATTGATGGAGGTCGGTTCGATGTTTGTAAGTCTTGCCTTGATTGCCATGGGTCTGGTTCTACTTGTGTCGGGTGGTGAGTTTCTTCTGCGCGGAGCCGTAGGGGTGGCCACGCTATTGCGCTTGTCCCCGGCGGTCATCGGGCTGACCGTTGTTGCCGCCGGCACCTCGGTTCCCGAACTTGCCGTCAGCGCCGTCGCGACCTTTCAAGGGAAGCCCGATATCACGGTTGGAAATGTCGTTGGGTCGAACATTTTCAATATTGCGTTCATTCTCGGTGTCGCTGCCTTGATCCGGCCGCTCGCCATCACCGGCAACACGATTCAGCTTGAGTACCCGGTGCTCGCCCTGGTCACCCTACTTTGCCTGGCGGTTTGCGATCACGGCGCGGTTCATCGACTCGACGCCGTTTTGTTCCTCGTGGTCTATGTGGCGTTCGTGGCCTACATGGTCCGTCTGGTGCGCGGTCAACTCTCCGATCAAGAATCCAAGCAACTTGCCGCGGAAACGAGGGAGTTGCAGCCGCAAGAATCTCGTCCTCCGCGAACCCTTTTGAGCCTGGTACTCATCGCCGGCGGCGTGATCCTCCTTTCGGTCGGCGCCCACGTCACGGTGAGCGGCGCCGTGGAAATTGGCCGATTGCTGGGACTGTCAGAGCGCGTGATCGGTTTGACCATCATTGCCGCGGGCACCGGCCTTCCCGAGGTTGTCACCTCGCTCGTATCGAGCATCCGGGGCCGCGACGATATCGCCATCGGCAATGTGATCGGTTCCAACCTTTTCAACATCCTGGGCATCCTGGGCATCAACGGACTGATCGCCCCCCTACCGATCGATTCGCAGATCGCGGCGAGCGATAACTGGTGGATGCTCGGCGTCACCCTTTTGTTGTTTCCGCTCATGTACACGGGGCGAAGGATCAACCGGCTCGAAGGACTAAGCTTGATCATCGTCTATTTGGTCTACATGGGTCTCCTTCTTTACCGCTGAAAGAGACAGCCGGCGCAATAAGCCAAATCCGAAAACAGCACGCGGCTCGCTTCGAGCCGCGCCCACGAATTTCCTCACGCAAACCCAGAAACCGGCACACGAGTTGCCGCGTGCCTAGGATTCCCCTGAGCCTACACTCTCTTCGTCCCACGCTCGTTTGAGCCCATCGAGGTACCTCACCTATGAAGCGGCATCTGCGAATTGCCTTCCTCCTCTTCCTCACGGCCTCCTCCACGGCATGGGCCTTTTGGCCCGATTACGATGGCGCCCAGTTTCCCAAGGCCTATTTTCACGAAGGGTTCGCTTGCGAGCATGGCTCGTGGAATCGTGCGCGCCGTGTTGGCTACAAGGTCATCCGCATTCCGATGAACGGGAGTCAAGCCACCGGTGAATACGAGGATTTCCTCACCGGCTTCGTCACCAAGGAGGGGAATGTCTGGGGCCGGCCGGTCGGCGTGACGGTCGCCGGCGACGGGGCCTTGATGGTAACCGACGACGGTTCCGGCACCATCTGGCGCGTCGCTTACAAGGGCAAGTAATCAAACACGCCTCCTCCAGTGGAGCGATTGCCATGCGCGGCCGCGCGGCCGCGCGGCCTTCACCTTGATCGAATTGCTCGTTGTGATCGCCATCATCGCGGTGCTCATCGGCCTGCTGGTGCCGGCGGTCCAAAAGATGATGAGATTCTGTTTCCGGATTCGATGACAACAGAAACTCGTTGAGGTTCCTACCGCCTCACAGCCTCTTTACAAAACGCCGCGAATTGTCGTAGCAAAATCGAAATCACACCCTCTTTCACTTCCGGGGAGTCTCTCCATGTCCGAGTCGAGTGATCGTCGTGAGTTTCTGCGCACTTCCCTTGCCGGGGCGGCGGCCCTGGCCACCATCAACCAGGGCCCTGCGGCAAGCGCCGATGAAGGAGATCGAGGCTTGCCCACAAGACCGCTGGGTAAGACAGGTGAAAAGGTCTCGATGCTTTGCCTGGGTGGCTGGCACATCGGCTCGGTGACGGACGAAAACGAAGCGATCAAGATCATGCACACGGCGCTCGATAATGGCATGACCTTTTTCGACAACGCCTGGGACTATCACGACGGCGGCAGCGAAACGATCATGGGCAAGGCGCTCGCCTTCGAAGGCAAGCGCAAACAATGCTTCTTGATGACCAAGAACTGCGGCCGCGATGCCAAGACCGTGCAGCAGCATCTGGAAGACAGCTTGCGCCGGCTCAAAACCGACGTGATCGATCTGATGCAGTTTCATGAAATCAACTACGACAACGATCCGGAATGGATTGTGGAGCGAGGCGGGCTCAAAACCCTGATCGACGCCAAGAAGGCGGGAAAAATTCGCTATCTCGGCTACACGGGCCACAAGGATCCGCGCACGCACTTGAAAATGCTGCCGGTGCACACCTGGGACACGGTGCAAATGCCGATCAACATTTGCGACTGGCACTATCGCAGTTTCACCAAGCAGGTGCTGCCTGAAGCCCAGAAAGCCGGAGTCGCCGCAATTGGCATGAAGAGCCTGGGCGGCGGCGCGAACGGCATGGGCCGCTTCGTCAGCGCGGGCATCTGTTCGGTCGAGGATGCCTTGACCTATTCCCTCAGCCAGCCGATCGCTTCGCTGGTCGTCGGCATCGATTCGATGAAAGTCCTCGAACAAGACCTCAAAATAGGCCGCAACTTCAAGCAGCTCGACGAAGAGGGAATTCAGAAACTCGCCGCCAAGGTCAAAACGGTGGCGGGCGATGGCCGGCACGAGCGGTTCAAATCGACGCAAATGTACGATGGGGCCTACCACCGCGCCCAGCATGGTTTGACGGAAAAGGATGTCCAAGGTTAATGGGTCGGCGGAGAACCGCCTTCCCCATCCACCGGTCCCATGGCCAGCTCTCTGACAAACGCCCGATCCACTTGCGACTTCGCAATGGGGTCCGGCCGTTTGTTCATTTTTTGCACAGTACGGCCATGGAGCGAAAAAAACTCTCTCCTCTTTCTTGCGTGCATTGATCGACGGCGGTAGGTGCAATTATGATGGCATCAACGCAACGATCGAGGATGAGAACCGATGAACAACCGCATGCTTCGCCTTGGCCGCGAAATCTTGCAAGCTCTGCTTTCCGGAGCCCTCGTGGTGTGGATCTGCTCGGCACCGCTGGTGTGGATTCTGCAAGACGGCCTGGGGCCCGACATGGTTGAAAGCGGGGTTGGCCGGGCGTTGATCAAGTTCTTAGTCTTATGGGGCCTTCCCGCGCTCTTACTCGCCACTCCCCTGGTCGGCATGGCCATGCTTGAACGGCGGTCCGCAGCCAAGCGAGCGTCGCAGGGCAAGCAGGCGAGCTAAGCAGGTCACGCCGCTTCCGGTCATCGGTTGCCAACTGCCAAGTCTGGACTGCTCGGACTTTCCCACGCAAATCATCGCAAGACCTCTTTCAACACCCGGCTCGCGCAACGCGAGGCCGGGCGTTCATTCCATTAGGAGTCGTCCCCGCGAGGCGTAGGATAGCTGCCGTGCGGAAATAAGTGTTTTCTCGCATCAGGCAGGCAAACAGAAAAACCTCATGAGCATGGCAGAGACCCAGGTATTGATCGCGGGGGCCGGGCCGACGGGGCTTGTCCTGGCGCTCTGGCTGGCGAAGGCCGGCATTTCCGTGCGCCTGATCGATCGCAAGCCGAGTCCCGGCGAAGGTTCTCGGGCGATCGTCATCCATGCGCGCACGCTCGAGTTCTATCGTCAACTCGGTATCGCCGCCGACCTGATTGCCAGGGCGTTTCGAGTCGATCGGCTCAACCTGCGTAGTGCCACGCGCAAAGTGGCAACCCTCTCGTTCGAAGATGTCGGTAAAAGCGAGAGCCCCTACCCGTTTGTGATCAGTTATCCGCAAGACGCCCACGAACGCTACCTGATCGACTGTCTGCATGCCCTGGGCATTGAAGTCGAATGGAACACCGAGTTGATCGCCGTCACGCAAAACCAAGAAGCCGCGCACGCGGTGCTTCGCAAAAACGGCGCCGAGGGAACGTGGACCGGACCCTACCTCTGTGGATGCGACGGAGCCCACAGCGCAGTCCGGCATAGCCTGAATATCGGCTTTCCAGGGGGAACCTACGACCAGCTTTTCTATGTGGCCGATGCCCTGGCTCAGGGCGAGTGGTCCGGCCATGAACTGACCGCGTTCATCGCCCCCAAGAGCTTTTGCCTGGTGGTGCCGGTGCGTGAGCAAGGGATGTTTCGCTTCATCGGCCTGGTGCCCGAGGCACTACTTGAGAAAGCCGATGTCGCCTTTGCCGATTTGCAGGCCGGTGTCGAACAACAAACCGCCACCTGCATTACCCAAGTCAACTGGTTCTCAACCTACCGGGTTCATCACCGGGTCGCGGAACAATTCCGGAAGGGTCGAGTTTTCCTGGCAGGCGATGCGGGCCATGTTCACAGTCCCGCCGGCGGACAGGGGATGAACACCGGCATCGGCGACGCGGTGAATCTGGCCTGGAAACTGGCCGCCGTGCTTCGCGGTCAATCCGCGGCAAGTCTCCTCGATTCCTACGAACCGGAGCGGATCCCCTTTGCCCAGTCGCTGGTTGCCACGACCGACCGCGTTTTCGAATTCGCCGTGGGGCGCGGTACGATCAATGAGCTGGTGCGGACCTATCTGGTTCCCTACCTGCTGCCGCTGGCCTTGCGTTTCGCGGCCGTGAGGCGGGCACAGTTCCGGCTCGTCTCCCAGACGCGCATCACCTACCGCGAATGCGATTTCAATGCCGGCGCGGCGGGCAGTCTTCGAGGGGGCGACCGGCTACCCTGGGTCGAAGCGCTCGACAACTTCACGCCTCTACGTTCCCGCGAATGGCAGGTGCATGTCTACGGCCAGCCAAGTCCCGCCCTGGGCGATTTTTGTTCCCGGCGCCATCTCGCGCTTCACGCCTGGCCATGGACGAAGCAGGCAGGCCAGGTCGGATTGAGGAAAGATGCCTGTTACCTGGTACGACCCGATGGCTACATCGGATTCATTTCGAGGGCGCAGCATGTGGATGAACTGGAGACCTACCTGCGACCACTGAGCGGCGACGAATAAGAAGCCAAAAGAACTTGGTTTGTTCTGCCGGAGCGATTCCGCCCACGATTATACTCAATTTCGCTCTTCGAAGTCGCTTGAATCGCAATGGGCGGCTCCCTCAAAGGAAGGAACCGCCCATTTCATTCAGCATTAGATGTCGCCGCCGCCCGTGACAGGCTTGGGAGGCGCATTCTGCGCGGGAGGATTTCCCGGAGGCGCGTTGCCGGGAGCGGGATTTCCCGGTGCCGCATTACCGGGAGCGGCGTTCCCGGGATTCACCTTGGGCGCGGGCAATTCGCCCGGGATCGCCTTCTCAGGCAGCGGATCATTCGCAAGCGGATTGGGACGCGGGACCGAACGCGGCGCCGAGTTCGAAAGCGAGTGACTACTGGGCCCAAGCATTTTGAGCCGTTCAAGCAGCGTAATGGCGGCCGTTTCGGCCGGCGAGATCGGGACCAGGTCGCCGCCGCCCAGAGCCTGGTAGGCGTTGACCACAGCCGAAAGTTGCTCTCTCTTGGTGTCGATTAAGTCCATCCTCGCGTCCATCAAGTCGCGCTGCGCGAAGAGCACATCGATGTATTCGGCCCGCGCGTTTTGGAACAGTTTCGTCGCATTGTCGACCGAGCCTTCCAGCGCCTCCAACTGCTTCTTTTTCAGGTCGATGCTCTTGCGGTAGTTCTCCGCCATCGATACCCGGTTGATCACTTCGGTGAAGGCGTTCAGGATCGTGCGCTGATAGTTGTAAATGCTCTCCAACTGCTTGGCGTTCGCGCTCAAATAGGCAGCCCGGATCGCCTTCTTGTTCAACAGCGGTCCGACGAGATCGCCGGCGGCGGCGGCGGCGATCGATTCGGGAGTGAACAGATACTTGGGGTTAAACGCTTCCGTACCGACCGCGGCATTGAGCGAAAGCCTGGGATAGAAATCGGCGCGGGCGACGAAAACATCGAGGCCGGCGGCCGCGAGCTCTCCTTCGGCCTGACGAATATCGGGCCGGTTCTGAATCAGTTGCGAGGGCAATCCCACGCTCAACGCGTGGAGGGTCAGATCGAAGAATTTGCTGGAGTCGCGTTCGACCGTCCTCGGGTAACGATTGATCAGGAAGTTGATCCGGTTCTCGACCTCGATGATCGTCTGCTTGACGATCAGCTTTTCGCTCTGGTTCCTTTTGACTTCCGCCTCGAACCTGAGCACCCCAAGCTCGGTGCCGCGGCCGGCATCCTTCTTGGCCTGGGCCATTTGCAAGCTTTGCTCTTGCAGCTCGATCGTTCGGTTCAGGTTTTCAATCCGTTTGTCGAGAGCCATCAGCCGGTAATAGTTCTCGGCAATTTCGGCCACCAGTTTGGTCACGAAGAAGTTGCGTTTTTCCGCGGCGGCAATGTAACGCTGTCCGGCGGCGTCGCGGGCATTGCGCAATTTGCGCCAGATGTCGATTTCCCAGAAGACGTTGATGCGGCCCACCGAGTTCCACAGAGGATCGGGGATGAGCGTGCCAGGCAAGATCGAAAGCTGGCTATCGATCGCGCCATCGCGGGTGTAAAGGCTGGGCTTATCGACGCTGCCGCCGGCGCCGATCGTCGCAAAGGGCAAATAAGCACCCTGGCGGGCGAGCACATCATTACTCGCGACTTCGACTTCTTGTTCGAGGATCTTCAGTTCCCGGTTTTCGGCAAGGCCCTGGTGGATCAGGGTCGTGAGGACCGGGTCGTTGTAAAACTCTTCGACCCGAAGCTGCGAGGAGTTTTCCCCTTGATTGGAAACCTCATCGAACTCGACCTGCGGGTTGTTTTCCTCGTTAAGGGTTCCTTTGTAGTCAACCGGCAAAATGGGACCGCCATCCGCTTCACGCAGAGCTGGGATGTGGCAAGCTGGGAGCGCCAGGAGCATGCCGCAGGCAATTGCTCGCGCAATCCCACGCTTTTTAGGCCTAGCATTCGGTTTTTTCATGGCTCGGTCCAGTCGCTCTGCCTTGGATCGGGGACGATCGTAACGGATGTATCGGCTCTACCGGTGAGGAAACTTCAAACAGCAAGCAATATTCCTCAAGCTGCATTGCGATTCCGTAAGGTTCTGACAGCTAACCCCAAAGTCCTCCCGCGCGCCCACTTAGGACGGAGTCGT
>Ga0208492_1000263_pt1 | contig 50087 bp, 47 predicted proteins | sample Subbioar_CSW14AB_FD_184820 | JGI IMG/M metagenome (GOLD analysis project Ga0208492, IMG submission 184820) | Serpentinite rock and fluid subsurface biosphere microbial communities from McLaughlin Reserve, California, USA - CR12Mar_CSW14AB (SPAdes) | ecosystem: Environmental > Terrestrial > Deep... | reverse complement strand
TAGTCCTTGAACATGTCGTAGCTGGAGCACGCCGGCGAGAGCAGGACCGCGTCGCCGCTCTTCGCCATCTCGGCGGCGCGCGCCACCGCGTCTTCCATCGAAGTCGCGCGTGCGATCGGGAACGACGGGCCGAGCGCACGCATCGTCGCGTCGGCGATCAGCCCCGCGGCTTCGCCGATCACCACGACCCCGCGCCCCTTGTCGCGGAGCGCGTCGACCAGCGGTCCGTACGAACCGCCCTTGTCGCGTCCGCCGGCGATCAGCACGCCCTTCTCCTCGCGCAGACCGAGCAGCGCGGTCACCGAGGCGCCGACGTTGGTGCCCTTCGAGTCGTCGTAATAGCGGACGCCGGCGAGCTCGCCGACGAACGCCGTGCGGTGCGGCAGCCCGCGGAACGCGTCGACCGCGCCCTCGAACCCGGTCGCATCGCGCGTGATCGTTCGCGCCGCGGCCCACGCCGCGCACAGGTTCTGCACGTTGTGCCGCCCCTCGAGGTGGAACGTGGAGAGGGGCATCGAGACGGAGGTGGTCCGATCGATCAGACGGTCGCCCTCGACGCCCACCGAGGCGGGTGCGGGTCCGTCGATGGTCTCGAGCTTTCCATAACCAAGCGATGCAATGCGCGCGGAGAGCTCGTCGCCGTACGGCACGATCGCCACGTCCTCGACGGTCTGCGCCTTGAACGCCCCGCCCTTGGCGACCGCGTACGCCTCGAACGACGAATAGCGATCGAGGTGATCGGGCGTGATGTTCATCAGCACCGAGGCGCGCGGGCGGAACCCGGCGACGCGCTCGAGCTGGAAGGACGACACCTCGACGACCGCGATGCCGCCGGCGAGCACGCCCGGATCTCCGTCGAGGACCGCCTTCGAGACCGGCGTGCCCAGGTTGCCGCCGGCGAACACCGGACGACCGCTGGTCGCGCAGAGGGCGGCGCACAGCTCGGTCGTGGTGCTCTTTCCGTTCGTGCCGCCGACCGCGACGATCTCCGCCTCGCAGTACCAGCTCGCGAGCTCGAGCTCGCCGACGATGCGCGCGCCGCGGCGCTCCGCCTCGCGCAGGATGGGCAGGTTCGGCACGCCCGGCGACACCACGACCAGATCGGCAGAGGCGAAGTCGATGCCCGCGTGCCCGCCGAGCACCATCTGCACGCCCAGCGCGGTCAGCGCTTCGGCCTCCGGCGCACTCGGGCGGCTGTCGGTCGCGACGACCTGCGCTCCCTTGGCCACGAGCAGACGTGCCGCGGCATCCCCGGACGAACCCAGGCCCACGACGACGGCGCGCTTCCCGACGAGATTCTTCATCACCGCACCTTCAGCTGGGCGATGCTCACCAGCGCGAGCAGGATGGAGATGATCCAGAACCGGACGACGATCTTCGTCTCGGGCCACCCCTTCTTCTCGAGGTGGTGATGGAACGGCGCGCGGAGGAACAGGCGCTTGCCCTCCCCCGTCAGCCGTCGCGTGAGCTTGAAGTACGAGGTCTGGAGCGCGCTCGACCCGGCCTCGAGGACGAAGATCCCGCCGAGGATCAGCGAGAGCAGCTCGCTCTTGGTCAGCACCGCGAGCATTCCGATGCCGCCGCCGAGCGAGAGCGCTCCGACGTCGCCCATGAACACGCTCGCGGGGAACGAGTTGAACCAGAGGAAGCCGACGCCGGCGCCAATCATCGCGCCGCAGTAGATGGTCAGCTCACTCGCTGGAGAGAGCGCTGGGATGTCGAGGTACCTCGCGACCGAGAACATGACCTCGGGTTTCGACAGCGCCTCGCGGGTCTCGGGACCGATCGCCGACAGGTACTTCGCGAGCACGATCCCGCTGAAGACGGCGCCGGTCAGATACGCGATGACGAGGTACGCCAGCGCGTTGACGATCACCGGACCGATCGCGAGCCCGTCGGCGCCGTCGGTCAGGTTCACCCCGTTCGACATGCCGACCACGCAGATCAGCGCGAACGAGCCGTACAACCAGCCCGGCAGGACGATCGGATGCTTGCTGAAGGCGACGAACGGGATGGCCAGGTGGAACCGGACCGACAGCCAGTCCTGCGGCAGGCCTGCGTGCGGGATGAACACGTAGGCGAGCGCCGCCCCTCCGACGAGGAACTGGCCGATCAGCTTGTAGCGTCCGGCGAGCCCGGCGGAGCTCTTCTGGTTGATCTTCAGGTAGTCGTCGAGGTACCCGATGACGCCGTAACCAGCGGTCACCGCGGCGGTCGACCACACGAAGACGTTGTGCGGATCGGCCCAGAGAATCGTGGGGACGAGCAGGCAGAGGATGACCAGCGCACCGCCCATCGTCGGCGTCCCGCGCTTGACCTGGTGGTGCGCCGCCTCGTCCTCGCGCACGACCTGCCCGATCTGCTTCTTCTGCAGCTCGCGGATGAACCACGGGCTCATGAGGAAGCTCATGAGCATCGCGGTGATCGTCGCGGCCACTGCGCGGAACGGGATGTACCGGAGGACGTTGAGTCCCCCGAGCCAGGGCGCCTTGTGACGGAGTGGATAGAGGAGCTCGAAGAGCATGGTGGCTAGGCTCCCCCGTCTGCGCGCGAGCCATCCGGGATCTCGCCACCGCGGGCCAAGATCGCGTCGACGACGATCTCGGCCGTGACGCCCCGCGAAGCCTTCACCAGCACCAGATCGTTCGGACCGATCCGGTCCGCGATCGCGGTGCCTGCGCGGCTGTTCTCGTACGACTCGACCGCGCAGCCGGCCAGGGCGAGCGCCTTCGCGTACCGGTCGGCGAGCCCGCCGAGGGTGACGACCAGGGCCGCGTCGGCGGCCACGAGCTTCGCCGCGACCTCGTCGTGCGCCGCCTCGGCATGGTCGCCGAGCTCGCGCATCTCGCCGGCGACGATCACGAGCCTCTTGCCCGCGCCGCGTGCGAGGCCCTTGGCGACGTCGATCGAGGCGACGAACGCCGCCGGGCTCGCGTTGTAGGTGTCATCGAGGACCAGCGCACCGTCACGGCGGTGGCGCAGCGCGAGTCGGCCCGGTACGGCCCGGACGCGACCTGCGAGCGCTCGCTCGAGCTCGATGCCGTCGACCGGCGACAGCCCCAAGAGCTCGAGCGCGGCGTCCGCGGCGGCGACCGCGCCGACCGAATCGAGCGCGGCCATCTCGCCGAGCAGCGGCAGCACGAACGAGAGCCCGGGGCGCGGCGAACCGTCGGCGCGCGCGGTCCGCTCGATCGAGACGCGCGCTCGACCGCTCTTCTCGACGGCCGATTCGACCATGCGGTACGCGGCGCCCTGCGAACGGCCGAAGCCGAGCGGGATGACCTCGTCACGGGCGGCGAGCAGCGCCGCCGTGGCCCACGCGTCGTCGGCGCACGCGATCGCAAACGAGCTCGCGCCCGCGAGGACCGCCGACTTCTCGCGCGCCACGGCCTCGCGCGGAGTCGCGAAAGAGGCGGCGAGCCCCTCGGCGTGCGCGATGCCCACGTTGACCAGCACGCCGATGTCCTGGGCGGCGATCGCCGCGAGCGCCGCGATCTCTCCGCGCACGCTGGTGCCCATCTCGATCACCGCGACCCGGTGCGGGTGCTCGAGGCAGAGCAGCGTCATCGGCACGCCGATGCGGTTGTTCAGGTTGCCGCGGGTGGCGAGCACCGCCTCGTCACCGAGGGCAGACGCGACCGCCGCAGCGCACAGCTCCTTGGTCGTCGTCTTGCCGGCCGAGCCGGTGATCCCGATGACGACGGCGCCGTCGCGGTGGGCGCGCGCCCAACGGAGCCGATGCGCCCGCGCGACCTTGCCGAGCGCCGCGAGCGCGTCGTCGACGACGAGCACGGCGACGTCGGCCGCGATCTGGATCGGCTTCTCGACCACCAGCAGCGCCGCACCTGCCGCGATCGCCGCGTCGACGAAGCGATGCCCGTCGTAGCTCTCTCCACGCAGCGCGAAGAACGCGTTGCCAACACGGACGGCGCGGGAGTCGGTGCACACGCCGACGATCGCGCGCTCGGGCGCGCCGCGGACGAGCACGCCGCCCGTCGCGAACGCGATCTCGGCGGCGGTGAACGCGGCCCGGTTCTCGGGAATCGCGGTGGCCATCAGGGAGCCCTCCGCTTCGCGAGCGCCTTCTTCGCCTCGGCCACGTCGTCGAACGGACGCTTCTCGGTGCCGATGATCTGGTAGTCCTCGTGCCCCTTGCCCGCGATGAGGACGACGTCGTCGGCCGTGGCGTGCAGGATCGCCTGCTCGATCGCGATCGCGCGATCGGCCTCGACGAAGCGGGCGCGGCGCGCGACCGCGAGCTCCGTCGTGTCGGGCAGATCGCTCATGCCTTCGAGGATCGCGTCGATGATCTTTCGCGGGTCCTCCGTGCGCGGATTGTCGCTCGTGACGAAGGCGAGATCGGCGCCGTCGGCGACCGCGCGTCCCATCGGCCCACGCTTGCCCGGATCGCGATCGCCGCCGCAGCCGAACACGCAGAGCAGCCGCCCCTTGGCGAGCGGTCGCAGCGTCTGGAGCACGCGTGCGAGCGCGTCGGGCGAGTGGGCGTAGTCGACGAGCACGACCGGATCGCCGGCCGCCGGATTCGACGCGAGCTCGAGGCGGCCGCGTGCGCCAGGAGACGCTCCGAGCGCCTCGGCCGCGCGCTCCGGCGCGATCTCCATCGCCACCAGCATGCCGAGCGACAACGCGAGGTTCGCGAGGTTGTGCGCGCCGAGCATCGGGCTCCGCAGCTCACAGGTGCCGCGCGGCGTGTCGATGGTGGCGACGATTCCGCGTGCGTCGATCGTCGCGGTCCGCACGCGAATCTCCGCGCTTTTGCCTTCAGTCGACACGCGGTACACGTCCCCCGTGATCGAAGCCGCGAGCCTCGCGCCGAACGGATCGTCGACGTTGATCACCGAGTCGCCGGGGTGCATCTCCTCGAACAGCAGCCGCTTGGCCGCGCCGTAGCTCTCGAGCGTGCCGTGGTAGTCGAGGTGATCCTGAGTGAGGTTCGTGAACCCGGCGACGCGGACGCGCGTCCCGGCGAGTCGTCGCTGATCGAGGGCGTGCGACGACGCCTCGAGCGCTGCGTGCGACGCGCCCTTGCCGCGTGCCCACGCGAGGATGCGCGCGAGCTCGTCGCCCTCGGGGGTCGTGTGGGTGGAGGGACGCGCCTCGCTGCCGAGGCGCACGGCAACCGTGCCGACGAGCGCGCAGGCGGGTCGCAACGCGAGCCGATCGAGCGCGTCGGCGAGCAACGTGGTGCAGGTCGTCTTGCCGTTGGTGCCCGTGACCGCGAGCACCTCGACCACGTACGACGGGTGATCGTGCACCGCCGAGGCGGCGACCCCGATCCCGGCACGCAGCCGTGCCAGAGGGACCTCGATCGTGGGGAGCGGCAACGGCGGCCCCGAGCCGGCAGCGCGCATCACCGCGGCCGCGCCGTGCGCGATGGCCTGCTCGACGTTCTTCTCCATGCGGACCCGCGCCTCGCGGGGATCGCCCTGGCCTACGCGGGCGACGAAGAGATCGCCCGGCGAGATGCGACGCGAGTCCTGCTGGACGTCGTGGACCCGAGCCTCGCCGTCACCTCGCAGGCTCACGCCCTCGCGCGGTCCCCCGAGCTCGAGGGCGATCGTCGCGAGACGCGCGCCCGGTTTGTGTGGAGTGGGAGGAAACGAGTCCATGGCCACCTCACGTCGTCGGCTCGAGCTTCAACTTCACGGTCGTCCCCTTGATGACGGGGACGCCGGCGGGCGGATCCTGCTTCTGCACCGTGCCGGTGCCCTCGAGCACGGGCATCAGCCCGAGCGAGGCGATCGCCTTGACGGCATCGCGTGCGGTGAGGCCCGACACCTCGGGAACGGCGACGCGCGGCGCATCTGCGGGCGGCGCAACGGCGACGGCCACGCTCGCGGACGTCGCGGGCGCTCCGGGCTTCCCCGTCGGGGACGCGACCGCGCCGGTGGGGCCGGTGAGTTCGGGCGTCGCGTTCGACTTCGCGACATCGGCGTAGACGCGGGGCGTCGGGTCCTCGAGCGGGAACGTGATCGGCTGCTTCGCCACGTCGCCCGAGGGCGCAACCCCGTAGCGCGAGAGCGCGCGCATCGCGATGCGGCGGAACACGGGCGCGGCGACCTGACCACCGAGGTGGGCGACCCACGGCTCGTCGACGACGACCGCGATGACGAACCTCGGCTTCTGCGCCGGGACGAACCCGACGAACGAGGAGACGAACTTGTCGGGATCGTACTTGCCGGTGCTCGGATCGGCCTTCTGCGCGGTCGCGGTCTTCCCGGCGACGCGGTAGCCCGGAATGTACGCCTCGCGACCGGTACCGCCCTCTTCGACGACCCCGGACATCATCTCGGTGATCATCCGCGCGGCGGCGGGGGGCACGACCTCGCGCTTCAGGGTCGGCAGCTCCTCGCGCACGACGGCGCCCGAGCCGCTCGTGACCTTGCGAACCAGGAGCGGCTCGAGCAGCCGACCGCCGTTCGCGATCGCGCTCATCGCCATGGCGAGCTGCATCGTCGTGACGCTGATGCCCTGTCCGAAGCTCGCAGACGCGGTCTCCACGTCGAACCACGGACGGCCCTTGGCGCGGAGCACACCACTCGTCTCGCCGGGGAGTCCGAGCCCGGTGGGCTCACCGAACCCGAACCGCTTCAGCGCCCCGTAGAGGCCCGCCTCGCCGAGCGAGAGGCCGATTTTCGCAGCGCAGATGTTCGAGGACTTGGCGATGACCTGCGCGGGCATCAGCATGCTCTCGGGGTGCGTGTCGTGGATGGTGACCCCGCCGATCGTCCACGCGCCGTTCTCGCAGAACATCGCCTTGGCCGGGTCGAGCTTCCCCTCGGCGAGCGCGGCAGCGAGCGTGAAGATCTTCATCGTCGACCCGGGCTCGATCCGATCGGCGAGCGCGTGGTGGCGACGAGCCTCGAGCGGCGAATCGGCGTAGTCGTTCGGGTTGTACCCGGGCGCGCTCGCCATCGCGAGCACCTCGCCGGTGTTCGGGTCGATGACCACTGCGCTCCCGGACTTGCCCTCGAACGCACGCAGCGCGGCCTCGAGGTCCTCCTGGACCTGGAACTGCAGCCCGAGATCGAGCGAGAGGTGGACGTCGTCGCCGACGAGTGAACGCTCGTCGTCGAGACCGTCGCCGAAGAGGATCGTGCCCTTGCGGTCGCGGAGCGCGCTGACCGCGTCGGGGTTGCCCTTGAGGTCCTCGTCGTAGGCCTTCTCGACGCCGTCGAGTCCGGCGCCGTCACCGCCGACGAAGCCGACGACCCCCCAGAGGGCCTCGCGCCCGGGATAGAACCGGTGTCCTTCGCCTTCGATCATCAGACCCCTGATGGCATCGGGACGCCTCGGGTCGATCAACGCTCGAAGGGCGGTGGACTCGTCCTGGCTGATGCGTCGCTTGAGCCAGGCGAACCGGCGCTTGCTCTTGAGCTTCTGCTGGACCTCGGGGAACGACAGGCCGAGCGCCGCCGACAGCTTGGCGGCGTTCGCATCGAGCAGCATCGAGGCCTTCGGCTCGGGGATGCCGCGCACCATCTCGTGCGCGTTCACCGCGACCGACGGGACGTCGACCGACACCGCGAGCGGCTCGCCGTTCCGATCGAGGATCGAGCCTCGGGTCGGGTTGACCTTGAGCTTCTTCTGCCGCTGCCGCTCGGCGATCATCCGCCACTCGGCGCCGTGCTTCACCTGGATGTTGAACGCGCTCGACACGACGGACGTCAGCCCGACGGCGAGCAGCGAGCAGAGCACGCCCATGCGGAACTTCACCCACCGGGCGCGTTGCGGATCGACGTTCCTCACGGTGGGCCTCCCACGGGCGGCGAGGCGATCACCGAGGCCGAGGCCTTAGGTGCAGCGGGCTTGGTCTTGTCCGCGACGAGCATCGGCTCGATCGGCGCGCCGACGACGAAGATGCGCTGCGGCGGCGGCTCGTCGAGCCGAAGCACGCCCTTGGCCAGCGCCTCGATACGCTCGGGATTGCGGTAGCTCACTGCCTCCACCTGGAGGACACGACGCGTCTCGCGCAACTGCGACTGGCGCGCGCGGGCACGACCGAGTTTGTAGCCGAGCTCCACGGCGCGGCTGCGCAACGCGAGGTAGAGGACGAAGGCCGACGCAGTGGCGACCACCGCGAGCGTCCACAGCCCGACGAAACGCGTCGCCGCCGCACTCTTGGACCCGTCGCTCTTGCGGCGCTTCACGACGCTCCTCCGCCGAATTTCCTGGCCTTGCGCGCGGCGTACTTGGCGGCCTTGTCGTCGCCAGACGTCTCGCCCGGGGCGCGGCGTCGTGCCGCGCGCAGCTTGGCGCTCCGCGCACGGGGGTTTCTCGCGATCTCCTCGCCGGTCGCCTCGATCGGCTTCTTCTGCAGCGGCGCCCACACCTCGGCGTCGGAGAACGCGTGCTTCACCCGACGGTCCTCGAGCGAGTGGAACGAGATGATCGCGGCGACGCCGTTGGGACCGAGAAGGGCCGGAAGTGCTGCGAGCAGGCTGTCGAGCTCCTTCAGCTCCTCGTTCACCGCGATCCGCAGCGCCTGGAACGTGCGGGTCGCCGGATCGATGCCGGTGCGCTTGTCACCGCCGACCGCCTGGTAGATCGCGTGACGGAGATCGCCGGTGGTCGCGAGCACCCCTTCGGTCTCGGCGCGCTTGATCGAACGAGCGATCCGCCGCGATGCCCTGTCCTCACCGAGCTCGTAGATCAGGTTGGCGAGCTCCTCTTCGGAGAGCGAGGCGATCAGCTCCTGCGCCGTCTGCCCGCTCGAGCGATCCATCCGCATGTCGAGCGGGGCCGCGGAGGCTTCGCGGCGGAACGACATTCCGCGCGCCGGATCGTCGAGCTGCGGCGACGACACGCCGAGATCGGCGCAGACGCCGTCGAGCCCCGATGGCAGCAAGGTGGCAGCATCTCCGAAGCGCCCCCGGCGGATCTCGATGCGCTCGCCGAACCTCGCCAGCCGCTCCTTGGTGGCAGCAATGGCAACATCGTCGCGATCGACGCCGATGACGCGGCAGTCGGCCGCGGCGAGGATGGCCTCCGCGTGACCGCCGCCCCCGAGCGTGCAGTCGGCATAGACGCCGCCGGCCTTGGGCGCGAGCACCCGGACGACCTCGTCGCGCAACACGGTCTCGTGAACGAACGCGCTCACAGGCCGAGCTCCGCGAGCTTGCCCGCGAGGGCGCGACGCTCGTCTTCGGTGGTGGTGGTCGCCTCGACCCAGCGCTCGCGGGCCCAGAGCTCCGCGTAGCGACCCATGCCGGCCCACAGCACTTCCTTCTCGAGCTTGGCGTGTGCCCGCAGCGACGGCGGAACCAGCACACGGCCCTGCGAGTCGACCTGCACCTCGACCGCAGCCGACACGTAGATGCGGCGCAGCTTGATGACGTGGGGATCGAAGCGAGGGAGCTTCGAGAGCTTCTCCTCGAACGCGCGCCACTCGCTGAGCGGGTAGGCGACCAGACACGGATCGAGTCCGGCGGTCAGCACGAAGCCTTCGTCGGCCGCGTTCTCCGACGAGAGGGCGTCACGAAATCGCGCAGGAACGCTGGTGCGTCCTTTTGCGTCGATCGCGTGCTCGTACTGCCCCTGCCACATCGGAGAACCCTCATGGGGATCTGAGGCACCATTTGCCACTTTCCACCACGAACCGCCCCACCCTACGGACCCCGAGGGGTCCACGTCAAGAAGCGGACACCACGAAATGCTGTAGGTTTCTGGGGGATGACGCAGCGCTGCCGCACAGCGTCATCCACATACTGTGGATAACCTGTGTGCCCCGCGTGGGCCCACTCTTCGACAAGCGCTTAGAGAAGCGCCCTAGGTCCGCCCTAGGTCACTGTGCCGGAGCGGACGCCGACGCCGACGGCGCAGCCGACGGGGTGCTCTTGGGCACGGTCTCGGCGCTCGCGGGGCTCGGCAGGATGACGGCGCTCCCTGGCGTCGCGGGCGTCGTGGACGTCGGGGGCGGCGGCGAGCCGCACGCGGCAAACCCGATCGAGACGATCGCCAGGACGGTCGACAGGCGCATGCTCACAGACTCGCCACGGACGCAGCGCGCGACAAGGCCTTCCCGTGGTAGACGAGAGCGTGATGCGTCGCGTGTGGGCTCTCCTCTCCTCCTCGGCGATCGCCGCCGCGCTGACGCTGGCGCCGGCCCGCGCGCCTGCGGCGAGCCCTTTCGTGCGCGGGCCCTACCTGCAAGACCTCGCGCCGCGGCAAGTGGCGTTCCTCTTCGAGCTCGACGCCGCACACGGGGCGAGGGTCGAGGTCCAGCGCGGCGCCACCGATTCGACGAAGGGCGACGCCGAAGCCCCCAAGGTCAAGACCGGCACCAAGGACGCGACCCACGAGATCGTCGTCGACGGCCTCGAGCCCGCGACCAGCTATCGGTACTCGGTCATCCTCGACGACAACACGGTCGAACGCGGGACGTTCACCACCGCGCCGGAGGACTCCCGGCCGTTCTCGTTCCTCGTCTACGGAGACAACCGGAGCAACGCCTACGCCCACGCTGCGGTCGTCGCGGCGATGAAGACCACGCCAGCCGACTTCCTCCTGAACACCGGCGACATGGTCTACGACGGCAGCCAACAGGCCGACTGGCGCGAGTTTTTCACCCTCGAACGCGAGCTGCTCCGCGACCGCTGCCTGTTTCCGTCGATCGGCAACCACGAGATCGCGATGCCGACCTCGGATGGCGCGCTTCGATATGCACGTATGTTCCGCGTGCCGTCCCCCCCCGACGCCGCCGAACGTTGGTACACGTTCCGCTGGAGCTCGGCGCGGTTCTTCGTGCTCGACGCCCAAGACGAGTTCTCGACCGGCGAACGCGCCTGGCTCGAGAAGGCGCTCGACGCCGCGAAGAACGAGGCGGGCGTCACCTTCCGCTTCGTGGTCCTGCACCACGGCCCCTACTCGTCCGGCCTGCACGGGCCCAACGACTCGCTGCTCCTGGCCGGCGTGCCCGAGCTGCTGCGCAACGCGAAGGTCGACCTCATCCTGTCGGGCCATGACCACGCGTACGAGCGTGGCGACGCCAACGGCCTTCGCTACGTCGTCAGCGGCGGCGGTGGGGCACCCATCTACCGCGAGTACCGCGCGGCGAAGTATTCGCAAAAATTCGAGCCGGTCTACCACTTCGCGCGAATCGCGATCGACGGCACGCGCGCGACCTTCGTCGCCACGCGACACGACGGTTCGACGATCGAGTCATGCTCGTTCGCAGCCGGTGTCGCGGGTTGGTCGTGTGGACCGCCCGCCCCACCGCCGGCCGGCTCCGCCGCGGTAGCGAAGGCCGCCACCGGTCCGCTGCCACCAGCTCCCAGCGCGGAGCCGGCAAGGCGCAACTGCGGCTGCTCGCTGGTGAGCGGAGGAATCGAGTGGTTGCCGCTCGCCCTTGCCGGCGTGCTCGCCGCGGGGGTCGTGCTGCGTCCCAAGAACCGCAGGTGACCGATTCCTTTCGCGTCGTGGCCGACGCGAGGCACAATTGGAGTCACACTTGAAGGAGATGACCTCGAGGGCTCGAGCGAGCGTGCTCGGCGTGCTGGCGCTGGCCTGTGCAGGCGCGCTCGCTGCGTCTTGCACGTGGAACTACTCGGTCGACGAGGCACTCGGCGACGCTGGCGGCGACGACGTCTCGATCGACAGCTCGTTCGTCGATGCTTCGGCCGATACGGCGTACGTGCTGCCCGACGGCAGGGTGTGCAGCGGCCACGACGAGGACGGCGACGGCGTCCCTGACGATTGCGACAACTGTCCGAACGTCGCAAACCCCGATCAAGCCGGGAGCGACATCGGCACGGCGTGCGCGCCCGCGTCGGCATTCATCGCGGCGCCATCGCGGCTGCTGTTCGATCCGTTTCGCAGCTTCGGCTGGACCACGTTCGGCTCGGGTCCCGGCGTCTTCCAGTCGGCACCCGACGGCGACTCGATCGCGGGCGGCACGACGGGCGTGGACCTCCCCTTCGTGGTCGGGATGACGGGCGCAGGCGCGTCTGCGGTCGTGGTGACGACCACCGTGACCATCGTCGAAGAGGCGTCGGACAACGCAGGCCCCGGCGCCGGCGTGCTCTTGCGCGTGAACGGCAGTCCGACCAAACGCTTCTTCCTCTGCGGCGTGTCCACCGTTTCTGGTTTCGCGGCCCAGCGCGCGCCGGACGGCGGGTGCACCGGCGGCGTGTGCGCGGCGGTGACCTTCACCTACGCAGTCGATGGTGGCACCGCGCCCGCGCAGTTCACGATTCCGGCCGACATCCCCCACAAGATCGGCGACACCATCGGCCTGCGTGCCTCGGCCACGGCGAGCCTCGGCGACGGCGGCATCCTCGGCGACTTCGAGTGCCGCGTGTTCGACCCCAAGCGCCCCGAGACCCTGAAGTCCACCGACTCGAAGTATGCGGCCAAGGTCACCGCGGGCGGGGCGCGCTGGATGCCCTCGGGCGAGATCGGTCTCTACGCCCAGCGCGCGAAGGCCGTCTTCGGGTCGGTCGACGTGTTGCGCGGTCCTTGATCCCGATGCCCCCGTGTCCGTGCACCCACTGTTGCCCGCACGACGCCCGAGCGGCATGATGCGCGCAGTGACTCGGCACGCGCACGTGAACTGGCCGGCGACGCTCCTCGTCGTCGCGCTCCCGTGGCTCGCCGCGCACTGGTACGGCTGCGGTTGGGAGTACGCCGTCGCCGAGGACGGAGATGCATCCCCCGCGGACACGGGCCAGAGCGAGGTCTCCGAGGCCGCGTCCGACGGCACCGTCGTCTTGCCCGACGGCCGGGTGTGCAAAGGCCACGACGAGGACCAGGACGGCATCCCCGACGAGTGCGACAACTGTCCGAACGTCGGGAACCCCGGGCAGGAAACCAGCGGCGGAAGCGTGGTCGGCAGCGCATGCACGCCGAGCGCGTCGTTCGTGCCTTCGCCATCGCGGCTCTTGTTCGATCCCTTCCGGTCGCTCGCGGAGTGGAAGTCCTATGGCTCCGGCACGAGCGCGTTCCAGGTCGGACCGGACTCCGACTCGGTCGTCGCGGGGAGCGTCACCGGCGAGGAGCTCCCGTTCGTCGCGGCCTCGAGCGGCGCCGGCACGTCCGCGGTGGTCGCCACCACCACGCTGACCATCACCGACGAGGCCGCGACGGCGCCCGTCGGGAGCGCCGGCCTGCTCCTTCGGATCAACGGCGACCCCGACAAGCGCTTCTACGTCTGCGTGGTCGGCTTTCGCGCAGGCTTCGCCATCGCCTGGACGCCGACCACCGGCTGCAACGGCGGCGTTTGCGACGTGAAGACGTTCGCCGCTGCCGTCGACGGCGGCACGGTGGCGTACCAGGCCGCCATTCCGACCGACATTCCCCACGCCATGGGCGATACCGTCGGCCTCCGCGCATCGGTCGTGTCGACGGCGACCGACGGCGGTTTCAACACCGACATCGAGTGCCGCGTGTTCGATCCGAAGCGACCGTCGACGCTCACCAGCACCGCGCCGCAGTACGCCCAGAAGATCACCGTCGGCGGCGCGCGCTCGTTCCCCGCTGGCGAGATCGGCCTCTACGCACGTCGCGCCCGCGTGTCGTTCGGTTCGATCGACCTCTTGCGTGGTCCGTGACCATCAGATCCACTTCTTCTGGCGGTAGAACAGCATGATTCCCGCGGCGATCAACGCCATCGCCGCGAGCACGACGGGGTAGGCCCAGTCCTTCTTCAGCTCGGGCATGTGCTCGAAGTTCATGCCGTACACGCCGGCGATGAACGTCAACGGCATGAACACCGTCGTCGCGAGCGTCAGCGTCTTCATGATCGCGTTCATCTTGTTCGACTGCACCGACAGGTGCGCCTCGAACGTGCCGGCGATGAGATCCCGATAGCTCTCGGCGAGGTCGGTCACCCGCACGAAGTGGTCGTAGATGTCGCGGAAGAACGGCAGCAACGTCTCGGGGATCTCGTCGAACTCGCCGCGGCTGAGGCGATAGAGGACCTCCTTCTGGTGGATGGACACGCGCCGCAGCTGCTGGAGCTTGCGCTTGATGGCGAAGATCCGCTGGAGGACCTCCTTGCCCGAGTCGGCGAGGACCTCCCGTTCGAGCTCGTCGATCTCGTCGTCCATCCCGTCGAGCAGGGGGAGGTAGTCGTCGACCACCCGATCGAGCACCGCGTGGGCGAGCCACGCCGAGCCCTTCTTGAGGGCCCGCCCTGAACGCGCCACCTCGGTCCAGACGGCCTCGAGCGCCTTGGAATCGTGCGCGTGGTGCGTCACCACGTAGTTCTGGCCGAGGAGAATGTCGATCTCGAGCAGGTCGAGGGTCTCGGGGTCCTGGTCCGTGTTCACCGCGGAGGGCGCGTGGAACAGGACATAGACGTAGTCCTTGTAGTCCTCGACCTTCGGCCGGACGCAGTCCATGAACACGTCCTCGATGATCAGCGGGTGAATCTCGAGGCCGCCCGGTCCGAGCAGCTGCTCGTTCTCCTCGCTCCGCCCCCCGAGGTCGATCCAGGTGGACTGGCCGGCGCGGATGGCCTCCAGCGCCTGCGCGAGCGTCGAATGCGTGACGACCTGCTCATCCCAGGACATGGCCCGAAACTTCCCGGCGGGTTCGGCGGTGACCGACATGGCCGACGAATCTACGCGAAGAGGGATGCGAGAAGGGGGCGCGCCGGCCGCCACGGTGGTAGTTTTGAATCCACATGCGGACGCTGCGCTTGCTTTCCTTCTCCGGTCCTCTGTTCGTCCTCGCCTCTGCCGGCGTGATGGTGCTGACCGCCCACTGCGGGGGCGGCGACACCGAGAGCAACCCCCCGCCCGACAATGACACGGGCGGTGCGGCCGAGACCGAAGGCGACGCGGTCGGCGAGTCCGGCACGGAGGTCGGGGACTCGGTCGCTCCCGACACCACGCCCGACACGCCGTTGCCCACCATCACGTGCTCGAAGCAGCCCGTCTTCCACGCGCCGGTGCGGGTGAACCACAACCCCGACTCGCTCCGCCGCGTGGCCAACGCCGGCATGGTGCAGCTCGACGACGGTCGCCTGATGGTGGCGATGCTCGAGGCCGTGGACACCGGCACCCGCTACGGGCTCTGGGCCCGCACCGTCGACCCGGTCACCTCCAAGGCCGCCGACGACGAGCGCCTCGACGTCGACGCCGACAACCTCGTCGCAGGCAGCGGGTTCCGCGTCTTCGCCATCCAGGGTGGCGCGGTCGGCGTCAGCTACGGCGGCGGCCACGTCAAAGTGTGGTCGAAGGGCAAGTGGTCGCCCGATCTCGCGGCGACGATGACCGCGAGCGGCGGTCTCACCTACCTCGCCGCGCCCTCCGGCCAGGTCCTGGTCACCCGCACCTCCGGCGCCGCGCCGTTTGCGCAGGCCGCCGTGTATCGCCCCGACGAGGGCGGCGTGAAGGGCAGTTGGAGCACCCCGCAGACGCTCGATCTCGAGGGCATGACGGGCGGAGCGCGCATCGATCCGCAGCTCCTCCCGGATGGACGCTTTCTCACGCTCATCTGGCAGGGCGCGGGCGGTCCGGCCATCCGCACCCGCTCGCTGTCGGGTGCGTGGAGCGCGTCCACGCCGAAGGCAGAGATCGGCGCCACCGACGCCTCGCCGAGCTATCGGCTGCTCGACGACGGGTCGATCGTGCTCGTCGCGCTCGAAGGCACGGGTGATACACGCCGCGTCGTCACCTCGACGTGGAACGCGACCGACAACTGGACGACAGCGCGGCTCTTGTCCAAGCCCACGGCCGACAGCAACGGCGTCATCCCCTCCCCGAGCGGCCCGTTCCTCTTCTCGGTCAGCGGGAGCGAGGTCGAGTTCGTCGCCTGGGTCGCGGGTTGCGCCACCGCCGCGAAGGACTGCGAGTTCCACGCGGTGAGCCGTCGCTACGCCGGCGGCGTGTGGAAGGATCCCGTCGATCTCGGCATCGGTGAGTCGGGCCGCAAGGGCGCCGAGGGCACGAGTGTGTCCGGGCTCGACGGTTCGACGCCGCTGATCGCGCGCACCAATACCGCGCGCACGCAGATCGAATTCCGCGTCCGCAATGACGCGACGACGTTCAAGCCTTCGGTCACGCTCGGCAAGGATTCGCCGTACTTCAGCGACTCGACGACCATCCAGGCGGCGTTCTTCGGGGGTTGGCAGGGTCTGTGGACCGCGACCACGCGCACCACGACCGCTACGCCAGCCGTGAGCTTGCCCACCGCCGTCGGCAAGATCGATCCCACCGCCGACAAGGTCACTTGGGGACTGATCACCGCGGGCTCGTTCGAGCTCCGTGGCTTCGGCGACTCCTATCCGTACGCCCTCGGATCGGGAGGCTTCACGGTCGGTGTGAACAACGCCACCGACGGCAGCAGCACCTCGCCGATCATCGCGTACATCGGCGCCGCCGGTGGTTCGCCCGAGGCGGGTCCGGCGATGTCGTCGGACGAGAAGTCCGCATTCTTCGCCAACTTCCCACGTACTCAACCGCGCATGAACCGCGACCGTTCGGCGATCTTTGTCGTCAATGCCACGCTTAACGACTCGACAGCTCCGGGAAGCCGACTCCGGGCGTACGCCTTCAATGGAGTCGGCGGCACGGTGCCCAAGATCCTCGCGAACGAGTCGCGTGCACCGCGCTATTTCCCAACGAGCAGCGACCCGACGACTGGAGCTGGCGCGCTCAGCTATGGCTGCGGTGGTGCGATCCTCTATGCCGTGGATCCGGTCGATGGCTCACACGCACTCGAACTTGTCCTGGTCGACGAAGTTCCGTCCAGCGGCTGAGTGGTTTCGACGCACGGACGCCGCGACCAGACGCGTCCATTAGGTCAAAGCACCCGGCCGCGGGAAGCTCGAGATCTTACGGGGTCGCGCAACAACGAAAACTAACCCCGCCACCCTTAACCATGCGTGGCACAGTGATGAACGAGCCACACTGCAGGTTAGCTTCAGCGCTCAAGTTGTTGCCGCCGCGAGCCTTGCAGTCACCGAACTCGTTACAAGAGTTGACCCACTCGTCGGAGAGACCGCTCATGTCGAAGACCGACGAGTACGGGGATGCACTCCCGACGCAGGTAGCCTTCGTCGCAACCGCCGGCCAACCACCACCTGCGTCAGCGCCCCAGCAAGCGTTCGGGTCGTAGGTTGGCCCGTAGGGGTAGCTGCTTAGAACGCCGCTCGGCGAGCACGCTCGCGCCCACTCGCTCGTGGAATCGTCGGTGAAGTCCTCTGCCGCAACGCCGCCGACCTTTCCGCAGAGACGCTTGCCAGCCCAGCTGCAGAAAGCCACTGCGTCGCACCAATCGACACACAACACAGAGTAATTCGCCTTTCCGGTCGGATCGTAGATGCCGGTCGGACAACCAAGCACACCTGTCAGGGGCGCATACGTGCTGTTGCTTGCGCACACCGCTGGTTGTCCCGATACGTCCGCGCCCTTCGCGATCAGAAACTGGTTGTACTGAGCCTGCGTGACCTCAGTGGCATCGATGCATGCGGTACCAAGGTTGACCATCGTTGGCCCAGGCGCTGCGCCACTGCAGCCGCCGCACACGCCGGCGACGCCTCCACCGCCGCACGTCTTCGGCGCCTTGCAGGTTTCGACGTCGGTCCAGCCAGTACGGCCGGCGTTGCAAACCTGCGCGACACTTCCGGAGCAGCGTCGCTCACCGACAGCGCAGACCGGGGCCGTACATCCCGCAGCGGTGCTGGCCGCGCAGAGCTCGGGGGTGATGCAGGTGGCGACGGGCTCCCAGCCCGTCCTTCCCGCATTGCATCGCTCCAAACCTGCGCCGATGCATCTTTTGTCGCCAGTCGCACACGCGGGCGCCACGCAGCCGCTCGAGGAGCTCGCTGCACAGAGCTCGGTCGTTGCGCAGGTCGCAACGACGTCCCAACCGGTGCGGCCCGCATTGCATTGTTCGAGTGTCGCGCCCGTGCATCGCGTGCCCCCGACACTGCACACGGGTGACGCGCACGCACTGGAGCCGCTCACGAGGCATAGATCGGCGGTGACACACGTGGCCACGACCTCCCAACCAGTGCGGCCAGCATTGCACCGCTCGAGCGTCGATCCCGTGCATCGTTTGTCCCCGACATTGCAGACGGGCGAGGCACACGCGCTGGAACCGCTCGCCACGCACAGCTCCGCGGTGGCGCACGTGCCCACGACGTCCCAGCCGGTTCTGCCGCTGTTACAACGTTCGAGAGTCGTTCCCGTGCCCGTGCATCGCTTGTCCCCGACACTACACACCGGTGATCCACACGCGCTGGAGCCACTCGCCAGGCACACCTCGGCGGTGGCACAGGTGGCCACGACCTCCCAACCGGTCCGGCCGCTGTTGCACCGCTCGAGGGTCGCTCCCGTGCATCGCTTGTCACCGACGTTGCAGGCGGGAGAGGCACACCCGGTCGGGCCGCTCACGAGACAGAGAGCGGCCGTGGCGCACGTGGCCACGTCCTCCCAACCGGTGCGCGCGGCGTTGCATCGTTGCAGCAGGGCACCGCTGCAGCGAACCGCCGAAGCAGCACAGACGGCAGCATCTCCGGCGACATCCGGAACAGACCCCGTGTCACCTGGCGCAGCGGAATCGACCGCGGTGCCGCCCGTGTCGCCCGACACATCGGGCGTCGCGGAATCGATGCCGCCAGAATCGGTGAGGGTCGTCTCCGGTCCGCTGGAGTCCGCGACACCGATCTCGCTGGCATCGTCGACAGCCAGAGAATCCGCCGGCGAATCGGCTTCACTGGGAGCATCCTCGATGCTGGTGTCCTCAGGTGAACCCGAGTCCAGTTCGACCGACGTATCGAGAACTTCGTCCTCCGCGTCGATACCGGACTCTGCACTGGTCGCGCCATCTTCCATCGACTGCAGTTGCGGATCCTCGATCGTGTCGACCAGGACGCAGCCCGAAACGTGGAGCGTGGCCAGAACCGCAATCGCGAGGCTACGAGCGCGCATCACCAGCTCCCCGACACGTTGAAGGCGAATCCGCCGATGGCACCGACGCCGACTGCGACGTGCGGCTTCTGCTGATTCTGCGAGGACCAGAAAAAGTAGCCGGAACCGGCGGCCGTTCCGATCGCACCCAATACCGAGATCCGACCCCACATCTGGGCCGACCGCGCGCGATCGGCCGCATCGAACGCGCCCGCGTCGCCACGCGAAGCGAGGTCATCGCGTTCGTCGCGGAACTCGCTCGCCTTGATCGCGAAATAGGTCCCCGTTCCGACCAGTGCAACTGTTGCCCCGGCGAGGACCCACGCGACGGTCTTCGACGCGGATGGAGCGGGAGGCTTCGCCGGTTGCTCGGCAGGCGCGGGAGGCGCGACTGCGGGCACGGCCGGTTTCGCGGTGTCGCCCGGAACCTCGATCACGACCTCGATCGTGCTCCCCTCGTCGACGCGGAGCTTCCGTTCGAAGACCGTGGCGGCGCCTCGACGGGCATGCACCAGATGTTCGCCTGGATCGACCTTCGTCGTTGACGGAACCGAGACCTCGCGATCGTCGAGCAGTGTGATCACGCCCGCGCCCGCCCCGGCGTGACGGATCTTCACCACTGGGATTCGCGTGCGCAGGTCTTCGAGATCACTCCCGGCCGTGTCGATGGTCGGCTGATCGGCCTTCGGATCGGTACGGATCGCCTCGTAGTCGGCCTCAGCCGCCAGCAGCCGCCCCAGCTTCTTCTTGCAGCCAGCGATGTGCAGGCGGGTATTGAAGTCGCGTCGATCGACCGGGATGTTCTCGAAGGCTTGGAGCGCCCCGACGATGTCTCCCGACACCTCGAGCTTCACCGCGGCCTTGTATGGCTTCGAGATATCCGGACCGGCCGCCGATGCGACGGCCGTGCCCAACACGATGGCGGCTGCCATCCCCCACCTGGTCATTGTTCGAGTCTCCGAGTGCCCATACGACAGGTCGACAGATCGCCGACCTGAGTTGCGTGCCGGTTCAGCCGCGCTTCTTGGCCTTGGGCTTCGCCGTCTTCTTCTCGGCGGGGAGCTCGTACTCGATCGTCTTCAGCAGCGACTTGCGGCGCTTGTCGACCTCGGCCTGCAGGCGCGCCACGGCCTTCTCGCGCGCGGTGTAGAGGCGCGAGGGGGCGCGGCGCATGTTCGGGTCGCTCAGCAGCGCGTAGACCAGCCACGGAAACACGGCGGTGACGTCGGTGTGCACGTACATCGAGCCGTAGGCGACGCTCTCGGCCGAGACTTTGCCCCAGGTGTGGCCCTCGCCCGCCGGACACGACGACAACGCGCCGTTGTCGACCGGGTCGACGCAGAACTGGAGGTCGATGTCGAAGCCGTGCGTGGGCACGCCGAGGATCTGGTCGAGCAACGGCTCGCCTTGCAGCGTGTAGTTCTTCGGCACGCCACCGCCGAGGATCCACACGGCCATCTTCTTCTTGTCGGTGCCGAAGCAGTGGTGCTGCATCGCGCCCATCTCGAAGACGTCGTCGTTGACGTCGATCTCGAGCTTGAACTGGTCGCCGAGCAGGCGCTTCAGCTTGACGATGTTGAGGAAGATCGAGCCGTCCTGCACGGCGCCGACGAAGATCGGCACGCCGTAGCGGTACGCGGTGGCGAGGAGCGTCGGCTCCTGCACGCCGAGCGCGTCCTCGATGGCGGCGATCTGCTTGCCGAGCTTGTAGTGCAGCTCGGTCGTCGTCATCTTCTTCTGGAATTCGGGGCGTCGGAGCAGCGCCGAGAAGAGCTTGTCGGTCTCGAGGAGCGTCTCCTCCCAGAAGCCGAGATCGTAGATGCGGATGATCTTGGCGAGGCGGTACTGCAGGTCGCCCGCCGAGGGATCGATCTCGCGGATGCGATGGCCGATCACGCGGTGCGCATCGTGGTAGAGGTTCGCGCCGGTCGTCGTGATGCAGTCGATGATCCCGCGCTCGATGAGCGGGATGATGCACGACGAGTGCAGGCCAGCCGGGGTCATCGCCCCCGACAGCGTGAGGAACACGCGGGCGTCCTCCTCGATCGAACGGCGCATCAGCTGGAACGCGATGCGCTCCTGCCGTCCGACGTACGCGGAGAACTTCCCCTCGATGATGTCGCGGGGCCGCTCGCGTCCGGTGATGGCGGTCGGTCGCACGTCACGCGCGCGCTCGAACGCCGCACGGTGTCCACGTCCACTCGGAGTCGCCCCGCTCTTTGCCTTGGCCATGTTGCGTCGCGTTCTCGCGAGCGCTCGGCGGCGTCAAGGATGAACCCGCATGGATGCGTCCGCGGGCACGAGATTTTCCCTAGTTCGTCGGTAGCCCCTTCCCTCCCGCTGGAACGGGGTTAGCTTGGCGCTCTCCCGATGGCCGACGACCCTCACCGCGCGGCAGCCACGACCGGCGACGCCGGCCGTCCGGCGAGCGAGCGCCCCGCCCAGGACGGGCCGGACGCGGCCCCCGCCCGCGCGGTCCCGGGGGCCGAGAGCGATCTGGCCCTGGTCGCTCGTCTGCAGCAGGGTGACCGCACCGCCTTCCGCGAGCTGGTCCGCCGCCATCAAGACAAGGTGTACCGCCTCGCGCTCCGCCTCACCCGCGACGAGGCCCGCGCGCAAGACGCGATGCAAGACGCGTTTCTCCAGGTCTACCGGAAGATCGGTCAGTTCCAGGAGCAGAGCGCCTTCACGACCTGGCTCTACCGCATCACGGTGAACGCCGCGCTGATGCGCATGCGGAGCGAGAAGCGCCACCGCGAGGCCTCGCTCGAGGAGGCATCGCCCCGATACAGCGAACAGGGCGAGATCGCCGAGCCGGTCGACGACTGGTCCGCAGCGGTCGACGACGACGCCGGCAACCGCGAGCTCGCCAAGTACGCGCAGATCGCGATCGACGAGCTGCCCGAGACCTACAAATCGGTCTTCGTCCTCCGCGAGCTCGAGGAGATGTCGACCGAAGACGTCGCGCAAATCCTCGATCTCACCATCCCCACGGTGAAGACCCGTTTGCACCGCGCCCGCCTCGCGCTGCGCAAGGCCCTGGCCGAGCGGGTAAAAGGCACCGATTTCGAGCAGCCCGACAAGAAAGAAGGAGCAGGTCCGTGAGCCCCGAGCAACTTCAGGAGATTCTCCAGCTTTGTGATGCACCCGCGGCCGACGAGCGCGGGTTCCGCGAGCTCCCGCAGAAGACCACGCTCACGTTCTACGTCGCCAAGGACTCGGTCGGCCTGACCGTTTCGAATGTGGAGGCACTCGCGTTGCGAGGTCACCACATGCAGGCGCGCACCACCAAGGGTGATCTGTACGTCCTCGACATCGAGGACGTGTTCGCGTGCAACATCGAGGGGCGCGCCCAGGCCAAGAGCGCCCGCCGCGCCGGGTTCGCCTCGGAGTGACCACGCACGGGCCGCGCACGCGCCCGTCGTTGCTGTTCTCTCTGCTCGCGACGGTCGTGGGCCTCCTGCGCTGGTCGTGGCTGCCGCGGTTCGGGGCGGTGCTCGCGATCGTCGCGTTCGACGTGCTGCGCATTCGTCGCCGGCACGTGCTCACCTCTCTCGCGCGCATCGGCGCCGGTGACGCCGCGACCGCACGCACCATGTATCGAGGTCTCGGCGCGTCGGCGCTCGAGCTGCTGTGGATCTCGAGACACCCCGAGGTCGATCTGACTTCGGTCGTCCGGATCGAGGGCCGCGAGCTCTTCGATGCGGCGCTGGCGCACGGACGCGGGGTGATCGTCGTGACCGCCCATACCGGCAACTGGGATCTCGCGGCGTGTGCCTGTGCGTCGGTGACGCCGCTCTCGGTCGTCACCAAGCGACTCTCCTCACCCGCGGTCGACGCCTGGTGGCAGGGCACCCGAGCGGCGCGGGGCGTCGATCTGCTCGCGGCGCCCGATGGCAACGTGCTCCGGGCGGTGCGCGCGCGGCTCGGCGCTGGACGGGCGGTCGCGCTGCTCGTCGATCAGGATCCGGAGCGCACCACGTCGGTGGTCGAGGCGCCGTTCCTCGGCGACGTCGCGGTGCACGACACCCTCGCAGCAACGCTTTCCGCACGAACGGGCGCGCCGATCGTGCTCGCCTTCGCGCGCCGCACGGGCGGGGCGAACGTCGTCGAGATCGTCGGCGTGATCACCCCGCCGGCGCGCGCAGGTCGCACGTGGATCGCCGCGACCACGCAGGCGATCGCCTCACGGCTCGACGCGTTCGTCCGCGCCGATCCGGCGTGTTGGCTCTGGCTGCACCGGCGCTGGAAGACGCGCCTCCAGCAGTCGACTCCTCAGGGCGTGCAGACGCCGCGCGTGCACTTCATGCCCGGCGGACATTCCGACGGACCGTTGCACTCGTAGACCGGCGCGGTGATCGTCGCGCTGACCGAGATGCCGACGCCGCCCGGGCCAGGCGCCCCCGGCGTCGCAGCCGCGGTCGGCATGTTCGGGTTGGCCGGATCGACGCAGAACGCGCCGATCGAGCCCCCATCGGACGAGCCAGGCGGCATGCGCCGGATGGCGACCGCCGGACAGCCGTTCGCCGCGGCGGCGTCGGTGACCTTGCCCCGGTACTTGTCCCAGCCCGAGAGCGCCTTCTTCGGGGCGCGGAAGACGCCGATCGCCGCCCACGGCATCGGCCCCCCTTGGAACTGGCAATCCGCGGGCTGCAGGACGGGATCCCGGCAGTCGATGTCGTAGACCGCGATGTCCCCCTTGCCCTTCTTCGCGTTGCGGACGCCCTCGTACGAGACGGAGTACCCCCCGCAGGCAGAGGTCAGCGCGATGGCCGTGACGAAGAAGGCGAGACCACGGAGCGAGCTCTTCATGGAAACAGTCGTGACACGTCGGCGGGCCGGAGAAAAGGTGGAAGCCCAGTCCGACGCCGGGTTCGACGCAATGCAGCGTCGCCTCGCCGCGAGGGGCCATGCGCCCGGCCATTGCCCCGGGCGCGCAGCAGGCCCATGACCTCGACACCATGGCACACCCTCTCCAGAGCACGCCCGTCTACGTCGTCTCCGCCCGCCGTACTCCCATCGGCGCCTACTTGGGTGCGTTCGCCGACGTGACCGCGCCCCGACTGGGCGAGATCGCGATCAAGGCGGCGCTCGAGAGCGCCAAGGTCCCGGCCGATGCGGTCACGCAGTGTTACCTCGGCAACGTCCTCCAGGCCGGCATCGGTCAGGCCCCTGCCCGTCAGGCAGCGCGCTACGCCGGTCTCTCGGACGCGACCGCGTGCGTCACCGTGCACAAGGTGTGCGGCTCGGGCCTCGAGTCGATCATCCTCGGCACGCGCGCGATCGCGATGGGCGACGCCGACGTCATCGTCGCGGGCGGCATGGAGTCGATGTCGAACGTCCCGTACTACCTGCCCAAGGCGCGCACGGGCTACCGGATGGGCAACGGCACGCTGGTCGATGGCATGATCCACGACGGCCTCTGGGATCCGTACAAGGACTTCCACATGGGCAACGCGGGCGAGCTCTGCGCGAAGAAGTACGAGTTCACCCGCGAGCTGCAGGACGAGTACGCCAAAGAGTCGTTCCGCCGGGCGGTCGCCGCGCAGAAGGAAGGCCTCTTCAAGGAGGAGATCGTCGCGGTGCCGGTGCCCCAGCGTAAGGGCGACCCGCTGATGATCGCCGAGGACGAGGGCCCGAAGAAGGGCGATCCGGCGAAGATGGCGGCGCTCAAGCCCGCCTTCGTCAAGGACGGCACCATCACCGCTGCCAACGCCTCGTCGCTCAACGACGGCGCCGCTGCGGTCGTCCTCGCGAGCGAGGCCGCGGTCAAGAAGCACAACCTCTCGCCGATCGGCCGCATCGTCGGCTACGGCGGCGCGGCGCAGGCGCCCGAGTGGTTCACCACCGCGCCCGGCCTCGCCATCGCCGACGCGAGCCGTCGCTCGGGCATCGCGACCAGCGACATCGACCTCTTCGAGGTCAACGAGGCGTTCGCCGTCGTCGCCATGGCCGCGCTCCGCGACGCGACGCTCGACCACGCCAAGGTCAACGTGCACGGCGGCGCCATCGCCCTCGGCCACCCCATCGGTGCGAGCGGCGCCCGCATCTTCGTCACGCTCCTGCACGCCTTGAAGCAGCGCAACCTCAAGCGCGGCCTGGCCACCCTCTGCATCGGCGGCGGCGAGGCCAACGCCGTGATCGTCGAGCGCCTCTGATCGGCGGCGAACGCCGACGATCGGCCAAGGCCCGGGCCCCGCGCTCGGGCCTTCGGCCCTTTTGCGTCACCCGTGCCGGGGTGACCCGCCCACGAGGAGAGTGCGCTAGAGATGGGAATCCGCGGCTCGGGTCGCCGGCTCTGACGAGTGATTCACGCAGGACGGATGAAACCTCCCGCCCGTTTCGGGCGTAGTACACAGTAAGGCTCTACATGTTCGGGATTCTCGCGCTTGCGTTGGCTGGGGGGTTGGTCCTCAACGTCATGCCGTGCGTGCTGCCGGTGCTCGCACTGAAGGCATTCCACGCGATCGAGCACAGCAAGCACGACGCCCGCAAACGCCGGATGCACGGCCTCGCCTACACGGCCGGCACCGTGAGCCTGTTCGTCGTGCTCGCGCTCGTGCTGGTGGCGATCAAGGCGTCGGGCAAGCGGCTCGGCTGGGGCATGCAGTTCCAGCATCCCCCCTTCGTCGCCGTGATGACGGCCATCGTGTTCGCCTTCGCGCTCAACGCGCTGGGCGTGTTCGAGATCCTCATCAGCGCCCAGGGCAACGAGGGCGAGGACGACAAGGTGTGGGGCTCGGTCGTCAACGGCTGGTTCGCCGCCATCATGGCGACCCCGTGCTCGGCCCCGTTCCTCGGCACCGCCTCCGCCTTCGCGCTCGCGGCGAACACCGCCGGCTGGCAGACCGTGCTGGTCTTCGCCACCATCGGTCTCGGCCTCGCGATCCCCTACCTGCTGCTCACGCTGATCCCCGCCGTCGGCAAGATGCTCCCCCGCCCCGGCGCGTGGATGGAGACCGTGAAGCAGATCATGGGCTTCAGCCTCCTCGGCACGGCGATCTGGCTGTTCCGCACGTTCCAGATCCAGGTCACCCCGGAGAGCGCCAACTGGTTCCTGTTCTTCCTCCTCGCGCTCGCCGTCGCGTTGTGGGCAGGTCACCGGTTCGGCGGCATCGACCGCAGCGCCGTGCGGCAGTGGACGGTGCGCGCGATCGCCGTCCTCGGCGTGGCGCTCGCGTACAAAACGATGGTGATCTTCGATCGCCCCCCCACGATCGCCGCGCTGCCCGTCAACGAACCGAGCACCAAGAACGGCGGCAAGACCTCGGTCGATCCGGTGGTGGTCGACGGCCACATCGCCTGGACGCCCTACGACAAGGCCCGCCTCGATCGCGAGACCAAGCGCAACCGCCCGGTGTTCATGGACTTCACCGCCGAGTGGTGCGCGAGCTGCAAGGCCAACGAGAAGGCCTTCCTCGAGACCGACACCGTGCGCGGCGCGCTGCAGAAGACCGGCATCCTCCCGATGAAGGCCGACATGACGAACGAGAACAACGAGCTGGACGGCCTGCTCGAGAAGCTCGGTCGCAACGGCATTCCGGTCTACGTGATCTGGTACCCCGACGGCACCTACGACCTGCTCCCGGTGACGATCACCGCCGAGATGGTCTCCGGCCGCCTCGAAGAAGCGGCAAAGAAGTACCCGATCGAGAAGTTCGCGATGAAGTGAGGGCGGCTTCGCCGCCGTCTAGAGTCTAGGGTCTAGAGTCTAGAGCCCAGCACGAGAGAGCCCCGAGAGCAGAAGCTGTCGGGGCTCAGTCGTGTTGGTCGGGTCTCGACGCTCGTCTTCGACTCTCGTCGGGGTCCCTGCGGCTTCGGCTCTCGTCTCGAACTCTAGACTCTAGACCCTAGACTCTAGACCCCGCCCTACGGCTGCAGATCCTTCGCCCGAACCCAGAAGTCCTTGCCGTCCGGCGGGATGATCTCGAGCCCCTTCGGGTAGACGCGCGACCAGTCGGCGATGGTGTCGACGACGATCACCTCGGCGCCCTCTTCGATGACGCCGATCGGCTTGACGGCCTCGTTGGCCGTGAGGCGGAGCTGGACGTCCTTGGTGACCTTCACCTCTTTGGTGGAGCCCTCGACCTTGAGCTTCGCCGGCGAGATCGAGACCATGTTCCCAGCGCCGAGCGCGTCGAGCATCTCGCCCTTGGGGAACAACTTGAGGTCCGCCGTCTTGGCCCAGGCGTCGATCACCAGCGAGCCGCCGTGTTGGACGCGGGTGAAGCCGCTCTTCGACTCGCTCGAATAGAGCAGCACGCCGCCCTCGGCGACCGGCACCTCGAGGGTGAACACACTCGCGCCGCTCGGCGCGTCGAAGAGCTCGACGGCGGTCTTCTTCAGGACGAACTTCTTGGCGCCGGTCGGGATCTGGAACTCGTCGACCTTGACGCGACCGACGGTCACCTCGTTGCACGCGGCTTTGGCCTTGAGCTTCTGCTGCGTGGCGCTGATGGTGGTCTCGACCTGCAGCTTGCCCGGCGAAGCGCCCTTCAGCTTGAGCTGCTCGCCACGACCGATCCACACGTGCGAAGGTGCGATCGCGATGTCGGTGCGCGCCGAGAGCGGGATCTTGGTCGCCTCGATCCAACCCTCGATGCGCACCGAGCCAGAGCCCTTGCCGGTCTTCACCTTCGCGCGACCGGCGGTGGGATCGGCCGGGACGTCGGAGAGCTCGAGGGTCACCTCCTGGGTCGCGAAGCCCGCGATCGGCGTGCCTCCCTCCTTGGCGGAGTAGATGAACACGCCCTTTTCGATGACCCCCTTGCCCTTCACCACGCAGTCCGCTCCTGCCCCGTCTTCGGGGGCGGCGGGGGCGTCGGTGGCGACGAGCGAGACGGAGAGCGAAGTGAGCGCGAGCGAACCGAGCAGGAAGAAGCGGCGCATGGTCATTCCGCGGTGGGAGGTTCGGAGGACAGACGCGTAATCCCGGGGGAGATTCACGCAGATGGAGGATGTTCGGTCACGACGCAGTGTAGCGGAAGCCCCGCCTGGCCCAGCACGGCACAGCTCTCCCCTGGAGCACGGTACCCGCTTTGTCCCTCGATCAGGCGCTGGCGTGGACCTTCCCCGTAGGCAACGATGGGTGGTCCGCCTGTTGCTTGGCGTCCCGCCGGAGGTCTCGATGCGTTCTGCTCCGTTGTTGCTCGCCACGCTGCCGCTGTTCGTTGCATGCGGCGCCACGCCGGACACGCCGACGCCGACCGTCGGTCTGCCTCCGCCCTCGCACGGCATGCAGCTGAAGGTCGCGCCGTTCGACGTGCCTCGCGGGACCGAGATCCAGCACTGCTACTACTTCAAGCTCCCGAGCGACGTCGACGTCGACGTGACCAGGATCGAGATCGCGTACCGCTCCGGCTCGCATCACATGAACCTGTTCAAGACGCTGAAGGACTTCCCCGATCACGACGAGGAGTGCTTCAAGCCGATGGACTTCACGACGCCCACCAATCCGATGGGCGTCGACCTGATCGTCGGGTCGCAGTCGGGCGCGTTCGATTGGAAGATGCCCGAGGGCGTCGGAATCAAGCTGAAGGCGAAGACCCAGCTGATCCTCCAGACCCACTACGTGAACGCGACCACGCAGGCGGGCGAGAAGGGCGAGGTCTGGGTCAACCTCCACACCGCGCCCGATCGCTCGAAGATCACCGCCCACGTCGGGACGATGTTCGCCAACAACATGCAGATCAACGTACCGCCGCACCAGAGCGCGTCGTTCACCACCGGCTGCTCGCTTCCGGCCGACGTGAACGTGCTCGCGGCGACGGGGCATTTCCACAGCCGCGGCAAGAAGTTCAGCATCGCCGCCTGCCCGGTCGACATGCGGACTGCGGAGCCGGCGTTCTACCAATCCAAGTCCTGGGACGAGCCGCCGTTCGTCGCGCTCGACAAGCCCATCGCCATCAAGGCCGGCGGAGGTCTCGAATACACGTGCGATTTCGTCAACGACACCGACCAGACGGTCGTCTTCGGCCCGAAGGTCGAGACCAACGAGCACTGCAACCTGTTCGCGTATTTCTACCCGTGGGAAGAAGATCACGCGCGCTACTGCTTCTAGTCGGGAGCCTCGCGATCAGCTGCTCGACGCCGCCCGAAACGGCGTCGACCGACGCGGGCACCGACACCGCGTCGCCGTTCGTCGGTGACTGGTGCAAGCCCTCGCTCGCGGCCGGAGCGACCGCCACGGTCATGGTCGGCGAAGGGCAGACCTTCTACCGCGACATCCCCGACGAGACGACGCTCACCTGGGAGAAGGGCCCGCAGGGCGGCCACCACGTGTGGATCGCGCTCCGGCAGCGCGGCCTGCGCATGCGCGGCACGATCATCACCATCGACCTCGAGGACGTGGAGAACGCGGCCAAGCCGATCCTGGTGAACCACAGCCGCCTGGTTTACGACTTCGACAGGGACGAGGGCTTCGACCCGGCCAAGGGCGGCTGGTGCGCGCGTCCAGGCTTGCGCATGCAGCTCGACAACGCGGGCGGCGTGTCGCTCGAGCAGCTGATGAACCATCACGTTCGCGTGACCGCGACCCTCAAGGATCCCGACGGCGCCGAGTCCAAGGGTGTGCGGACGATCATCGTCGGAGGACTGCTCGATTGAGGAGCCCCGAGTAGGCGCGCACGCAACCGGGCCGCGGGCCCTGTCGAGGGGGGCCGATGCGACCGCTCCTCCTCGCCGTTCTCGTCGCGCTCGTCGCGTGCGCCGAACCCTCCATCCCGCAGGGCATCGGCGTCGCGCCGATGACGATCACGACGGTGACCGCCCTTCCCGAGCGCGACGACGGCCTGGTGCCTCGCGTCGTTCGGCTCTCGATCACCACCGAGCCCACCCTCGATTCGCTCGACGCCGCGTACCTCGTCGCGGGAGGTGCCGATGCGACCGAGGTCGCTGCGCTCGCGAAGAACCACCTGACGACGACGCTCCGGGCGCGCCTCGTCCCGATCACCCACTGGCTGGAGAGGTCGCTCCTGGTGCAGCCGGGTCAGGTGCTCGAGGGCGGCCGCGCCTCGCTGGTGCTCCTCCCGAGCAAACGCGCGCCGTTGGTTCTGGATCTGACCATCGCGAGCGACGGGCCCGAGATCGCGCGGCCCGTCTGGTCGACCGCGTCCACGACCACGTTCTGCGCCTCGTCGCTGCCTGTCGAGTTGCCGGATGCCATGCCCCTCTCGCGCCCGACCGCGAACGTTCCGGTTCGGCGCGTGCCTGGCGTGCCCTGCTTCGACGTGCTCACGACGACGCAGGGACAGCTGCTACCACCTGCTTTTGCCGGTCTCGCGCTCGATCCGACGCCCTTGCCCGTCGAGACCACCGCGCCCTCCTCCGCGCCGTGCCCCGCGGGCTCGATCGCGGTCGACGTCCTGTGCGTGCGGGTCGAGGACGACCGCATCGTCTTCTACGGCGATGCCGACGCGCGCCGGGTGCTCCTCGGGAGGATCGCCGGGCGCCCGCTGCTCGAACGGATCGCTCCTGGTGCTCGCCTCGTCGTTCGAGGGCTCGCATCCGAGTCGACGTTCTCCCTCGACCTCGTCGCGCGCGATGGCGGCGGCGACCACCGAATCACCCGCATGCTCACCACGCGCCGGCCGCGTCGGCACGTGGTCCTCAACGAGATGTTGGTGCGTCCGCCCTCGGGAGCCTCGTCGCAGCGGTTCGTCGAGTTGGTGAACGACGGCGACACCCCGGTGGAGCTCGCCGGGCTCGTGTTGGTCGACGGCACCCGCCGATGGAAGCTTCCCGAAGGGACGCTCTCGCCCGCGGGCTTTGCGCTGATCACGCCCGAGGGATTCGTCGATGGTCTCGGTGGCGAGGTCGCCCCACCTCGCGGGCCGCTCCGCATCACGGTGGAGAGGCTGACGCTGTCGTCGGGCCTGACGCTCGTCGACACCGAGGGCGCCGTGCTCTCGCGCTTTCCGCCGACCACGTCGACCCGCACGGTCGCGCGTGGCCGGCGCACGCCCGATCGCCCGGACGACGCGCCGGACGCCTTTGGATGGGACGCCGCGGGACGCGCCACCCCCGGGCGCGCGAACTCCATCGGCGCGCCGTGATCAGCCGTGGTCGGCGAGCGGCAGGCTCGCGGGCACCGGAACGCGCTCGCGAAGGAACTGCGAGAGGCGGGTGCGCACGAGCTCGGGCTGCTCGATGAGCGCGGCGTGGCTGCCGCCCACGAGCTCCAGGAACTCGGCGTGCGGGATGGCCTCGGCCATGCGGCGCGCGAGGTCCGGCGGGGTGAAGGAGTCGCGCTCGGCGGCCATGACCAGCACCGGCACCTGGATGTGCGGGAGGAGGTCCTCGGCGCTGTGCTCGCCCGCCCCGTGCAGGACGCGGAAGAAGAAGGTCGGATCGACCGAGGCGATGTGCTCGACGTACGGCTTGAGGTCCTCGGGACGCATGTTCGCCACGTCGACCTCGCGCATCAGGTACGCGAGCTTGACCGAGAGATCGGTGGGCATGCGCGACCAGAGCGCGCGCACGACCTCGGAGCGCGACTCGACCCACGAGATGAGCTTGGGCAGCACCTGTGCGAGCACCTTCGTCCCGTGGAACGTCTCGGTGACCTTTCCCGGCGCGCCGCAGCACAACACGAGGCCGCCGATCTTCTCGGGACGCAGGCGATACGCCTCGAGCGCGACCTGCACGCCGAAGGAGTGGCCGACGAGCACGACCGGCGAGGGGTCGCCGAGGTGCTTGCGGACCGCGTCGAGGTCGGCGGCGAAGTCGACCACCTGGATGCGATCGGAATCGGCGGGCGCCGCGCTACGACCGTGCCCGCGATAGTGCCAGTGCGCGACAGGGCCCACACTGGGCAGGTCGTCCCACAGGTACTTCCAGATGAACCCATCGCACACCACGCCATCGCAGAGGATGACTTGGGGTCCGGAAACGCCTGCCGCAGCCGGTCTTCGGCGGACGAACAGCCGCGTCCCGTCGGGCCCGTAGGCGCACGATTCGGACTCGTCGGGGTTGGGAGCGCGGTGCGAGGGGGGCGGGAGCCAGGACGTGGTCACGACGTCCAACGGAGTAGCACGGCCGGGGCCATCCGAGCACCGGCTGCCTGAGGCCGGTGCCGACGTGCGTTTCGTCTGTCGTTCCCTTGCCGCTCTGGCTCGGCGGCGGCACGCTGGCCGAGGACACCCGAGGTAACTCCCTCTTGGACGACCGCCCGCACGCAGGAGCTCCTTCCGGCGAGGCCGATGCCTCGCGCGGCCGCATCCTGCTCGCCGACGACGACCGGCTGACGTGCGAGTTCGTCGCCGAGGTCCTGCGCAACGCGGGACACGAGGTCGAGATCGTCTCGGATGGAGAGGCCGCGATCGAGCGAGCAGGGCGCGGCGGGATCGATCTCGCTCTCCTCGACGTGCTGATGCCTCGGATCAACGGGCTCGAAGCCTGCCGCATCGCCAAGTCGCTGCCCGGCGCCGGGTTCCTGCCGGTGATGTTGCTCACGATGCGCACCGACACCAGCAGCCGTATCGAGGGCCTGCGTGTCGGCGCCGACGATTACGTCTGCAAGCCGATCGACGAGCGCGAGCTGTTGTCGCGCGTGGGCGCCATGCTCCGCATGAAGCGCCTCCACGACCAGGTCGCCGCGGCCAAGGCCCGGCTCGAGGAGCTCTCGACCCACGACGAGACCACGGGTCTCTACAACTTCCGCCACCTCAACGCGCGCCTCGGCGACGAGTTCAAGCGCAGCGAGCGCTACCACGATCCGCTCGCGTGTCTGCTGATCGACATCGACGCGCTCAAGCAGTGGAACGAGTCCCACGGCCGCGCGGTGGGTGACGCGATCGTCCGCGACACCGCCCGCGCCATCCGCGCTGCGCTCCGCGAAATCGACGTGGTCGCGCGCTACGGCGGCGACGAGTTCCTGGTGGTGCTCCCGTCGACCCACTTCGCCGGCGCGCTCGCCGCGGCCGATCGCGTGTGGCGCGACGTGCGCGCGTTGAGCTGGTCGAAGCCAGGGCCGCGAACGAGCGCCGCGCGCATCACCCTCTCCATCGGTGTCTCGCTGTTCCCGAGCCGCGACGTTCGGTCGAAGGACCAGCTGCTGCGCGCGGCCGAGGCCTCGCTCCTCCGGAGCAAGCGCGACGGCGGCGACCGCATCTGCGTGTTCCAGCACCAGGGCTACATCTACTCGCCGCAGACCCAAGGCCCGATGCAGTCGCCGGTCCCCAAGCCGCCGTCGAACTCCGGGATCGTCGCCGCGCGTCGCATCGAGCCTCCGTCGGAGTCGAAGCAGCCGGCGAACGTCAGCTCGCTCGACGGTCGCCGTAGCAACCGAGGGGAGTAGTGGCGTCCGATTCCCCGCCCGCCGGCCCGCCCACCGACGAGAGCGCGCCCAGCGCGGCACGAGTGATCGTCGTCGACGACGAGCCCACCCTGCGACGAACCATCGCCCGCACGCTCGCGCAACGGGGGTTCGAGGTCACGCAATGCGAGGATGGCGCAACCGCCCTCGAGCAGGTGCGGGTGCAGGATGCCGACGTCATGCTCATCGACCTGATGATGCCGGGCGTCTCGGGCATGGAGGTGCTCCGCGACGTGAAGGCGCTGCGCCCCGACGTCGAATGCGTGATCATGACCGCGTATTCACGGGTGGAAGACGCTGTCGCGGCGGTGCGCGCGGGCGCCTACGACTTCCTCACCAAGCCGTTCCCGTCGTTCGACGCGGTGGCTCTCACGGTGGCCAAGGCCGCCGAGCGACGGCGCCTCATCGCCAAGACGCGTCGGCTCGAGGAGCAGCTCGATCGGCGGCCCGCAGGCAGTCTCGATGCAGAGATCATCGGGCAGAGCGCCGCCATCCGATCGGTGTTCCGTCTCGTCGAAGGCGTGGCCGCCGCCTCGTCGACCGTGCTCATCCTGGGCGAGAGCGGCACCGGCAAGGAGCTGGTGGCTCGCGCGATCCATCGCCGGAGCGCCCGAGCCTCGAGGCAGTTCGTCGCGGTGAACTGCTCGTCTATCCCCGACACGTTGATCGAGAGCGAGCTGTTCGGTCACGTGAAGGGCGCGTTCACCAACGCGAGCAACTCGCGGGCGGGTCTCTTCGAGATCGCCGACAAGGGCACCCTGTTCCTCGACGAGGTCGGCGATCTCTCGCTCGCCGCGCAGGTGAAGCTCCTCCGTGCGCTGCAAGAGGGCGAGATCAAGCGCGTCGGCTCGAACGACGTACGTACGGTCGACGTCCGCGTGGTCGCCGCGACCAACGTCGACCTGCGCCAGAAGATCGACGCCGGTCGCTTCCGCGAGGACCTGTTCTACCGGCTCAACGTCATCGCGCTCGAGTTGCCGCCCCTTCGCGAGCGGCGCGACGACATCCCGCTGCTGTCCCAGCACTTCCTCCGCAAATTCGCCCGAAAATCGGGCAAGGATCTCCGAAGGCTGAGCCCCGAGGCGATCAATGCGCTCAGCGCCTACGCCTGGCCGGGCAACGTGCGGCAGCTCGAGAACGCCATCGAGCGCGCGGTCGTGCTCGCGCGGGGGGACGAGATCACCACCGACGACCTACCGGTGGACGTGGCCGGGATCGCACCGAGGGGTGACAACGGCGCCGTCGGGCTCGGAGTCGGCGACGCGATCGATCTCGCGGCGCGGGTGCTCGGCGAGGTCCCCTACGCCGAGGCCAAACGCCGGGTGCTCCGGGACTTCGACCGGGCGTACGCGCAGAACCTGCTCGCCCGCTCGAACGGGAACGTCAGCGAGGCGGCTCGGCTCGCCGGCCTCGATCGCTCCAACTTCCGGCGCGTGCTGCGCAAACACGGGAGCGACTGAGCTACCATTCGTCCCATGCCGGTTTGCAAGGGTTGTGGCGACGACGTCGACGCGCTCGTCACCGTCAAGGTCGCGGGCAAGAGCAAGAAGCTCTGTGAAGACTGCGCGGACCGCGCGCGTGAGCAGGACGCCGTCGCCGAGGAGAGCGAGGCGGTCGTTCAGCAGATGATGGGCTTCAAGGGGCGGCGTTAGCCTCAGTTGTCCGGGCGGGGCGAGTCGAACGAGTCGAACGAGTCGAACGAGACGGCCCGCTCGGCCCCCTGGCGGCCGAACTTGTGGGTGCCCCACATCGCGGTGGCGAACCCCACGAGCACTGCGGCGCTCGACATGGTGGAGGGCGCCATCGCGGTCCAGGCGATACCCACGCAGGTGAGCACCGGGCCCACGGTCAGCGCCGTGTGGATGGAACGGGGATCGGTCTCCCTGGGCTCTCGCGTCTCGCGGTCGGTCATTCGATCTCTCCCGCCTTGGCACGCACGAGGAAGTCGGTGACGTCGCGCACCACGCGAGCCTCGACCTCCTGGACGGACACCACCACGCCCTTGTCGCCCCGTGGATCGGGGTCGTACTCGTAGTTCTGCTCGAGAAGGATGAGCATCCGCTCGTCGTCATCGTCGCCGATGCCCCGGTGCACCCAGAGCGCGCCGTCGGCCACGCCGGCGGGAGGCTTGGGCAGCTTGCCCTTGAGCTCCTGCTGCTCATCGGCGCGCAGCCAGACGACGCTCCAGGGCTTGTCCTGCGCGGAAACATCGGCCGTCACGGTCGCGTTGGCGCCGATCTTCAAGGTCCGACCGCTCTCGGCCTGGAGCTTCTCCTTCCGGAATGCCTTGGTGATCCAGGTGATCGCCGTGCGCTCGTCCGGTGGACGGAGTACGTCGTATTGGGCGCCCTTCTGCGTGCCGCCACATCCGGTGGCCACCGCCACCAGGGCGATCGCGGCCCACCTGAATCCATCGGTCCATCGATCGAGCCGCGACATCGTGTGGTGATCTACCATAGGCACGCTCCGTTGCTCGAATCCTTGGCGCCCGATTCTCGGCAGCCCCATCCGCGAGGTCCCCGTGTCCGTCTCCCGTTCGTTGCTCGTCGCCGCTCTCGCCGCGCTCGTCTCCGTTGGCGCCGCGTGCACGCCGCACAAAGGGCCGAGCGGCCCCACCCGTCCGCTGTCGGAGTGGGCCGGTGACGAGTCGCAGCTGCTCGACGACGGCGTCGACGTCGGCGCACTCCCGCTCGGCGATGCGGCTCCCGGCCGCGACGAGGCGAGTGAAGCGCTCATTCCCCAGCGTATGGATGTCTCGGACGGGGTCGTCGTCGCGAAGGTCATCGCTGTCTCTGCCGAGCCGGTCGGCGACAAGAAGCGATTCCGCCTCGAGCTCGCGCCCGTCCAGACGCTCTCGGGCACCACGCCCGAGGGCACGATCGTGCTGAAGGTCGAGCCCGCGTCGCCTTCGTTCGGTACGATTCGGGCCAACGAGACGCGACTCATCGGGCGCAAGCTGGTCGTGTTCTACCGGCAGTACGCGGCCGACGACGGCGGCGAGCCGATCGCCCATTTCCACCTGTCGCCCGCGACCAAATCGGTGCTCGACGGCATCTCGCTGCACTCGACCAAGAAGCAGTTCCAGTGATGCGTCCGAGCGCACTTGGTTGACGCGACGGTCGTGCACGCCCATGTAATGTCCGTGGCCACTGTCAACATCGCCTCCCCGCAAGACATCGAGCACATGCGCGTCGTAGGCCGCATGGCCGCTGAGACGCTCGTGCTCGTCGGGGAGAAGCTCCGCGCCGGCATGACCACCGAGGACATCGACCGTATCGTCGTCGAGGACACGCTGCGTCGCGGCGCCAAATGCGCGCCGCTGCACTATCACGGGTTCCCCAAGAGCGTGTGCACCTCGATCAACGAGGTCGTCTGCCACGGCATCCCGACGACCAAGCAGGTGCTGCGCGACGGCGACATCATCAACGTCGACGTCACCACGCTCTTCAACGGCTACCACGGCGATACCTCGGCCACGTTCTACGTCGGCAAGCCGTCGCCCGACGCGCTCAAGGTCACCGAGGTCGCGCGCAAGTGCCTCGACCTCGGCATCGCGGAGGTGCGCGAGGGCGCCCGCCTCGGCGACATCGGCGGGGCGATCACCGAATACGCCGAGTCACACGGCTGCAGCGTCGTCCGCGCGTTCGTCGGTCACGGCATCGGCAAGAAGTTCCACGACGAGCCGAAGGTGAGCCACTACGGCAAGCGTGGCACCGGCATGCGGCTGCGCGCCGGGATGATCTTCACCATCGAGCCGATGATCAACCTCGGCGCCTACGAGGTCGAGATCCTCGACGACGACTGGACCGCCATCACGCGCGACGGCTCGCTCTCGGCGCAATTCGAGCACACCATCCTCGTGACGAAGGACGGCTGCGAGTTGTTCACCAAGCGCAGCGCCCCGCTCAAGAACAGCGAAGGCGTCGCCTCGATCCTGCTCTGATTCGGGAGTCAGAAGAATTCACCACGGAGGCTCGGAGGCACGGAGCTCAGAGTGGTGCTGCCGCTCGCTTCGCGCCGACCGAAAAGGCACTCTCATCGAGCTTGGCCGTGGTCCAGCTCGGCGCGCAAGATCGCAAATGAGGGCTTCAGCCCCGGATCGGCAGACCACCTCGGCCTCCGTTTCTCCGCGACTCCGTGGTGAATTCTCGGATCTCGAGGTCGCCAGCTAGCGGCCGACGTTGGTGCGGAAGATCCAGCCTTCTTGCGCGTCGTTGTCGCCGAACTTCACGTGGTACCAGTTGCCTGCGGTACCGATGGTCGAGATCTTGGTGCCGCGCGAGAGCCGACCGATCGGTTGACCGCTGGTGCTCGGCGCGTCGCGCACGATGGCGGTGTCGACCTGCACGGTGACGACGCCGCTCGCGGCCTTCTCCTTCTCGACGGACGCCGAGGGCGCGGGCGCAGCGGTATTCGCGGTGATGGTCATCGGATACGCGAGCACGTAGCGCGCGTGCGCGTGCGCGCCGGCATCGGCCGTGAGCATCTCCTTGAGTGACGCTCGGATGCAGTGGAGCAACGGCTCGATCGCCTTGTTGTCAGGGCGCGCGTTGCGCATCGTCGACGAGCCCTTGCCCGCCACGACCTTCAGCGCCTGCTTCTTGAAGTCGAGATCGACCGAGAGCGCGAGCTTGCCCGAGACCCCCGCGACCGCGGGGCACGATGCGAGCGACTCGAGCTTGGGCACGACGAGGGGATCGAGCCCGTGCTCGCCGCACTTGGAGGGCTTGAGCTCGGCGGCTGGCGGATCCTGACAGTGCATCAGGGTCGACTTGCCGACCATCACGTTTCCGAGCGCGGGGGCCTCGTTGGTCGGCGCACTCGCACTCGGCGCAACCGGCGCCGCGCTGGTCGACGCGACCACCGAAGCACTCTCGGCGGGGGGCGCTTCGCCGCTCGCGGCGGCGCTCGCAGCGGGTGCCTCGTCGGGAACATCGGCGAAGCGGAGACCGCACGCGCGCGGCCAGAACACGCCCGCCCCGAGGGCGGTGACGGCGATGGCCCCGAGCAGGGCCCAACGCGGGCGATCCTGGGCGGGATCGGGGCGGTTCACCACCGCACGCGAGCGCTCCCTCGTCATCGACCTGGCCACGAACCGTCCCCTAGCACGGGACGGAGGCGGGCCCGAAATTCCGATGCGCGCGGGCCGACCCAGCCGTGGGCACTCCGGCATCGAAAGGGCGAAATGCCGCACCCCCCTGTGACCGGCGCGCAAGGGCGTCGCGACAAATCCCGGGATTTGCGCGACCGGACGGGCGGTGCGGGGCTTGCTACGATTGGAGTACCCGCCGTGTTCCACCTCACCCGCTTTGCCAGTCCGCTGCTCCTCCTCGCCACCTTGGGTGCCGGTGCGTCGCAGATCGCCTGCATGGGCGATTGGGACCGCGAGCCGGAGACCCCGCGAGGTGCCTGGGAGGACGAGTTCCCGGGTCAGAGCACCGCCGCTCCTGCCACTGCGACCGTGAGCGCGACCCCGGTCGACTACGACGCGGTCGACGACACCGATCCGAGCGCCATCGCGACGTTCCAACCCGTGCTCTCGCCGTACGGCCAGTGGGTCGACGACCCGAGCTACGGCACTGTCTGGGTGCCCGATGGCGCGGTCGTCGGTGCAGGGTTCTCGCCGTACCTGACCAACGGCCACTGGGCGTACACGTCCGAGGGGCAGTATTGGGTCAGCGACTTCGAGTGGGGTTGGGCCACCTTCCACTACGGCCGCTGGGCGTGGGTCGAGGGGCGCGGCTGGGCGTGGATCCCTGGCGCACGGTACTCGCCCGCGTGGGTCGAATGGCGTTACGGCAGCGGCTACGTCGGCTGGGGTCCGATGTATCCGAGACACTGTTGGCGCGGCGGCATGGCGGTCTGGCTCAGTCCCTACCCGGTGCCGTACGTCTTCGTGTCGTCGCACCATTTCTACCACTCGCACCCGTCGACCGTCGTCGCGTCGCCGTCGGTGGGTCCGAGCCTCGTCGCCGGGACCAAGCCGTGGACGCCCACGCCGGGCGCGCCCACCCCGGGCGGCGGACCGTACGTCGGTGCGAAGCCCTTTGTGGGCCCGGATCCGAAGGCGCTCGGCATCGCGCCCTCCGACGTGGCGAAGTCGAGCATCCCGGTGCCGCCCAAGAGCCGCCCAGAGTCCGTGGCGTGGGCGCCTGCGCCGTCTTCGAAGATCTCGCCCGCCGACAAGGCAGTCCCAGTGGGCAAGCCGGGCGGCGGCTACGCGGCCAAACCTTCTCCGGGCTACGCGCCGCCGCCGAGCGCTGGCGGCAAGACCGTCACGCTGCCGGGCAGCGGCTACGCGCCTCCCGCGGCCGCCGCGCCCAAGTACAACGGCAGCCCCGGCTACGCCGGCAAACCCTTCACGCCGCCTCCCTCGTACGGGACAGGCAAACCCTACGCACCGGGCCCGTCGTATTCGCCTCCGCCGTCGTACGGACCGAAGCCGTCGGTGCCTTCGTACGGAGGCAGCCCTTCGTACTCGCCGCCGCCCACGTACGCGCCGGCTCCCAAGCCCTACTCGCCTCCGCCTTCGTACGGCGGTGGCTACGGCGGCGGCGGCTACGCGCCGGCACCCAAACCCTATTCGCCTCCGCCTTCGTACGGCGGTGGCGGTGGCTTCGGCGGTGGCGGCGGGTACGCACCCGCACCCAAGCCGTACTCGCCTCCGCCCTCGTTCGGCGGTGGCGGATTCGGCGGCGGCGGCGGCGGCGGCGGATATTCGCCAGCGCCGAAGCCGTACTCCCCGCCCCCCTCGTTCGGCGGCGGCGGATTCGGTGGAGGTGGCGGTGGCGGTGGCTTCAAGCCCGGCGGCGGCGGCGGAATCACCGTGCCGAAACTCAAGTGAGGCTCCCCATGCGCGCGCTTTCGCTTTTTTCGTTTGGTATCCTGGCCTCGCTCGCGGTCGGGTGTTGGGTCGAGCCGGCGCATCGACGTGCGGCCCCTGCGCCCGACACGACCCGCCCGGCCACGCCCACGCCGACCCCGGAGCAGCCGCGGTTGTCGATCGACACGGGCCGCACCCTCCACGCCTCGCCGGGCGGAGGCGCCGGGCTGTTCATCACGTACCAGGCGGGTGGCACGTGGAAGCTCGAGTGGACCTGTGACACCAACGTCAATCGCGGGAGCACCTGCCCCTTCGAAATCGCGGTTGGAACCAATGGGATCGAGGGCAGCGCGGTCGCGTCGCCCGCGAGCGCCCTGGTGGAGGGCGACGCAACCAGCCTGCGCCTGATGACCACGACCACCACCACCCTCGACAGCGTCACGTTCAAGACCACCCCCGGGGCGGCGATCGCGCTGTCGATGCGCCTCCGCGGCCAGCCCTACCCGAACCTCGAATTCTTCGTCAGCAACGGCGAGCTCTCGACGGCGCCGACCGACCCGATCGAGCTCGTGCCCACCGAACCTTGAGGGAGTGGATTTTCCGCTCCTAGGGGACAGGCCGGATCTGATATGGCTCTAAGGGTGATGCCCCGCGTAGCCCGCGTCCTGCCGTTGCTGATCACGCTCGGACTCGCCGCCGTGCCGCTCGCCGGCTGCGCGACCTACGAGCAGGAGCTCCAGCGCGCCGAGGAACACTTCACGCACGACGAGCACGAGCAGTCGCTGGCCACGCTCCGCGCGCTGGAAGAGGACTGGTCCTCGCTCAGCACCCGCGATCGCGCGCGCTACTGCTACCTGCGCGGGATGACCGACTACCGCGTGGGCTTCAAGGCCGACGCGCGCCACTGGCTCGCTGTCGCGCTCGAGATCGATCGCGACAGCCCGGGGGCTCTGGCCCCGAGCGAGAAGCAGGTGGTCACCGAGAAGCTCGGCGAGCTCAATCAGGTGGTCTGGGCAGGCGACGTGCTCCCGACCGAAGAGCCGCCGGGGACCAAGGCCCCGAAGAAGGTCTCCACGACCAAGGCCAAGGACGAGGAAGCGGAAGAGACGCCCGCCCCCAAGAAGAGCGAAAAGCCCGCGAAATCCGAGGACGACGACTCGCCCAAGCCGAAGAAGAAGAAGTCGGCCGACTAGCTCGCCCTTGCCGAATCGACGCCGCGCGACCAAAGACAGCGCGGTGTTCGTCGATCGCATCGATCTCCTGCCGCGCGGCGCGCGGGTCCTGGTGGGCCTGAGCGGCGGGGTCGACTCGTCCGTCGCGGCTCTGCTCTTGAAGCAGCGCGGGTTCGACGTCGTCGGCATCACGCTCCACCTGTGGGAGTACGGCAGCGGCGATCCGTCGCCCTCTCGCTGCTGCGCCCCGGAGGACATCGACGACGCCCGCCGCACCGCCGCGCGCCTCGAAATCCCGTTCTTCACGTTCGATCGGCGCGAGGACTTCGCCGGCGAGGTCGTCGAGCCGTTCGTCGAGGCGTACCTCGGAGGCATCACGCCCTCGCCGTGCGTCGCCTGCAACCGCGACGTGAAGATCGGCGCCTTCGTCGGCCTCGCGCGCCGGCTCGGCGCACAAGCGTTCGCGACCGGCCACTACGCGCGGAGCGGTGCGATGGAGGGCGCGCCCACGCTGCTTCGGGGCACCGACGAGGACAAGGATCAGAGTTACTTCCTCCACGGCATCGGCGAGACGGCGCTGTCGATGCTCGCCATGCCGCTGGGCGCGCTCGACAAGCCCGCCGTGCGCGCCATCGCGCGGGAGCACGGCCTCTCGAACGCGAACAAGCCCGACAGTGAGGACCTCTGCTTCACCGGCGGCGACCACGCGGGGTTCGTCGAGCGACGCGCCAAGGAGCGCGTTCGCCCCGGCGCCATCGTCGATGCCGAGGGTCGCGTGGTCGGACGTCACGAGGGCGTCCATCGCTTCACGATCGGTCAACGCAAGGGCCTCGGCGTCGCGCTCGGGAAGCCCATGTTCGTCTCGGCCATCGATCCCGAGCAGGCCATCGTGCGCCTGGGGCCCGTCGAGGACGTCGAAGCGAGCGGCGCGCTGATTGGGCGCGTCTCCTGGCTCGATCCCACGATTCCGGCGGCAAGGAGCCCGCGCACGGTCGGCGCCCGCATTCGCTATCGTCACCAGGGCACCCCGGCGGTGCTCGTGCCCCGCGAGGACGGCGGCGCCGAGGTCCGGTTCAGCACACCGGCTCGCGCGGTGACGCCCGGACAGGTGTGTGTGTTCTACGACGGCGACCGCGTGCTCGGAGGCGGCACCATCGTTGCCGCGCTCTCCACCGGCCACCGAACGGACCCGGGAACAGAATCCTGACGACGCTGTCGGATCGGTGCCCGCCTCGCGTACTCTGCGGGCGCTCCGGATGGCCGACGACCCGCACCCCTCGCCCTCTCGCTCGGTTCCCGGGGTTCCCGGGGATGGGCGCTTCGAGGAGCCGGCCTTCGTGGCTCGGCTGCGCGATCGCGACGAGCGTGCCTTCGACCAGCTGGTGCGCGGCTTCGAGCGACGGGTGTACGCGCTGGTGGTGCGCATGCTCGGCAACCAGGCGGAGGCGCAGGACGTCGCACAAGAGGTCTTCGTCCAGGTCTTTCGCGCGATCGATCAATTCCGTGGCGAGTCCAAGCTCTCGACCTGGATCTTTCGCATCGCGGTGAACCTCTCGAAGAACCGCGCGCTCTACCTGCAGCGACGTCACGCGGGGCAAGGCTCCGACAACGAGGACGCCCACGAGCTCGGCGAGCGCGTGCCGCTGGGCGCGGCCGCCAAGGGCACGGCCAGCGACGTCGCCCGGCCCGATCAGCTGGTCGAGGGCATGCAGGTCGAGCGCATCGTGCAGTTGGCCATCGCCGAGCTCGAGGACTCGTTCCGCGAGTGCCTCCTGCTCCGCGAGGTCGAGGACATGAGCTACGAAGAGATCGCCGAAGTCACCGGGCTGCCCGCGGGCACCGTCAAATCCCGCATCCATCGCGCGCGCGCGCAGGTGCGGTTGTACGTCGAGACCAAGCTCGGCGAGCGCGTCGGCGGCAAGGTCGCGACGGGCCATGCGCCGGCGCCGCGTGCGAAACGAGGAGACGAGGGATGAGCGAGGGGATGCCTCACGAAGAAGCCGTCGGCCTGCTCGACGCGCTCCGCGATGGTGAGCTCGAGGGCGAGGAGGCGGCGCGGGTCGAAGCGCACCTGTCGTCCTGCGAACGCTGTCGCACGGTCGAGGCTGCGCTCGGCGGCGGACTGCGCGAGGCGGTGACTGCCGGCGTCGCCGCCAAGGAGCCCGACCTGCTGCCGGGGGTGCAACGACGTCTGCACCTGCGATCGCGCGGCAAGTTCTACGCGCGCGACGAGGTCACGCCGCGCCCCGGCGGACCGTCGTCGTGGCCCCTGCTCATCGCTTCGGTCGCGGTGCTGCTCGCGCTCGCGCTTGGGTACGTCGTGCTAGGCCAGATGGGCGCGGCCACGACCGCCCCTTCCGGTTCGAGCTCCGCGCTTCCGCGTCCTTCCCCCTGAAGTCACGGACGCGCCGCGCGATGCTCGCGGCCCGCCGGGCATCGACCGAGCATGACCCGATTCCTGGGCCTCTGCTTGCTCCTCGCGACCACCGCGTCGCCGGTGATGGCCAGCGGCGGCTGTACGCGGGTGAGCGCCAAGCCCAACTGCGAACGCATGCGCGCGTGCTGCGCGGCCCTCCAAGCCAAGGAGGAGGGGCTCCCCAAAGAGCACGAAATTCTCTGCCACCACAACCCCGAGCTCGACGAGGGCTGCGTGGAGACCATCGCGGACATCGCCAAGTTCACGCCGGCGAAGAACCTTCCTGTCGCGTGCAGGTGATGGATTCACACATCGGCGGATCCGCGGATCACTGCGCAGGGACGCGACAGGCCTCGTCGTCGGCGAGCGATGGCATCGCGGCGACGACGTCGTCGAGCCGGCGTTTGCACAACACTGCGTCGTTGTCATCTTTGCGGGTGCACTGCACGCGCACGGTCTCGAGGTCGGGGTTCGCGGTGTGCGCGGCGTCACAACACTGACGGAGCTTCTGGCACTCCATCGGGCGGCTCCCGTGGCAGCCGAGTGCGATCGAGAACGCGACGAGCAGGAGGGCGAACGCCGAGACGAAGCGCATCGCCTGAAGGTAGTGGGTCACAGGTCAAAGGTCGAAGGTCGAATCGAGAAGCCTTCTCTCCCGACCTTCGACCTCTGACCCTCGACCTTGGACCACAAAAAGCAGCGCGGCGCCGACCCGGAGGTGGCGCCGCGCGTCTACACGAAGAAGTCGATTACTTCTTCTTCTTGGGAGCAGCGGTCGGCTTGGGAGCCGGCTTCTTCTCCTCGGGAGCCGCCGACTTCTCTTCGTCCGCGGGCTTCTTCTCTTCGTCGGCCTTCTTCTCCTCGTCGCCGTCGCCCTTCTTCATCTTCGCGACCGAGTCGGCCTCTGCGCCGGTGGCCTGCTTGATGTCGAGGTTGAAGCCGGCGCCGCCCTTGAGCTTGCCGACGTGCGAGGCGCTGACGTCGCCGACCTTGAGCGTGTACGTGCCCTTCTCGAACCAGGCGAGCACCTTGGCGCTCTCACCCGACTCGGAGCCGTCCTCGCCGATTTCCTTGCCGTCCATGGTCACCGTGAGCTTCGGCCAGAGCTTGAGGAAGGCGTCCTTGCCCGTCGAGGTGACGGAGACCTTGTACGCGCCCTCTTTGGTGACCTTCCAGGTGAAGGTCTTGCCGGAGTTGTCGTTGACGCGGCCCACGCAGACGCCGTCCTTGAGGGCGTTCTCCATGTTGGCGCAGACGTCCGGCGCGCTCTCGACCATCAACCCGACGGGGACACCGCCGACGGCGACGACGCCGCCGATGATGAAGCCGAGCATCGCGTTGCGCTTGGTCGACCCGACGAGGGCATCGCGGCCCTTGGTCGAGATGATGACCTTGCCGAGCATGCCGTCCTGCTTCGTGATGACGCCGCCGGCGAGCTTGCCCATGACGAAGACGTTGCCGTCGGACGGCAGGATCTTCTCGATGGCGCGGACGCCCGTCGTGCGCTCGTCGCCGCCGCTGTACGGGACGTGGCACTGGTAGCTACCGAAGACGAGGTCGCCGTAGCTGACGTTCTGCGCCTGCTCGAACGACTTGGTCAGCTCGGTGTCGACCTTCTCGCGACCGTCGACGCCGACCGGTCCGGAGCCGTCGTTGACGTAGAACTGCGAGCCGACCTCGGTGGTCGAGACGGTCGAAGTGCCCTTCTTGGTCTTGACGCCGTCCTCGGTGTTCTCCGTCTTCTCCCACATCCGCTCGACCTTGATCTCGTAGTAGAGACAGGGCTTGCCGGAGCAGGGAGCAACGAGCGGTTGCTGGACTTGCACCGCTCCCTCGCAGCTGATGTTTCCTTGCGCGTCAGCGACCTGCGGGTTCGCCGCGATCTCGCCCGTCTTCTTGAAGGGCGCCGCAAGAATCTTCTTCATCTTCTTCCACTGCAGGAAGCCGACGACGACGCCGACGATCCCCAACACGATCAACACAATGCCCAACGGATGCATCGAACGCCTCCAGATCCAGTTGTCGCCGCACCCCTATGCGGCGAAGCGAGAAGAACACCCTTGGCGGAGTTCGCCAAGCCCCGTCTTCGTCCATTCCGTCGAAACGTCGTTACCGTGAGGCACGACGGGATCGCGCAAAGAATTCACGCAAAAGCTCGGTCGGACGGCCTCGACTGGCCCCGCATTCAAACTGATCTGCTGAACGCAGGCATATCGACTGCTTTCCGCCCTCACACACACGGGCTAACTCGGCCGTCATGCGTTCGCGCGTTCTTCCGATCCTCGCGGCCTCACTGCTCTGCCTGTTTGCTCCGGTCTCCAGCGCCGACGCCCCCAAGGCGCCCACGCCGAAGATCACCAAACCCATCAAGATCGCGCCGATCGAAAAAATTGCGCCCCTCAAGCCGAAGCTGTCCATCGAGCGGTTCACCCTCGACAACGGATTGCGCGTCGTCCTGAACGCCGATCCGACCTCGCCGACCCTCGCCGTGGTCGTCTGGTACGACGTCGGCTCGCGCGACGAGAAGCCGGGAGAAGGCGGCTTCGCGCACCTCTTCGAGCACATGATGTTCGAGGGCAGCGCCGGCGTCCCCCGCGGCGTGCACGACAAGCTGGTCGAGGGTCGCGGAGGCAAGCTCAACGCGGCGACGAGCGAGGATTGGACCCGGTACTTCGAGCTGATGCCGTCGAGCGAGCTGCCGCTGACGCTGTACCTCGAGGCCGATCGGATGAAGTCCCTCCAGGTCACCGAGGAGGCCTTCGAGAATCAGCGGAAGGTCGTCCAGGAGGAGTACCGGATGCGCGTCGACAACGCGCCCTACGTGAAGGGGTACTTCCGGCTGATGGAGTTGGTGTACGAGGGCTATCACCCATACGCCCACCCGGCGATCGGCTCGATGGCCGAGCTCGACGCGGCGAAGCTCGAGTGGGTGCAGGCGTTCCACAAGCGCTGGTACGGCCCGAACAACGCCGTCGTGGTCATCGCGGGGGACATCGACGCGACCCAGGCCAAGACCCTGGTCCACAAGTACTTCGACGGCGTTCCGAAGGTCGCCGTCCAGCCGACGCAGTTCCCCGCGTTCGCGGGCCGCACCAAGCCGAGCGGTCCCGAGCCGGTGATCGATCCCAACGCGCGCACGGCCGCGAGCCTGCTCGGTTGGACGATCCCGCCCGACCACACCAAGGAGCACTACGCGCTCGAGATCGCCGCGACGATCCTCGGCGACGGCGACTCGTCACGGCTGCAGCGCAAGCTGGTGAAGGATCTCGCGATCGCCCAGAGCGTGTCGGTCTCGACCGAGGATCACCGCGGTCCCGACGCGTTCGTGATCGACGCGCAGCTGGCCGAGAAGGGCAAGATCGAGGACGTCGAGAAGACGATCTTCGCCGAGATCGAGGCGCTCGCGAAGAAGGGCCCGACCGACGCGGAGCTCGCCAAGGCCCGCGCGAAGGTGGAGCACGCGTTCCTCTTCGGCCTGCAGGCCAACCTCTCGCGCGCGATGGCGCTCGCCAAGTTCGAAGGGCAGTCCGGCGACGCGAAGCTCCTCGAGAGCGAGGTCGACCGCTACCTCGAGGTGACCGCCGACGACGTGCGCGCCGCGGTCGCCAAGTACCTGGTGCGCGAGAAGCTCGCTCACGTACGGGTGCTGCCCAAACCGGCCAACCCCGAAACCAAACCGAAGACCGACACCAAGGCCGCCGCTCCGGCGAAGAAGAAGGAGGGCAAGTGATGCGCTCGCCCCTGTTCCCCGCGCTGCTGTCGCTGGTTTCGATTTCGCTGGTCGGTTGTGGCGGAACGCCGCCGGCTCCTCCCGCGACGCCGATCGCGGTTGCACCGCCCCCCGCCTCCGAAGCGCCGAAGCCGACGAGCGAGGTCCCGCCAGCCGGGGCTCCCAAACCGCTCAAGCCGGCCGAGGTGTTCACCTTCGACACCAAGGGGGGGAGCAAGACGATCGGGATCGCGTCGCACGAGCTCCCGATCGTCCACGTTCGCGTGGTCGTGCGGGCGGGCAACGCAGCGAGCGCGGTGATGCCCAACGCGAAGTCGCGCGCGGGCCTCGCCAACGTCGTGGCCGAGCTCCTCAAGGACGGCGGCGCGGGCCGGTTCTCGGCGCGCGAGCTCGCCGACCGCGTCGACTCGCTCGGCGCCGATCTGGGCGTCGAGGTCGGGCCCGACCGCGCGGTGTTCGGGCTGTCGGTCACCAAGGACAAGCTCGACGCCGCGCTCGAGATCCTCGGCGCCGTCGTGGGCAAGCCGCGGTTCGATCCGACGGAGTTCGGCAAGCTCAAGGGCCGCGAGCTCGATCGGGTGCGTCAGTCCCAGAAGGGCTCGGGCTCGTGGATGGCCCGCTCGGCGATGTACCGCGAGCTGTTCGGCCTGGGGCACCCGTACGCCGACTTCGACGCGAACGAGGAGTCGCTCACCGCGATGACCGTCGCGGACGCGCGCGCGTTCTGGGACAAGCTCTACGTCGCGTCGAACGTCACCATCGTCGTCGCAGGGGACATCCAGAAGGACGACCTGGCGGCGAAGCTCGACAAACACCTGACGTTGTCGACCAAGCCCGCGCCGTCGATTCCCTGGACCGAGCCGAAGGCCGCGAACGGCCTGCGCGTGGTGCTCGCGCTCAAGCCTGGCTCCAAGCAGGCCGACATCCTCTTGGGCATGCTCTCGATGCCTCGAACCGATGCGCACTGGCCCGAGCTCGCGCTCGCGGTCCACGCGCTCGGCGGCGGCATGTCGTCGCGTCTGTTCGTCGACGTGCGCGAGAAGAAGTCGCTCGCCTACTCGACCACGGCAATGACCCGCGAGCTCTCGCACGGTGCCTCGGTGGTCGCGCTGTATGCCGGCACGCAGACCCCGCTCGCTCCCAAGTCCGCGCAGGCGCTTCTCGAGCACCTGACGGGGATCCAGGGCAGCCAGCCCGTGGACCCGAGCGAGCTCGCCATCGCGCAAACGAGCCTCGAGACCGGCTTCGTGTTCCGACTCGAGACGCTGGGCGCAGTGGCCGGCGTGGCGATCGACCAGGTGGTGCTCGGACTGCCGGGCAAGGACGTCTACGAGTACGTGGCTGGCTATCGCACCGCCCTCCACTCAGCCTCGCTCGACGGCGTGCGGACGGTCGCCAAGGACGCGCTGGCGAAGGGTGCGGTGCTCTCGGTCGCGGGCGATCCGGCGCTGGCGAAGGCTCTGCGACGGTTCGGACCGGTTCGCGTGGTCGACCCGGAGAAGGCCTTCGCGACGGTCGAGGAGCTGACGCAGGACAGCAACGCGCCCCTCGATGTGTCGCTGCCGAAGGCGCCGCCTGCCGAAGCCCCCGTGGCGAAGTGACACGCCGCGCGCCATGATCCGTGGGGAAGAGATGTCGTCGCGCCTCGAAGCAACTGGAGTGGTCCCCGGAACGGACGTGAGCTACCGGGTCGAGGGCTCCGGCCCCGACCTGGTGCTGGCCCACGGCCTCGGCGGTCTGTTCCATTCGTGGTCGGCGATCCGTCCGATGCTCGCGCGCACGCACCGCGTGTGGGAAATCGCGTTTCCGTCGTTCGACTCCGAGACCACCCACGCCCGCCACGGCAACTCGGTCGAGGACTGGTCGGACGATCTCGCTCGTTTCTTCGACCACACCAGGCTCGAGCGCGCGGTGGTGATCGGCAATTCGATCGGCGGTCAGGTCGCGAGCACCTTCACGCACCGCCATCGCGAGCGCGTGCCCGCCCTGGTGTTGCTCGCTTCGTCGGGTCTCGGCGAGAACCGGGAGGGCTACAGCCTGTTCCCCGGCGACTCCGTGCGGCGCCTGTTGCGGCGGCTCGAAGAAGACGTGGTCCGCTCCATCCTGCGCACGGTGTTCTCTCGCGACGAGTTCTTCGAGCACGAGCTGCCGGCCATCCAGGAACGCCTCTCGGACCGGAAGTGGAAGCTCGGCCTGCTCGGCACCGCCCGCCGCGTGCGCGATGCGAGCATCCTCCCGCTCCTCCCCACGCTGGACCTTCCCACCCTGATGATCTCCGGCGCCGACGATCGCATCGTTCCCGTGCGATTCTCCCGCGCTGCCGCGCCCCTGTTGCCGCATGGCGAGCTCGTCGTCTTCGAGGACACCGGCCACGCGCCGCAGATCGAGCGCCCCGCCGAGACCCACGGCAAGGTGATGCAGTTCCTCGCGGCCGCAGGGTGGACCTGAAGCAAGTCGTCAGTCTTCAGTCGTCAGTCTTCAGTTCGAGACGAGACGAGAGATTGCACCACGGAGCCACGGGGACCAAGGAGCGCGAGAGGGTCTGCCGGTCTCGGCCACGAGGTGACGCACGCATGCGAACACGAACACGGTGTGGACCTCATCGTGACGTCGCCGAGAGGCGGCGCCGAGGTCATCGCAAGTAAGTTCGAGCCGACCGTTGCGGCCGCCGCCTCGCTCTAGAGCAGTTCTCGATCGCGTTGATTCTGGTGACCCGTTCCCCCCGGCTTGAAAAGCCGGGGCCCCTTCGCGAAC
>Ga0208492_1000262_pt1 | contig 50265 bp, 36 predicted proteins | sample Subbioar_CSW14AB_FD_184820 | JGI IMG/M metagenome (GOLD analysis project Ga0208492, IMG submission 184820) | Serpentinite rock and fluid subsurface biosphere microbial communities from McLaughlin Reserve, California, USA - CR12Mar_CSW14AB (SPAdes) | ecosystem: Environmental > Terrestrial > Deep... | reverse complement strand
GCGCTCGGATCCCCTCGCCGCCGGCGGCTCCCACCCCCTCCTGCTCGATCTCGAGGAGCTTGGTCGAGAGCCCCTCGATGCGCTCCTGACACTCGTCGAGGAACGCGCCGATGAGCTCTTCGGGGAGCGAGGGGATCCAGTTGGTCTCGTCGGTGCCCGAAGCAACGTTCCGCGTCTCGACCAGCTTCGGCGCGGGTTCGACGGCGCGTGTTTCGAGCGGTTTGCCGAGCGTCTGCGAAAGGGCGCGCAAGCGAGCCTCGTCGGTTCGCGCGCCGGATGCGTCGCCGTGCCCGAGCGCGGACACCGCTTCGGCCAGAGCGTCGAGCGCGGCGGACAATTCGGCCGGCGCCGCGTCGGCCGCGGGAACCGCGAGCGCGCGGGCGAGCGACGACACGCCCTCTGCGCCGAGCAGCGCTGCATCGACGGCGAGGGGAACGAGGGCGCCGAGCAGTCGAGCCTCGTCACGTGCGGTCAGCGCCGCGCGCGCGTCATCGACGCGTGCTTGGCCGAGCGCGAGAAACAGCCCGAACAGGTCGAGTCCGTCGTCGCTCATGGAGCTCAGTGCAGCCCGATCTCGTGCCCGAAGAAGAACACCGCCGCACCGCCGGCGAGCAGCACGACGATCGAAGCGATCAGGACCACGAGCCAGGTCCGGGAGGCTCCCTCGGAGCCGTCTTCGACCATCGTCTCGTTGCGCGTGTCTCGCCGCGCCAGGGCAGGGGCAGCAGCAGGCGCTGCGGCGGGACGGGGCGGCACCGGCGCGACCGGCTGCGACGTCGGGACGGCGGCGGGAGGCGACGGGCGGTTCGGCACCGACGGCGGCGGCTCCATCACCAGTGTGCCTTCGGAACGGCGGTTCGAGCTCCAAGGAGCGAGCGATTCGCGCAGCGCGCGTGCGCTCTGGATTCGCTGCTTGCGATCGCGCGCCATCGCGCGCCCGACGACTTCGCAGAAGGCCGGCGGCAGATCGGGACGGAGCTGGGCGAGCGGCGTCGGATCGGTCGTGCAGATCAGCCGGACGAGCTCGTCGTAGCGAGACGCGGTGAACGGCCTTCGGCCGGTGAGCGCCTCGTACAGAACACAGCCCAGCGAGTACACGTCGGCGCTGCCATCGAGGTCCTTGGCGCCGCGCAGCTGTTCGGGCGCCATGTACTCGGGGGTGCCGACGGTGGTGCCGACTCGGGTGAGCTTGGGCTTGGCGGCGCCCGCCTCGTCGTCGGCGATCTTGGAGATGCCGAAGTCGAGGACCTTGACCCAATCGTTGCCGTCGGCGGCGACGGTGATGAAGAGGTTCTCGGGCTTGAGATCGCGGTGGACGATCCCGCGCGCGTGCGCCTCCTCGAGCGCCTCGCACGCCTGCGAGATGAGCCGCGACGCACGGGCGGGCGCGAGCTTGCCCTCGCCGCGCAACAGCCCGTTGAGATCACGGCCGTCGAGCAGCTCCATGATCATGAACGGCGTGCCGTGCGGCGTGCGCTCGACGCCGAAGGTGCGCGCGACGTGGGCGGTGGTCAGCGAGGTCGCGAGCTCGACCTCGCGCGCGAACCGCTGCGGGATGGTCGGGTGATCGAGCAGCTCGTCGTGGAGGAACTTGAGCGCGACGCGCCGACCGCTCGGCGCGTGCGTTGCCTCGACGACGGTTCCCATCCCACCGGTGCCGAGCACGCGGCCGATCTGGAACGATTCCCCGCGCTGAAGCGGGATCGTCAGACCCGGGGTGGGGGCGGGCATGGAGGCCATCATACGGGAACCAAGCGGCGTCAGGGCGGAACCGAACCCTCCTCGCCGCCCGCTGAGACGGGGGGGGCCCAGGTTCCATTCACCTCGGACGGCCGGAAACGGCCGTCAGCCGCGGAGCAGCTTCTGCGGACGGGAGGCGAGGCGCGCGGGCGGCTGGTCCTCGACCTTGAACCCTCCGACGGCTTCTTCGAGCGCCTCGGCGATCGACGAGAGGCGATCGCCTTGCGCGACCGCCTGCTTGCTCGAGACGAGCACCTCTTGGGCGATCCGACCGACCGCCTCCATGTTGCGCGCGATCTCGTCCGAGGCGATCGCCTGCTCCTTCACCGCGGCGGTGGTGTCGCCGAACACGCCGAGGACCTTGCGGATGCCGTCGATCGATTCGCCGATCAGCTGCGAGCCGAGCTCCACCTCGCGCTTGCCGGCGGCCATCGCCTCGAGCGCCTCTTCGGTCTGCGCGCGGCTCTGGCCGATCAGCTCGTCGATCTCCTTGGCGCTGCGGTCGACGCGCGTGGCGAGCTGGCCGACGGCGTCGGCGACGACCGTGAACCCGCGACCGTGCTCGCCTGCGTGCGCCGCCTCGATGGCTGCGTTGAGCGCGAGCAGCGAGGTCTGATCGGCGATCTGGTGAATCGTGTCGACGATGGTGCCGATGCGCTTGCCGGTCTCGCCGAGGAGCGCCATCCGGTGGGCCGCGCGCTCGACGGCGTCGCGGATCTGCGACATCCGACGGACGGCGTCTTCGATCTGCTCGCCGGAGCGCTTGGCGATGACGTTGGCGTCCGCCGCCGACGAGGCGACCTGCTGGATCGACGCCGACATCTCCGTCGTCGCGGCGCCGGTCGACTGCAGCCTCGTCGCCTGCTCGGCGGCGCCCTCGAGCACCGCGTGCGACGCGCCTCGAATCTCTTCGCTCGATTGCCCGACGTCGTGGGCGTGGCCCTTCACGTCGGCGGCGAGGCGCGCGATTTGGGCGAACACTTCGTTGAGGTTGCCGGCGAGGCGCCCGAGCTCGTCGTCGGTCGATGCGTCGAGCCGTTGGGTGAGGTCACCGCCGCCGCGGGCCAGCGCCTCGGTCGCGCCCACGTATCGCTCGATGGGGCGGGTGATCCAACGCGCGAGAAGCCAGCCTCCCCCGAGCGCCGCCAGCGCCATCAGCGCGAAGTAGACGCCCGCCTCGACGAGTCGCTTGCGCTTCTCGGCCTCGATCGCGGTGCGCGGCCGGAACACCACGACCTGTGCGACCCGCGGGCACTGGCCTTCGCACGCGTCGATGTCGCGGATGATCAGGTCGTTGGCGACACCGTTCACGGTCGTCTGCGACTGCGCGCGGCTCTGGAGGGCCGACTCGTACGCTCCCCAGCTCGAGGGCTGGACCTCGCTCGCGAAGATGCGTCCTTCGCGGAGCAGCGCCATCGTCAGGTCGTCCGCGTGGTTCTTGCCGAGGTGCTTCTTCAGCAGCGTCGAGAGCTTGCGGCCGACGACCATCGCTCCGGTCGTCGACTTGGGGTTCCGATCGGCGCCCGGTGCGTAGAAGGGCTCGGCCGCGAGCTGATACGGCTCGCCGCCGATCGACTCGACGCCATCGCGGGTGGCGACCCCCGCCATCGCGTCCCGGTAACAGCGCAGCGCCCGCAACGAATCGAACGACGCTGGGCTGATCTCGCGCGAGGCGACGACGTGTCCGCTCCCATCGATCACCGCGATCATGTCGAGCTCGAGCGCCTGGTCCGCGTCCTCGGCACGGCGATCGAACGCCTTGGCGAACGCAACGGGGTCGCCCTTCTGCAGCAGGTTCTCGAGGTCGGCATCGTCGGTGCCGACGGCGACTGCCGCGTACATCGCCTGGCCGGCGTTGTGGCGGAACTGATCGAACTGCTGGGCCGCGTCCCGCAGCGCGCGCGCCGAGTCCACGCCCTCCTTCGACAGCGCCGCGCCAGTGGCGAGGAACGACGCTCCGAGCAAAGAGAGGACGAGGGCGAGCACCCCCAGTTGGATCTTGCGACGGACGGTCAGATCATTCACGCGCTGTGGGTATATCCCAGTGGGACACGCGCCAAAACGTGTGATTCACGAGAGCGAGGGTTCCGGCGCAGGGATTCGAACCCCGATAAGCGGTACCAAAAACCGCGGTCCTGCCGTTAGACGACGCCGGAGAGGGGCGTGGGTTTTAGCACGAAAGGTGCCGCTGACCCAAGCCCCCGGTCCGGGACCGCGGCATTGGGCATGGCGGCGCCTTGTCCCTCGGCCGCCGCCCGCGGCAGACTGGACCCGCACGCCCTCGGGAAGCTCTCCGGGGCCGGCGTGCGTTTGGTCCGGCGATGACGTTCCGTACCCGCGTCTTTGCGTCTCTATGCGTCGCCCTCCTCGCGACCGGCAGCGCATTCGCCGCGCAGCGCTCGGTAATGCCACGCGATCGGGTCCTGCCCGGCTTGCGGGTCGAGGGGCTCGCGGTGCCCGACGAGGTCGCGCGCGGGGGCGAGGCGCGGCTCGTCGCGTGGCTGTCCGAACGCGTCGAGACGACCCTCGCGCGTCCGATCGAAATTCGGGCCGGCAAGGCCAAACGGTCGCTCGCGCTGAGAGATCTGGTCGCGCCCGTCGACGTCGGGGCGGTCGCGCGCTCCATCGAGTCGCTCGGCCGCGACGGAACCCTCGCAACCCGGCTCGACGTCGCCTTGCGGGCGCGCTCCGGGGCCATCGACGCGCGCATTCCCGTTGCGGTGCGCCCCGACGAGCTCGAGAAGCTCGCCGCCTCGCTCAAGACCGAGATCGACGAGCCGGCCACCGATGCCAAGCTCGATTTGGGCGCGCACACCGTGGTGCCCGATCGCGAGGGGCACTTCGTCGATCTCGACGGCGCGGTCGCGACCTTGTCGACCCAGCTGCTCGCGCGAGCCACCTACGCGTTGCGCGTGACCCTCTCCGACGAGGGCAAGCTCGATCCGATCACGGTCGCGGTCTCGAACGCGCCCGCTCGTCTCACCGCGGACTCGCTCGCCAAGCTCGACATCGCGACCGTGGTCGGCACCTTCGAGACCCACTTCGGGCGCGGGGGCGATCAGGCGCCTCGGGCGGTCAACATCGAGACGGCCGCCAAGAAGCTCGACGGCCTCGTGTTGCAGCCGGGAGAGCTCGTCTCCTTCAACGGCGTCGTCGGCGAGCGCTCCGAAGCGAACGGGTTCAAGACCGCCTGGGAGATCTTCAAAGGCGAGATGCGCCCGGGCGTCGGCGGCGGAACCTGTCAGGTCGCCTCGACGTTCCACGCGGCGGCGTTCTTCGGCGGCCTCGAGATCCTCGAGCGCTCCCCGCACTCGCGCCCGAGCGCGTACATCCCGATGGGGCTCGATTCGACGGTCGTCTATCCCGTCGTCGACCTCAAGATGAAGAACCCGCACCCGTTCCCGGTGGTCGTGCACACCAAGGTCGGGGCGAACTCGCTCACGGTGGAGCTGCTCGGCAAGGAGAAGCCCGCGGCCATCGTCTTCGGCCGTGAGGTGGTCGACGTCTTCCCCTTCATCCGCAAGATCGAGGAGGAGCCGTGGGTGAAGGCCGGCCAGGCCATCAAGAAGCAGGGCGGCATCCGCGGCTACCGCGTTCGTCGCACGCGCACGTTCAAGTACGCCTCCGGTACGCCTTCGAAGACCGAGAGCTCGTACGACTTCTACCCGCCCACGACCGAGATCTACCTCGTCGCACCGGGCACCGATCCGAGCGCGCTCCCGGCGCTGCCCGACGATGTCAAAGAGATGCTCGCCAAGAAGAACGGCGAGCCGATCCCTTCGCCGAACGCAACGGACGCGGTCGCGTGCGCGGGCGACTGCGGTGACAAGCCGGCCCTCGAGGTGAAGAACGCCGCGGGCGTGCACGACGCCGTCGGCGATCAAGCCGCGCCGAGCAAGTCGGTCTCGATCGCCCACTGACCCCAAGATTGACGCTCCGCCGCGTGCAATTTACGCAATGCGGCATGTCGACCCGTCTTGCCAAGCGCCTCGATGTCGTTCAACCGAGCGCCACGCTCGCCGTCTCCGCGCGCGCTGCCGCGCTCAAGGCGCAGGGCAAGACCATCTATCCGTTCGGCGTAGGCGAGCCGGACTTCGACACGCCGGTGCACATTCGCGACGCCGCGAAGGCCGCGCTCGACAAGGGCGCGACCCGGTACACCGCCGTCACCGGCACCCCCGAGCTGAAGAAGGCGATCGCCGAAGACTCGGTCAAGCGTCGAGGCGTCCCCTGCGATCCGAGCCAGATCGTGGTCGGCGTGGGCGCCAAGCACGTGCTCTTCAACCTCGCCCTCGCGCTCTACGAGCCGGGCGACGAGGTGATCATCCCGGCGCCGTATTGGGTCAGCTACCCGGAGCAGGTCCGCCTCGTTGGTGCCGAGCCCGTGATCGTCGAGACCAGGGAGGAAGACGGCTTCCGCCTGAGCCCTGCGGCACTCGAGAAGGCGCTCACCCCCAAGACCAAGGCAGTCATCCTCTGCACGCCGTCGAACCCGACCGGCAGCGCCTATCCGGAGAGCGAGATGCGTGCGATCTGCGAGGTCATGGCCAAGCACGACGCGTGGCTGATCGTCGACGAGATCTACGCCGAGCTCGTCTACGACGGGTTCAAGCACGTCTCGGCGCTCACGCTCTCGAGCGCGAAGGAGCGGATCATCGTCGTCGACGGTGTCTCCAAGACGTACGCGATGACCGGCTGGCGCATCGGCTGGTCGATCACGCCGCCGCACGTCGCGAAGGTGATGGACATCGTCCAGAGCCAGTCGACCACCAACGCTGCCGCCGTCGCGCAGGCCGCCGCGGTCGCCGCGCTCACCGGCACCCACGAGCCCGTCGAGACGATGCGCAAACGCTTCGAGTCGCGCCGCGATCTCATCGTCGAGCGCCTGAAGGCGATCCCCGGCGTGAAGTGCCGCACGCCCGAGGGCGCGTTCTACGCGTTCGCCGACTTCCGCGGCCTCCTAGGGCTGCCGTGGTCGGGCGCCGCGTCGGGCAAGCTCGCAGACGACCTCGAGATCGCCAAATTCCTCCTCGAGGAGTCCGGCTGCGCCGCCGTCCCGGGTTCGGCCTTCGGCGCGCCGGGTTATCTCCGCTTCTCCTACGCCACGAGCGAAGAGAACATCGAGAAGGGCCTCGCCGCAGCCAAGGCCGTCGTCGAGGCCGCCCGCGCCAAGGGGTGAGCAACCCGCCAGGGCGTGCGACACTGGTCCGCGCATGTCCAACGTCCTGGTCACCGGAGCCACGGGCTTCCTCGGTCGCGAGATCGTCCTCCACCTCCTCGAGCGCGAGCCCGACACGCGGCTGACGCTCCTGGTGCGGGGCAAGGACTCCGCCGACGCGCAGCGGCGGGGTGAGACGGTCGTGCGCGAATTGGTCGGCGCGGACCGCGCGTCGACGGCGATGGAGCGCGTGACGGTCGTCCGAGGCGACATCGAGAAGGACCGACTCGGCCTCGAGGCGCCCGCGTGGGATGCGCTCGCGGCGACGACCTCGGCGGTCATCCACGGTGCGGCTTCGGTGAGCTTCACGCTGCCGATCGACGAGGCGCGCAACGTCAACGTCGAGGGCACGCGACGAATCCTCGACCTCGCCAAGGCGGCGAAGGCTCGCGTCGACTACGTCGGCACGGCCTACGTCGCGGGCGATCGGCGCGGCATCGCCCACGAGCACGAGCTCGACGTGGGGCAGCCGTTCCGCAACACCTACGAGCACACCAAGATGGAGGCCGAGAAGCTCGTGCGCTCCCGCACGGGCGAGCAGCCGATCGCGATGTTCCGACCGAGCATCATCGTCGGCGATTCGCGCACCGGCCGCACCGCGAGCTTCAAGGTCCTGTACTGGCCGCTCAAGATCTACGCGCAGGGGTTCGCCAAATTCGTCCCCGGTCGCAGGTCGACCCCGGTCGACGTCGTGCCGAGCGATTACGTCGTCGACGCGATCATGGCCATCCGCAAGCGCGAGGACAGCCTGGGCAAGGCGTACCACCTCGCCGCCGGGCTCGATCGCGACAGCACCATCGGCGAGCTCACCGATCTCGCGAGCGACTTCTTTCGCGTGAGCAAGCCGCTGTTCGTGAACCCCGACTACGTGCTCGGTTGGTTCCGGCCGATGGTCGACCGGTTCGCGTGGGGCAAGTTCAAGCACCGCATGATCACCGCGCGCGTGTACACGCCGTATCTGAACCTGGCGCTCCGCTACGACACCGAGAACGCACGCAAGGCGCTCGCGGGCACCGGCGTCGAGGTGCCGCCCGTGCGGCAGTACTTCTCGACCCTGTTCAAGTACTGCCTCGAAACCGACTGGGGCAAGAAGACCTGACCGAGGATCACCACGGAGTCACGGAGGCACGGAGGTCGAGACTCGTGAGGTGCTGCCGCGCGCTTCGTGTCGACCTCGAAGATTGGAACGCGTCTTCAGCTTGAAGCCCTTACGGGCTCCTTGCGCGGAACCAGCGGCGAACCGCGACTCCTGCTGAGGACCGGCGCAAAGGAGCCCGCGGGAGCGGGCTTCCATCGAAACGAGCGATAGGGCCCCGGCTTTTCAAGCTTTTCAAGCCGGGGGGAACGGGAATCCCTTCGGATCGATCCGGGTGAGAAGCGCTCTAACGGATCGACACCTTCAGGCCGTGATCGCAAGCCGGAGCTTGCTGCTCGCATCGGCAGACAATCTCGACCTCCGAGTCTCCGTGCCTCCGTGGTGAGATTCTCGGTCTCGTCTCGTCACTGGGCGAGGAGGCCGCCGTCGATGGGCAGCTCGACGCCGGTGACGAACTTCGCGTCGTCCGACACGAGGTACGCGACGGCGGCGGCCACGTCTTCGGGAGCGCCGATCCGGCCGAGGGGAATCTCTCGCGCGAGGCCTTCGCGCGCGCGCGCCGCGTCCTTCGAGAGGTTCACCATCGCGTCGACCATCGGCGTCTCGATGAACGCGGGGTGGAGGGAGTTGCAGCGAATGCCGTAGCCCTTCCTCGCGCAGTGGATCGCGACGGACTTGGTCAGGGTGCGCACCGCGCCCTTGCTCGACGAGTAGGCCGCGAGGCTCGGCGCGCCGATGATCCCGGCGACGCTCGAGACGTTCACGATCGAGCCGCCGTGTGCCTTCATCACCCGCACGGCGTGCTTGCACCCGAGGAACACGCCCTCGACGTTGACCTGGTGGACGAACCGGAACGCTTCGAGGGTGCAGTCTTCGATGCTGCCGGGGAGCCCTATCCCCGCGTTGTTCACCAAGCCGTCGAGACGCCCACGCGTGGCTACGACGTGGTCGACCACGCGAATCCATGCGGTTTCGTCGGTGACGTCGAGCACCACGAACGAAGCAGGGGCGCCGAGCTCCGCCGCGACGGTTCGGCCTCTCTCTTCGTCGCGGTCCGTGAGGACGACGACGGCGCCCTCGGCGTGCATCCGGCGCGCGGCTGCGGCTCCGAGGCCGGAGGCGGCGCCGGTCACCAGGACGATCTTTCCCTCGAGGCGCGTGCTCACGATGACCCCGGTCGGGAAGGGCGCGAGCCGGGCGATTCTGCTTCGCGCGCGGCGCGCGACAAAGTCAGCGCGGCCAACGCCGCCACCACCAGCTCGAGACCGCGGAGCGGCGTGTCGACCTGACCTCGCGACAACATCGCGAGACCCATCGCGGCGAACAGCGGCACGCTCCCCCGAGCTGCGGCGGCTAGCGCGGCGACGGGCAGCGTCACCGACAGGAGCTCGGTGAACACGAGCGGAAGCAGAGACACACGGACCTGTCGCTCGACCAATGCGATCTCGTTGGTCGCCGCCTCGGTCGAGACCCAGCTCGGGAGCGGACCGCTCCCCTGGATGCGCAGAGAGAGGGCCCGCTGCAACGCGTCGCGCGCGGTGCCCGCGTGGTGGATGTTCGACCCGAGCACCCAAGACGTGAGGAAGAACGCGCCGGCGACCGCGGCGAACGCGGCGATGGCGCCGCGGAACCCGGGGCGATGCACCAGATAGACGACGAGGAACACCTGCGCGAGGACCTCGAACGCGAGCGCCGCCGACGCGGCGACCTGCGCCCACGCCAAGGCGTTCGGGGTGCCGCGTTTGAGCGCGTTCCACGCCATTCCCCACGCGAGGACGCGCAAGAGCGCGGCGAAGGCGAGGAGGCCGAGTTGGATGCCGAGCGCACGCGTCTCGGACGGCCCCATCGCCTCGACGGTGGCCGCGACCAACACCGCGAAGGCCCCGGCGAACAACACGACGAGCTGCGCCGGCTCGAGCACGTGGCCGATCGCGATCGCGACGAACGTGAACACGAGACCCGCGCCGAAGGTCGAAACGAGGCGCGTCGACAGCGACGTGCGGACGTTCCCCACCACCGCGAGGACCAGCACCATCAGCGCGAGCATTCCGAGCATCGCCGCCGAGACCGAAGTGAGATTCGCCCACTTCCGCCAACGTGCGACCTGCGCCTCGCCTCCGACGCCGACCCATCCGGGCGCGAGCAAGCCTCCGACGATGTTCGCCGCAATGGCGAGAATCGAGACGGGGAGCAGCACGCCGATGGCGAACGACTCGCGCGGCGCCGAGACCGGGATCTCCCCCCGGTCGTCTCGGGGGCTCACGTCATGCTCCTCAGGCCTCGCCCCAGCCGCGGTGCTCCAGCTCGCCCTTCAGTGAAGAGAGCGCGGACTCCTCGAGCAGCTGCTGCATCGTCTGACCGCCCGCCTCGGCGACGATCTGATCGTCGTATTCGTCCGATACCAGGGCGACGTCGCGGAGCGTCGCGTAGATCTCCGGCTCGTCGAGCGTCTCGCCGCCGAGCAACGTGTGCGAGAACGTGACGCAGGACGAGTCGCGCACGAACCCGAACGAGCCGAAGCGCAGACGCGCATTGATGCGCAGGAGCTTCATCGCCAGGTCTGGGCTCATGTCGACGCCGCGCGCGAGCTGCGCGACGAACCGCACCAGCGATCGGTCGTCGCCCCAGTCCGACACGAGCAGGTAGACGTAGGCGCTGCCCTGCCGGACGACATAGAAGTTCTTGTCGACCTTCTGGAAGGCGGGGCTCTGGCCCAGGACCTGCTCGATCTTCGCGCAAGAGCGGCGGGAGGCGTCGTTCATGGTTTGGGGCCCGAGGGTACCGGGACCACGCGGCGAGGTCGAGCGCGATCCCGGTCAGGCCGCGGCGTCTGAGCCGTACCCCGCCCGTCGGCCGCGTCGCTGGACTCGGCGCGGGCGCCGGGTCAGAAGGCGCCCATGCAGCCGTCGTCCCTGCACCCCCCTCCCTCGATGGTCGGCATCACGCTCGACCAGCACGTCACCCAGCAGATGGCGATGTCGCCGGGCGCCTCCGGCCACTTCACCTCGCTGCTCTACCAGATCGCGCTCGCCGCCAAGCTGGTGGACTCGCAGGTCCGCAAGGCCGGCCTCGCCAACGTGCTCGGCTACACCGGCGAGACCAACGTGCAAGGCGAGCAGGTCCAGAAGCTCGACGAGATGGCCAACGAGACCTTCCTCACGGTCATGCGCCGCGGCCGCCGTGTGTGCGCGATCGCGAGCGAGGAGCTCGAGACGGCGGTCCTCGTCGACGGCACGGGCCGCTACGCCGTGACGATGGACCCGCTCGACGGGTCGTCGAACATCGACGTCAACGTCTCGATCGGCACCATCTTCGGGATCTACCGTCGCAAGAGCGACCCGCACACCAGCCCGACCGAGGCCGACCTCCTCCAGCCCGGACGTGATCTGCGCGCGGCGGGCTACATCATCTACGGCTCGAGCACGATGCTCGTGTACTCCACCGGGCCCAAGTTCGGCGTGCACGGCTTCACGCTCGACCCCACCATCGGCGAGTTCTTCCTCTCCCACGAGAACCTCCAGGTCCCTCGCCGCGGCTCGACCTACTCGGTCAACGAGGGCAACAGCGCCCGCTGGCAGGACTCCACCCGTCGCTGGGTCGAGTACGTCAAGACCGAGCACAAGGAGAGCAACCGTCCCTATGGCGGGCGTTACGTCGGCACGCTCGTCGCCGACGCGCACCGCACGCTGCTCAAGGGTGGGATCTTCGCGTATCCGGCCGACAAGAAGTCACCGCAGGGCAAGCTGCGCTTGATGTACGAGGCGAACCCGTTTGCGTTCCTCTTCGAGGCCGCAGGTGGTCGCGCGATCGACGGCCGTCGCCGCATCCTCGACATCGAGCCCGAGGCGCTCCACCAGCGCACCCCGCTCATCCTCGGCTCGGTCGAAGACGTCGCCGATTTCGAGCGCTTCGTCGCCGAGGCGCCCTGAGTCGATGAACGCCATGCGCGCGCTCGCCGAGCTCTCGATCGAGGAGGCGATCGCGCGCACCGAGCGTGCGATCACCCACGTCGGCCTGGGTCGCGCCGCTCTCGCCACCGACGGCGACGGAACCCTCTGGACGCACGACATCGGCGAAGCGCTCTTCGACGCCGTGCTCGACGCCGGGCTGGTCGGCGAGCCCGCCCGCGCGGCCCTCGTCGCCGAAGCCGATGCGCACGGCGTGGTGATCTCCAATCGGTCCGACGCCACGGCCATCGCGCGCGAGCTGTTCGAGGCGTACGTCGGTCTGCGATTTCCCGAGGATCGCATGTGCGCCGCGATGTCCTGGTGCATGGCGGGCGTGACCACCGAGGTGCTCGATCGGTTCTGCGCCGAGCTGCTCGAAGGTACGTTCGGGCTGCGCCATCGGCTGATCGCCGAGTCGAACGAGCTCTTGCGCTATTTGTCCAAGCGCGGAGTGCCGGTCTGGCTCGTCTCGGCGTCGCCGCGCGCGGTGGTCGAGGCGGCCGCAAAGGTCGTGGCGGAGATCGCCGGTATCGACACGCCTCGGGTGATCGCGATGACCCCGCGCGTCGTCGCCTCCACGATTGCACCCGCGACCGACGGGCCCTGGCCCTACGGCGAGGGCAAGCGGGCTGCGCTCGAGGCCGAGCTCGACGGTCGAGTCCTCGTCGCCGCGATGGGAGACAACGCGTTCGACGTCGCGATGCTTCGCGCCGCGCGCGTCCCCCTGGCCATCCGCCCCAAGCCCGCGCTCGTCCACGTGGCCGCCGACGTACCGGCGCTGATGCGACTGGCAACGCGCTGACTGCCGAACTTGACCAGCACACTCAGGCTTGGTGACTGCCGCAGGCGCAAGCGGTAGCAGCCAGAGTCGGCAGACCCCATTCTCGTCTCGCCTCCTTTTCTCCGTGCCTCCGCGGTGAATTTCTCGCTCGTCTTCACGGCTTCGGGGCGAGCGGCGAGCGCTACAGCGCGCGCAGCGCCTCGACGGCGGTGCGGAAATCGGTCGGCCAGGGCGATTCGAAACGGACCTTCTTGCCGGTCGTCGGGTGGACGAAGCCGAGGACGCGTGCGTGCAGCGCCTGTCTGCCCAACGTGGCGCCGATCGCGCGCACGGCCGGATCGCGGGGAGGCTTGCCGTAGGTGTCGTCGCCGAGCAGCGGCGCCCCGGCCTCGGCCAGGTGCACACGAATCTGGTGGGTGCGGCCCGTTTCGAGGCGGCACTCGACCCGCGAGACCGCGCCCTTGGCGAAGCGTTCGACCACCCGCACGTGCGTCACCGCGCGCTTTCCCTCCCTCAGCCTGGCCTTGGAGGTGGTGAACTTCTTCCGATCGGTCGGGTGACGACCGTGCAGCGTATCGAACGTGACCGCGTCGGGCAGGCGGCCGACGGCGATCGCGTCGTAGACCCGCTCGATGGTGTGGGCTGCGAAGGCGGCCTTGAGCGCCTCGCGCGCGGCGGCCGTGCGCGCGACCACCAGCAGGCCGCTCGTGTCCTTGTCGATGCGGTGAACGATGCCGGGACGGGGTGGCCCGATCTCCTCGTCCTCGGCCTCGGCGAGCGGTCCGCGCGCGAGCAACCCGTGAACGAGCGTCCCTTCCCAGTGCCCTTTGGCCGGATGCACCACCACACCCGCCGGTTTGTCCACCACGACGAGCGCCTCGTCCTCGTAGACGACATCGAACTCGACCGTCGGATCGGGCTTCGCGTCGCTCGCAGGCGGCGGGAGGGGGTGGGCTACGATCGTCGTCCCCGTGCGCACCTTCTCCGAGAGACGGGTCGCCACCCGCCCGCCGATGCGCACGCGTCCGGCTTCGATCCAGCGGGCAACCTCGGCGCGCGAGACGTCCGGGATGAGCGCGGACAAGGCGCGGTCGAGCCGCTCGCCGTCGTGCGCGGGGGGAACGCTGAGGGTGAGCTCGGCGACGCTCACCACATCTTGGAGCGGATGTGCCCTTTGCCGCGGATGAGCAGGTCGACGATCGCCCGATCGTAGAAGTTCTTCGCGTAGAGCTCGGGCGACACGCGCGAATTGTACAGCGCGCGCCCCTCCTCGATGTCCGCGGAGAGCTCCTCGAACAGGTTGTCGTTGGCGATTCCCCGCTCGATTTTCTCGGCGTTGTAGAGCGAGAGGTCGCTTGCGATCGCACGCGCGAGCCGGCGCGCGGCCTCCTCGATCTCGATGAGGGCCATGTCGCCCCGGAGGGTTTCATGGATGGGGCGTGCCGTCGAGAGAAAGCGAACGCGCCTGATCGGCTGGCGTGCAGGTAGCACGCCGGCACTCTCTCCCTCCGAGTCGATCGTACTACGGGGTTGAAGTACCGCCCCACCTCGGATACCTCTCTTGGTCCTGCCGTCCCGGTGTTCCGGGCGGTCGCGAGCTGTCAGGTTCCGAAGACGACGAGGGTTGGATGGCGAAAGACCAGATGGTCATGTACGAGGAGGAGTTCAACCAGATCCAGCTGGTCGTCGACAAGCTGGTGAAGGATGCGAACGCCAAGGTCGTCTTCATCGTCGACAAGAACGGGCAGCTCATTGCGGCTGCGGGCGATGTCGACAACCTCGACACCACCTCGCTCGCGTCGCTGACCGCCGGCAACATCGCCGCCACGGGCGGCATGGCCAAGCTGCTCCGCGAGGAGGAGTTCGCGACCCAGTTCCACGAGGGAACGAAGCAGAACGTCCACATCCAGTTGGTGGGCAATCGCGTCATCCTCGTCGTGATCTTCGACTCGCGGTCCTCGCTCGGTCTCGTGCGCCTTCGCGTGAAGAAGGCGAGCGAGGAGCTGAACCGGATCTTCGAGCTGCTCCTGAAGAAGGTTCAGGAGCCCGGTGCGGATACGCCGTTCGGCGAGATCACCGACGAGGACATCGACAACCTCTTCAACGACTGATCGAAAGCGAGCCGGGCGATGTCGTTCATCAACTACATGGCTCGCGAGATCAACTGCAAGATCGTCTATTACGGTCCTGGTCTCTGCGGCAAAACGACGAATCTGCAGTACATCTACGAGCGCACCAATCCGAGCGCGAAGGGCAAGCTGATCAGCCTCGCGACGGAGACCGAGCGAACGCTGTTCTTCGACTTCCTCCCCCTCTCCCTCGGAGAGATCCGCGGGTTCAAGGCGCGCTTCCAGCTCTATACGGTCCCTGGTCAGGTCTTCTACGACGCGAGCCGCAAGCTCATCCTCAAAGGCGTCGACGGCGTGGTGTTCGTGGCCGACTCGCAGATCGAGCGCGCCGAGGCGAACATCGAGTCGATCGAGAACCTCAAGACCAACCTGTCGGAGCAGGGCTATCAGCTCGAGAAGCTCCCGTTCGTCATGCAGTACAACAAGCGAGACCTGCCCAACGTCGCCGACGTCGCAGAGCTGCGCGAGTTGCTGAACCCGACGGGCGTGCCTGAATACGAGGCGGTTGCGCGTACCGGCGTGGGCGTCTTCGAGACACTCAAGGCGGTCGCGAAGCTGGTGCTCACCGAGCTGAGGAAGGGCGGGGGTTGAGCGAGGCGCCCCCGGGCGCAGCGCTCCTCCACACCGCGCTCTGGACCGCGAGCTGCCGCGCCGACGAGTCGACGCGCGCACACCCGGTGGTGATCGACCCCTTCGCTGCACGACTGTGCGGCGAAGAGGGTCTTTCCATTGGTAGGGCGCTCGAGCGCGAAGGCCGGGCGCACGCGGCGATCGTGGTTCGCACGCGCGTCATCGACGAGCGCATTGCCGTGGCGCTGGTCGCCGACGGCATCCGCCACGTCGCGCTGCTCGGCGCCGGGCTAGACGCCCGACCCTTGCGCCTGGCCCAGCCCGACTCGGTGCGTTGGCTCGAGGTCGACTTCCCCGAGACCATCGCCTGGAAGCACGCCCGACTCCCGACGCTCGGCGAGCACCACGAGTTGCTCGCCCTCGACCTCCGACAGCTCGTGGCGCTCGGTGAAGCGCTCGATCGGTTCTCGGCGGGTGCACGCACGCTCGTCGTGCTCGAAGGCGTCGTGCCCTACCTGCAGCGCGCCGATGTCGACGCGCTGTTCGGACTGCTCGCGGCGCGCAACGTCAGCGTGCTCTGCGACGTCGGCGGGGGCACGTGGAGCGCAGCGATCGCGCGCCGTACGGCGAACGTCGTCGCGACCCGCGGCGTTCCCTTTCGGACACGCATCGCGGAGCCAACGCGTTGGCTCGAGGGGCTCGGGTTCCGTGTCACGGCAAACGTGTCGCTGGTCGACTGGGATGCGGCGCGGAGCGATCGCCGATGGCAGGTGCCGTGGACCGCGCGGCTGCTGCCAGGCTATCGCGACGCCGCGCGGGTCCTCGAAGCCACGAGCGTCACCGTGAAGTCGCGGTGACCACGCCCGACGGGTGCACCGCACCGAGGAACGCCTTCGCGGCCGCGTCACCCCGCAGGTGTGCGGAGAAGAACGCCGTGACGTACGAGGCGCCGAGCGCGCGCGCGCCCACGTTCTCGAGGTAGTAGAACGGCGTGCCGGGATCGGTCTGACGCACGCCCTCGCCGCATCCGGGCATGAACGACGGGGTGAGCGCGCACGTGTCGGAGAACGACCAGTGTCCGGCGTCTTCGACCTCGAGGAGCCACAGCGGCGGGGTGCCGCGCTTGAAGTTGGAGCGGATCAGGTTGTTGCCGATCTCGCTGATGCTGTTGTCCTCGCGTGCGAGGATGAACATCGCCGGGACCTTGATTTCGGCCATCTTCGCCGGCGGCAGCAGGTCGTTCTCCATCGGCGCTCCAATCGCGAGCCCTGCCTTCGGTCGGGGGTCGCGGGCGAGCACCAGGCCCGTGGTCGCGGCGCCGTAGCTGTGGCCGAACACGCCGACCTTCTCGGAGTCGAGCTTGCCGCGGAGCGCCGCGGGCACCGCCTCGTTCTTCGCGTCGAGCACGACGTCGAGGGCGAACCGCACGTCGGCGGCGCGCACCGCGAGGAACTCGCCGTTGAGCGGCGCGCTCGTTCCCTTCTGCGCATCGAACACGGTGTTGCCCGCGTGATCGGGCGCGATCACCGCGAAACCATGGCTCGCGAGGCGCTCCGCGATCTCTGCCATCGAGAACCGAAGACAGGAATGGCAGTGCGAGTAGGCGAGGATCGGGAACGTCCCATCCGCGGGCGGCAGATCCTTCACCGACCCGACCCGCTTGCGCGCACAAGCCGGGGGGGCCGCGCCGAGGAGCTTCACCATCGTCGCGCGATCGGTCGGGTCGAGGACGAGGTCCTCCATCGCAGTGCCGCTCTTGGCTGCATCCTTCGACGACGCCGCGGCGGGGTACCAGAGCTGCAAGGTCAGCGTGCGATCGCGGGCGGCGTCCTTGGCGGTGAAGATCGCGTGGCCGACCGGATTCGGTCCGGGCTTCTCCCACAGAGCATCGCCAGACACGACCGCGCGCGGGCCGGTGGGCGTCTCGCTCGCGGCGTCGGCCTCCGTTGCGCTCGGAGCGTCGTCCTTGGCGGAACAAGCGGTGAGCGCGACGAACAGGGAGAGGAGGAGCGCACGCATGCGCCCGTCACGATACAGCGATCAGGCGAGCCATACGACGGTGACGCCCTCGCCACCTTCGTTCTGCTGGCCTGCCCGGAATCGAGACACGTATTGGCTCCTCTTGAGCTCCTCGCGCACCTTCTCGCGCAGCGCGCCCGACCCATGGCCGTGGATCGCAAACACCACGCGCTGGCCGCCGTTCACCGCCCGGTCGAGGAACGTCTCGAGCATCGGCCAGGCGTCGTCGACGCGAAGACCGCGAAGGTCGCAGGTGTTGTCGCTGGTCTGGATGGCAGGGAGGCTGTCGGCACCGGCGAAGCTGGGAAGCGGCTCGGCATCGGACCGCTGCGGCGTGCTGCCGTGGCTGCTGCGCAGGCGCGGGCCCTTTCCGCGCGGAGCGGTGCGGGTGGCCTCCGGGTTCATCAGGCGGATCTCGTCCCGTCGGACGGTGAGCTTGAGCGAGCCCGCCGCCACGCGCAGCTGACCGTCGCCCTGGACGCCGACGACCTCGGCCTCGGCGCGCAAGCGGGGCACCCACACGCGCGTGCCCTTGCCGATCGGGCTCTCGGGCTCGGGCGGCTCGCCGCGGTCCTTCTGCGGCTTGTCGAGCAGCTCCGAGAGCTCGCCCCCGAGGGAGAGCTTGCCCGCGACGCCGTCGATGGCGCGCTCGGTCTCGCGCAGCTCGTCGGGCTCGAGCTTCCGCGCGCGCAGCCGGGCCTGCGCAGCACGGAGATCCTCGCGCGCGCGCCGGACCGATTGGAACAGCGCGTCGGCTTCCTTCTCGAGAATCCGACGATCGCGCTGGCGTTGCTCCTCGACCTCGCGTTCGAGCTCCTCGCGGAGCACGCGGGCTTTGTCGGCCTCTTCCTCGGCCGCGGAGCGCGCGAGCTCGAGGGCGCGTCGCTCCTGATGGAGCTTCTGCAACGTCTCTTCGAAGGTGCGGGCCTCGCCGCTCAGGTACGTCTCGGCGCGCTCGATGACCAGCGAGGGAATGCCGAAGCGCCTCGCGACCGACAAGGCGCTCGAGGCTCCGGGCACGCCGAGCGCGAGACGGAACGTCGGTTCCAGCGTGCTCGGATCGAACCCGACCGACGCGTTGAGGAAGCGAGGACCTCCGGGGCCCGTGGGCTCCGCGAGCGCGAGCGCCTTGAGGCCCTCGTAGTGCGTCGTCGCGACCACCGCAGCGCCGCGGCGGCAGAGGCCATCGAGCACCGCGGCGGCGAGCGCCTCGCCTTCGCGGGGATCGGTTCCGCCCGCGAGCTCGTCGAGCAGCACGAGCGCGCCCGGCCTCGCATCGCCGAGGATGCGCGCGAGGTTGACGATATGCGCGCTGAACGTCGACAAGGATTTCTGCAGCGATTGATCGTCGCCGACGTCGCTCAGGACCACCTCGACCAGACCGAGCCGGGAGCCCTCCTGTGCCGCGATGGGGAGGCCGTGGCGCAGCATCAAGGCCGCGAGCCCGAGCGCTTTGAGCGCGACCGTCTTGCCGCCCGCGTTCGGGCCCGAGACCACGAGCGCATGGCCACCTGCGACGCGGATGTCGCTCGGGATCACCGCGCGCTTGTGCTCGAGCGATTCGAGCACCAGGAGCGGGTGTCGCATGTCGTGGAGATCGGCGGAGAAGCTCGGTCCCTCGGCGACGTCGGGGAACCGCAGCCTCAGCTCGCGCGAGAGGCGCACGATCGCCGAGAGAAGGTCGGCACGCGCGAGGGCCTCGATGGCCCCACGTACGCTGGTGAGCACGTCGGCGACGCGGCCGGTGAGCGCCGCGTAGATCGCCTCCTCCTCACGGCGCACGTCGGCGCCGAGCATCTTCAGCCGATTGCCGAGCGGCACGAGCACGCGCGGCTCGACGAACAGCGTCGCACCGGAGCTGCTCGACGCGTGCACGATCCCCGGGAAGCGCTCGTGCGCGTCCGAACGCAACGGCAACACGTAGCGGCCTTCGCGCTCCGTCCAGTAGGTGTCCGAGAGGATGTGCGAGTAGCGTCGGATCAGCTCCTCGATGCGCGACACCATCCGCGCGCGCGAGGCGGCGAACTCCGACCGCAGCTCGCGCAGCCTCTGGCTCGCGTGATCGGCGAGTGTGCCGCTCGGATCGAACGCCGACGAGATGGCGTCCTCGACCCGATCGAGCGCGGGATCGGTCGAGCACGTGGCGTACAGCTGCGGCATCGCCTCGCGGCGCGAGTGGAGAAACCGACGCAGCGTGCGTGCTGCACCGAGCACCTCGGCGATGGCGCGGAGCTCGAGCGGCGACAGCACACCGGCATGCGCGGCGCGCTCCCAAGCCTCCCGCGCGTCGGGGACGGCGGCGACTGGAAGGGGATCGGCGTGGTCGTCGGCGCCGATCGCCTCCTTCACTTCGGCGAGGCGGCGGGTGAGCTCCTCGCGGGGGGGAGGGGAGAGGGCGTGGGCTGCATCACGGCCGGGCTCGCTCTCGCAACGCGCGGCGAGGGCGTCGAGCAGGCGCTCCCACTCGAGGTCGTTGCGGGTCTTCTGCGGCGCGAGCTCGTCGAGCGCGTCGGAGTCCATGGGGCCGATAGTCATGGCGCGTCGCGGCGCCGGCCGCTACCGCGACGGCAACTTGCGCACCACGATCGTCGGCTCGTCGTTGAAATCTCCGCGAATCTCTGCGCCTCCGCCGGCCGCGATCTGCACGGTGCGTTCGAACCGTTCGCCGAGGCCGCGCGGTTTCAGCACGACCCGGTGATCGCCGGCCGACACCGTCGTGCTGTACGGCGTCTGTCCGACCGGCTTGCCGTCGACCTCGACCGCAGAGGGAGGCGTCGACGCCACGACGAGCCGACCCGAGCCGATCGGGGCGACGCTGGTCGAGGCGGAAGGGATCGAGGCCGCCAGCGGCGGTGCGGTGATCAGACCCGTGCTCGAGGGCACCGGGCTCGGAACGGGCATGGGCGTCGTCGTCGTCGTGGTTGCGCTCGGGGGGGGAGCGACGGGGTGGTCCTCCGGCGGGTTCATCCGTGAGACGAGGAGCCCGACGATCGCGATCCCCAAGATCGCGGTGAGCGCGATCCACGGCCCGCTGCGCGGCCGCTGTGGCGTCGGTTCCGGGCTGGGAGGAGTGTCTTCGAGCCTGCGTGTGCCCTCCGGCGCGTCCTCGAGCTTGCGCGTGCTCGGTCCGACCGGCTCGATCTCGGGTGCGATCTCGGCGCGCGTCGCGAAGGTACGCGTGCCCTCGGCGAGCGGCGTCGGTCGAATCGAACGCGGCATCGCCGGTGCGGCGACTGGCCTCCCGGCGGCCCGTGCCTCGCGCGACGAGATCGCGTGCGCCACCTTCCTCGCGAGGCTGCGGGCGACCTCGTCGAGATCCTTGCCTCGCTCGCGGAGGAACGTGCGCAGCCGCCGTGCGACGTCCTCGGCGTGTTGGGGACGACGATCCGCGGCCTGAGCGAGCATCGAGAGAACGAGGTCGTCGAGCGGAGCGAGCTCCGCGTGTTCCCCGGAGGGGGCGGGCGGCGAACGCTCCAACATCGCCGTGCGCGAGGCTTGTGCGTCCGCGCGACGGAACGGCGCTCGACCAGACCAGGCCTCGACCAGGACCGTCCCGAGGGCGAAGAGATCGGTGGCCGGGGAAAGACGGCGCCCCTCGAGTTGTTCGGGAGGCATGTGCCCGGGCGTGCCGAACACCTCGCCGGCCGTGCCGCCGTGGACGGGGGCCGCGATGCCGAAATCGAGGAGCTTCACCGAGCCCTCCTCGTCGATCATGACATTGCCCGGGGTCACGTCGCGGTGGATGACGCCGCGGCGATGTGCGTGGTCGAGGGCGCGTGCGAGCTCCAGCGCGAGATAGGCCCCTTCGTCCGGCGCGAGTGCGCCCGAATCGTGGAGGAGCTCGGCGAGGGTGACCCCGCGGACCAGCTCCATCACCATGTAGAGCACGCCGTGCTCGACACCGAGCTCGAAGATCGTGACGATGTTGGGGTGGGCCAGGCGAACGCAGGTCTTCGCCTCGTCGACGAACCGGCGCACGAACCCCTCGTCCGCGCTGAGGTCCGGTCGGATCAGCTTGACGACGAGCTCCTTCTCGAACCCCTCTGCGCCGAGCAGCGCGGCGAGGAACACCTCGGCCATCCCTCCGCGCGCGAGCCGTCGCCGCAGGGTGAACTTGCCGAAGGGGGCCGGAAGGCGCTCGATGACAGGCGTGTCCACCGGGTCCATTTCCGACGAGGAACCGTCGCTCAGAAGGCGCAGCGTAGCAGCACTGCCCTGCTTTTCGCTTGCCTGCTCGCCGCCTGCGGGCCGAGCGACGCGACGACCCGGCCCATCTCGGCCGAGCGCCTCGCAGGGTGCAATCTGAACGACGTCGCGCTCGTCGAGCTCGAGGCCCTCGACGACGGTCCTCCGAGCGCGGCGTCGTTTGCGGAGGTTCCCCTCGACGCCGCACGCGAGCTGCCCACCCTGCCTCCCAACGCGCGCACGTTCGTGGCGCGGGGCCGGTCGCGAGACGGACGGCTCGTTGCGCTCGGTCTCTTGCCGATCGCGGACGGCGCGGCGCGCGGTCCGCTGTTCCCCCTCGGTGCCGCCTGCGGTCTCGTCGACGGCGAGCGCAAACCGGTGCATTTTCCCAGCCTCGCCGCGCCTTCGGTCGCCTCCGATCCGGACACCACCGTCCTGGCCGGGGGCCGTGATCCCGAGGGCGAGGCGCGCGCCGACCTTCTGTTGGTCGACGCGGGGCGAGGCTCGGTGACGAGGATCGGGATGCGCCGCCGCCGCGCCAACGCCGCAGCCCTCGTTCTGGGCGGCCGCGCGCTCGTCGTCGGAGGCGAGGCCTCGTCCGGCATTTGGGAGGACGCCGAGATCATCGACATCGCCGCGAAGGCGCTCCTGCCCGAGCCCATCCCGCTCTCCGAGCCCCGAGCCTCGGCCGCCGCCTTGGGGCTTGCGACGGGCGAGGCTCTCCTCGTCGGCGGCCGGGGCACCCGGGGCGCGCTGCGCACACTCGAGGCGCTCGATGTCGATCGACGTCTCCCGCGCTCGATCGACTTGGCGACGCTCGCGCGCGCGCGCATCGCGCCGATCGTCGCGCGCCTGGCGACCGGGGAGATCGCGGTCCTCGGTGGGCGCGACGACGTGTCGGCCCCCGTTCCCGATGTGGAGCTCTACGACTCGACCGCGTCGAAGCGCCTCGCGGTGCTTCCATTCGCCGCGCATGCCGAGCTCGATGCGGTTTCGCTTTCCTCGGGAGCGCTGCTCGTGGTCACGCGTGATCCATCGGGCGCAGGCGCTGCGCTGGTGCGGCCCGACGGCATCGAATCGCTCCCTGCGCCGCCGATCTTCGGTGCACCGCGGCTCGTCCGCGCGACCGATGGATCGCCGTTCCTCCTCGCGGGCGTGGCTGTGCGGTATCAGCCGTTCCTCGGCACGTTCGCCGCCTCACCGCTTCCCGACGGCGTCCTCGCGTCGTCGAGTACCTTCATGCTCGGCGCGGGTGCGCTCGGCTTCGTCGCACCGCTGGGGGAGGAGCAGACCCTCCGGGCCGTCCGCTACGACGTGCGAACGTCCTGGGTCGTCGATCCCGAGCCCCTCGGTCTCGGATCGACCGCGCACCTCGTTCCCGACCGACTCGGTGTGTCCGTCGGACGTGAGGGACTCGTGTTGCCGCCGGGCGCCCGCGTCGCCCTCGCGGACGCCGACTACGGAACGTTCTCGGTGCGCCTCGGAGCCGTCGGGCGGGCGCTCCCGAACCTCGAGCTTCGCGACGGGTGGGGTGGGCTCGTCGCCCGGGTTGCCGACGAGGGCTCGTGCGTGTGGCCCGTGCCGTCGAGCAGCGAGGCGACCGTGACCGAGCTCGTCCGAGAGGCCGACGGATCGCTCACGTTGCGCACCGGCGACGCGCAGCGACGTTGTGCCGTCGCGAGCACCGCGCGCGTGTCGATCTCGTTCGTCGCGCCCGGCCGAGAGGCGCGCGTACGCGGAATCACGGTTGTCCGCTCGTGAGGCCGGGGGCTCGCTCCCCAGCGACGTCTGCGAGGAGGAAGGCGCGCAGATCGGCGCCCTGATATCGCCCGAGGCCGATCATCAGCTTGGCGAGCGCGGCCTCGACGGTCATGTCGCCTCCGTCGATCGCGCCTGCACGCGCCGCCGCTGCGCCGCCGAGGTAGCGATCGAGCTCGACGTGGCCCCTCGGACACTGCGAGACCACCACCACCGGAACACCGTGCGCGGCCGCTTCCTCGATCGCGGGGATGAGCGACGAGCCCTCACCGTTCGGAAGGTTGCCCGTCCCATAGGCCTCGAGCACCACGCCGCGCACGCCGGTGCGAATGGCACCGATCACCAGGCGCGGATCGAGGCCGGGAAACACACGCACCGCGAGGACACTCGGATCGAGGCGTTCGTCGAGCGGCCTCAGCGCGCCGCCGCGGCGAACATGCGGCGCGACCGAGACGTCGATGCCGAGCGCCACCAGCGGCGCGCACGCCGGCGAGGAGAACGCGTCGAGCGCCCACGCATCGGTCTTCATCGTCCGGCAGCCGCGGAGGATTTGCGAGCCGAAGGCGACGGAGACCTCGGGCACCGGGAGCGTGGCGCCGATCGTCGCGTCGACCAGGTTGGCGCGCGCATCGGTCCGCACGTCGGCCAACGGCCGCTGCGCGCCGGTGAGAACGACCGGCTTGGGAATCGGCCCGAGCAGGAACGAGAGGGCGCTCGCGGTGTAGGCCATCGTGTCGGTGCCGTGGGTCACCACCACGCCCGCGAGGTCCTCGCGCGCGAGCGCCGCGTGGACCACACGCGCAATCGACAGCCAATGCGACGGCTGCAGATCGCCGGAGTCGAGGGTGAACGGAGCGGTGACCTCGAGCTCGGCGATCTCACCCAGCTGGGGCACGAGCGAGAGCAGGTCCTTCGGCCCCTGCATGACCGAGAGCGAACCCCCCTGCGCGCCCATCGCGAGGGTCCCGCCGGTGAGCACGACCAGGACGCGCGGTTTCACGTCAGAACGCGCGCTCCTCGACGTACAGGGTGTCGCCCGACTGCAGGAGGATGTCGTTCATCTTGCCCTCGGTGATCGCGGCCACCGAGAAGACCACGCGGATGACCTTCTCCTTGGACACGCGTCGATTGAGCGTCACGCGGTCGCGATCGGCGAGCGAGGTGAAGCCGCCGGCGAGCGAGATCGCCTGCACCACCGTCATCCCCTCGGTCATGGGGAACTGTCCGGGCTTCTGCACCTGACCGAAGACGGCGACCTTCTTCGAGTTCACCTCTTTGACGAGGACCGAGACCGAAGGGTTCTTGAGGATCTTGCCGTCGCGCAGGCGCGTCTTGATCAGCTCGGCGATTTCCTGCGGCTCCTTCCCTTCGATCTCGAGCGTACCGACGAGCGGGAAGTCGATGGTGCCGTTCGGCGCGACCTTGAAGGTCTTCGACATCGAGGGCTCGTCGTAGACGGTGACCTCGATGACATCGCCTGGACCGAGCGACGACGTCTCGATGGGCGGCGGCAGCTTCGGCTGCTTGACCGGCGCGCTCACGCACGCGAGCTGGAGCATGACGAAGAACAACAGGATGGAGCGGACGAGGCGGGACATCACGGTGCCTCGGACTCAGACGCGCGGGGAGTGCTTCGCGTTCGAACGATCGGCAAAGCGATCAGAAGAACACGCGAATGCCGCCGAACACCTGATGCCGGCTGTAGGCGAGACCATAACGCGGCGCCGCCGCGCTCGCGTTCGCACGCAGGGTCACGTCGGTGAGCTCCTGCTGGTACTGGTAGGTCGCGTTGAGGCCGAGCCAGTCCTTGACCCGGTATTCCATGAAGAGGGTCGCATCGAGCCGACCCGTCCCGAACGACGTCCGCAGGACCGTCCCCGTGTCGCGGTCGAGCACGTCGCCGTAGCGAATGGCCGCGATGCCCGCGTCGAGGGTGACCAGGAACTTCTGGGCGAACAGCGAGTTCACGCCGATGTAGCCGCGGTTACGCTCGTAGTAGTTGCCGATGTACGAGTTGTAGAAGTCGCGGGTGAAGCCGAGCGCGATGGACGAGCTCGTCGCAGCCACGGGCGCTCCTGCCTCGGGCGCCGCGCCCGAGAGGAAATACCGAAGCTCGAGTTGGCCGATGATCGAGTCGAAGTCCTTCGTTCCGGACCCTGCGTTCTGGTAGAAGCTCGCGCCCCAACCGACCATACCGAGCACCGAGAACCGATCGGTGAGCAGGCCACTGAGGCCGATGCGCGTGCGCAGCGGATGGGAGTTCGAGAGGCCAGGAGTCTGGTTGTTGTAGGTCTGGAAGCCGAGGCTTCCGTTGTAGACGAGCGCGGTACGCGGGAGGAACCGCCAGCGACCCTGCGTGTAGATGTCGTGTCGGAAGTTGTTGAAGTCCTGCGGGCTGACCGTCGTCGCACCCGTCGGGCCATTCTCGAAGTACGTGATGTTGAACGCGTAACCGAGCCGCCAATCGAGCAGGCCACCGGGGCGCGTGTGAATCACGTCGGCCGCGATCCGATTCTCGATCCGGTTGAGACCCGACTCGACGAACGGGTCGAGCGAGGGCTGCGCGGTGCGCTGGAAGTTGTCGTAGATGTTGAGGCCCCAGGGCCGGCCCGGCGCGATGTTCAGCGCGAGGTCGCCGATGACGCCCCACTCCGAGTCACGCCCGAGCTTCTTGAGCGCGTCCGCGGCCGTGGTGCCGGTTCCCGCGTTCATCAGGAACTGGCTGTAGACGAAGGCTGCACCGGCCGAGAAGTTGACCTTCGGCGGCGGCGTGGTGCTGCCGTCGGGACGACGCTGCACCCCGAGCGTGCTGACGAAGAACTGCGGGGTGATCCGGAGTCGAACGGTGTCGACGACCGGATACGGCACGTTGTTCTGCCGGTTGAAGTAGTTGGAGTCGTAGCCGAGCTCGGCGGCGATGCCCGGGTGCAGCTCGAAGTCGCCGGAGCGGATGCCCGCACCCTGCGTCGTCGCGCGATCCCGCAGCCACACCTGCGCGCGCGCGGGCAAGCTGACGCTCACAAGGGCAGAGGTCGCGACGAAAGCAAGTACGAAGCGTTTCATGACTCCCGCTCGGTCGGGGCTCGGCCGAACCGGACCCCACCACACAAACGCCGACTGCGCGCTGCCCGACGACGACTGCACGGGCTCGGACTAGAGGAAAAAACTGCGACTACTTGGTCGGGCTCACCGCGTTGGGCGGCGTGAGCACGATGACCGTGCCTGGATCGACGACCGTCGAACCCGGGTCGACCGACGCGATGTTCGGGTCGACGGTATAGGTGCTCTTCGTCTCGCCCGGGAAACCGAGCTCCTCACCGATGCACTGGTTGGCTTCGGCGTCGAGCTGCTCCGAGCGCTGGCGAAGGACGTTCATCACGCTGAACTCGTGATTGCGCACGTCGGTGTCGCCCCGAGCGATGGCCGCCTTGAGAGACGCGGAGCGCTCACGCGCGCTCTTCAGCGCGACCTCGATCTGCGCGAGCTTGTCGCTCAGACAGGTCGTCTTGACCACGTCTTTCGCGCGGCGAGCTTCGTCGAGGAGGTGGCGAACGCGCGTCGACGACGCCTGCATCTTCGCGATGTACTGCTCTGCGAGCGCGGTCTGATCACTCGGCGAAGTCGCCGACGGCGCCTTCACGTCGACGGTACCCGCCGGCCCGGTCTGCGCAGCCGCAGAGCCGAACACCAGCAACGCACCGAAACCGACCGTCGCAAGAGCCCACTTCGAAAGCGCCATTTACGTTCCTCCGTAGCGAGCGGAACCGTACGTGACCGTGAACCGAACGTCAACCCGACGAAACCACAATGGTTCCGCAGAGACGCACGGTCTCGACGGGATCAGATGCACCACCCCAGCAGGGCATTCAGAGCCTCAGCCGCGCAGAGCTCGCGAGGGGCAAAAATGGCAATCGCCTGGTTTCACGTGGCGAAACCAGGCGACCGCGCACGGACTGGGTGACTACTTCTTCGCCGAGAGCACGACTGGGACGGTGAAGGTGGAGCTGCCACCCTCGGGCGCAGAGAACTTCATCGAGTTGAACGACGAGACGATGCACTGCGTCAGGCCGGAGGGCGCGTCGCTCGAGGCGGCCGATGCGCTCACGACCTCGCCGCCTTCACCGACCTTGACGGTGACCTTGACGGTGCCGCCCGCGGACGGGTCGTTGGCGAGTGCCTTGGTGTAGCAGGCCTTGAAACGCCAGCGGTTGCGGGCGATGACCGAGTCGGCGTCCTTGACGTTGCTCGCGCCGGCGGCCGCGCCGGTGCTCGCCTCGCCGGTCGGCGCCTTGACCACGGTGGAGGTGTCGGTGCCGCTTCCGCCGCCGCCACCGCCACCACCCTTGGTGTCGCCGACGCCAGCGAGGCCTTTGCCGCCGCCTTGTCCGGGGAGGAGAGGGCCGCCGCCGCCACCCGTCTTCAGGCCGGTGCCGCTCGTGTCGACGCCGCCCTCCTTGGAGGCGACCTTGTCGAGGCTGGAGTCGGCCGCGGAAGCGCCGGGCTTGAGGATGCTCGACTGCGCGGGGCCGGTGCCGCCGAGGCTACCGAGGGCCTTCATCTCGAGGGCATCGAGGTCCTTGGAGAGCGCGTCGGCGTTCTTGGCGGTGACGCCTCCCGCCTTGGGACCCGCCGCTCCGCCCGCGGGACCCTTCTTGGTGTCCGCCGGCTTGGGGCCGGTGTCCTTCTTGTCGTCGGCCTTGGCGGTCTTCGACGCGTCGGTCGGCTCGTCCTTCTTCTCCTCGATCGGAGGAGTGGGGCGATCCTTGGCATTCTGGATCAGCGCCGCGGTCTCGGCGTCTTCGTCGATGACCGGATCGAACCAGTCGCTGTTCACCGCACCCGCGAGGCCGAAGTGCAGGAGGAACGAGAAGGCCGCGATGATGGTGAACGTCCAGTCGATCTGCGACGCGAGACCGCCCTGCACGGCGAGCGGAAGCTGCGGCTTCGGCTGGACCGGAGGCGGCGCGACGAACTGGAAGAGGAAGGTCGTGTCGCCGACGACGACCTTGCCGCGTGCGTCATCGGTGAGCTTGAGTTGGTAGTAGTTGCCCACGCGCTTCGCCAGGCCGCTCGCACGCGCCTGGGCGACATCGGTGATGCCGCTCGGCAACGCCACGCGGCCGGTCATCGCGTCGCTCAAGTTGATCACGTACTCGTTCGCGACGAGCTCGAAGAGCCGCATCGTCTCGGGCACGTTGCTGCCCGACGCCAGGAACATGTTGGTGTGGCTCGAGCCGATGGTGACGTGGGTGCGCTGCTTGACGACGCGCTCCTCGATCACGCGGCCGCCCTGCACCTTGCCGATGCGCAGCACCTTGGGACCGGTGACCTGAGGCATCGCCCGCATGGCCATCGTCATCTGGCCGGGCTTGGCCGCCGGACCACCGCCACGCTGCTGCATTCCCGGACCCATGTTCATGCTCATGCGGCTCGACCTCCAGGGGACGCTCGCTCCGACAACGCAGGGTGCGCAAGGTTCCCGGCCTCTGACACGTTACACGTCGGACGGTCTTGGGTGAAGTCCATTCCAAATCGACACAGGCAGGCTTCAGCACCTCGGTCAGACATCTCGGACATCCATGCCGTCCGGACCGAACAGGCGGGTGGCGAGGGGGAGCACGAGTGCGTCGAGCTCCTGCAAGCGTGCGTTTCGCTGTTGTTGGGCGGCGCGATGGAGCGCGGCGCACACGAGCCCACCGAAGACCGCAATCGCCGCGAGGGTGAGACCCTTCTCGATGACGCGGTAGAACACGGGGACGGGATCGATGCCCTCGGGCACGATGACCGACAGTCCCTCGCGCATCACCAACGCGGCCGCGAGCAAGCCTCCGCTGGTGGCGAGCGAGGCGGCGACGCGTGGAACCCGCACGTCACCGACGACGCCGCGCTCGATGTCGGCGACCTCCTCCGCGAGCGCGAGTTTCCGTTGGAGCGGCGGCGCATCGCGCTCGGAGTGCATGGCAACGGTGAGCACGCGTTGGGCGATGCTCCCCTTGGCTTCTTCCTCGAGGCGAACGGTCAGCCGTTCGAGATCGAGGGTGGGATCCGCCTCGATCGCGGCACCGATCTCACCGGAGTCGACTGCACCCAGGCGGCGGACGATGCGCAGCACGGTCGCGAGCGCGATCGCGAGCGGCACGGAGATGACGGCGAGACCGACCAGGAGCAGCACGTGCGATCAGAACGGCTCGCCCGTGATGGCTTCCTCGATCTTGTTGAGGAACGGCTGGCGGATCTTGGCGATCTCGATCTCGGGGAGGATCTTGCCGAGCTCGACGACGGCGCTCGGACGGGTGGGGCGTGCGGTCACGATGATCGCGCCGATCTCGTAGACCTCTTGCGCCTTCTTCTTGGGCTGCGCATGCGCGTCGACCGAGAGGAGCACGGCTGCCGCGGCGATCGGTGCGATGGCGAGGAGCTTCAGGTTCATGCGGCCTCTCGGGTTCAGCTCAGAACGTGGTCTTGGGTGCGGCCGGCCCGGCGGGGGGCTTGGCGGAGGTGCTGGGTGCAGCAGGTGTCGGCGGCTTCGGTGCGGAAGCTGCGGGCGCCGCGGCGGATGCGGTCGGTTTGGGAGGAGCAGCCGGAGGAGTAGACCCGGCAGGGGCCGCAGGCTTGGCGCTGGTCGTGGTCGCCGGCTTGGGCGCGGTCCCACCAGCCCCGGCGCCAGCCGCTGCAGCCGCGTTGCGCGCCCGGCGTGCCTGCTCGATCAGGTCGTCGGCGTCCGACGGCCAGCTCGGGCCCGACGCGGTGCCCTTGGCGGTCTTGAACTGGTTCCAGTACTCGACCGATTTGTCGTAGCGCTGGACGTCGGTCATCCCGTCGATGCCCGGCGTGAGGAAGTAGAGGAGTCCAAGGTCGTAGTTCGCGAGCGCCTTGAGGTTGGCGGGAGCTCCTGCGGCGGAGACGACCCAGAGGTACTCCTTCTTCGCCTCCGGACCCTTCCCACCATACAGACGATAGGCGTCACCCAACGCGAGGTGCGCCTCGACGCTGCCCGAGTTGTAGATCACGGCCTTGCGCAAGGGCTCGAGCGCGCCTTCGGCGTCGTTGGCCTCGATGCGGATGAGACCGAGCTGCAGCTGCGCGTCGACGAGGTCGGGGCGAAGCTTGGCGGCGCTCTCGAACCACTTGGCGGCGAAGAGGCGCTCGCCCGACTTCTGGAGAATGATCGCGCGGAGCAGGTGCGCGTCGGCGTTGTGCGGTGCGCGCGCCGGCGAGGCCTTGGCGGGCTGGCCCTTCTCCTTCTCCTCTTGGGTCTGCTGACCGTCGAGGATGGCGGAGAGAACGTACGTCGCGAGGTCGACGCGGCCGCGCCGGTAGTGATCGCGCGCGATCATGATCATCGCGGCCTCGTACTTGGCGTCGGCGGTGAGGACCTCGCCCGCGAGCTCCTGCGCCCTGCTGCTGTCGCCGTTCAGCGACTTGACCTCGGCGAGGGCAGTCTTGATGGGGCTCGAGACCTCCTTCGGGGCCGAGCTCGCCTTCGCGGCCTGGTCCTCGAGGAACTTCTCGGCTTCGGTGCGCGAGCCCTGCCGGTAGAGAAGGAACCCGTACGCCGCCATCGCAACGCCGAAGTTCGGGTTGAGCTTGTAGGCGTTGCGGTAGCTCTCGAGCGCATCGGCGGTCTTGCCCATGCGCTCGTAGGTGAAGCCGAGCGCGTAGTGGGCCTCGTAGGCCTTGGGCGCCGCGGAGAGCGCCTGCTGGAAGGCCTGCGCCGCTCCCGCGAGATCGCCCGCGTTGTACGCCGCGATGCCCTTGTCGTAGGCCGCGCGCGCGTCGCCGAGGAGCGTCGACGTTTCGGTCGGCGAGGGCGGGGGCGGAGGGGCCGGAGCCGACCCGGTGTCCGTCACCGGCGCGGTCTCGGTCGGTTCGCCGGTGGTGGCCGCAGCCGGGCCACCCGCGCCCGCGGTCTTCGCGGGCTTGCGGTCGCCGCAGGCCGAGAGCAACAGCGGCACGCACACGAGCGCGGCGAAGGGGAATGCGAACAGGCGAGCGCGCATGATCATTCTGCCTTCGGGGCGGCGGCGCCGACGCCCGTGGTGACCGGCACGTTGACGTCAGGCAGCGGGGCGACGATCGCACCCGGGCGGGCCTGCTTGAACATGTCGTCCCGATACTTGAAGTTCATCGGGGGGCCGGCGAAGTCCTTCTCGACCAGGTTGAGATGCATGCGCATCTTCGTGTTCTCGAGCTGGTCGGTGTAGTACGCGAGACGCTGGACGGCCTTGGTGATCCAGGCGTCCTTGGTGTTGAACTGCTTGCCGCGGAGATAGGCGCGCGCGTAGCGGTCGATCATCTCGGGCTCGAGCACGTCGAAGTACTGCTGCCGGCGCTTCTTCCACTCGGCGTTGACGTTCTGGCGGATCTGGTCGGCCTTCTCGAGGAGGGCCTGCGCCTTCGCCTTGGCCTCGTCGGAAGCCTTCTCGTCTTCGAGGGTGATCTGCGCCTTCTTCTCGATGTCGTCGATCTGCTTCTTGACCTTCGGATCGAGGACTTCGACCTTCGAGCGGGCGAGCGCGGAGCGCATGGTGTCGTCGACCGAGCCCTCGCGTGCGTAGGCGACCGGCGTCCACTTCGGCGAGAGGTAGATCTTCACCACGTCCTCGAGCTCGGCGATGTAGCCGCGACGCTTCTTGTCGTCGGCCTCGAGCTTCTTGTTCACCTCGCTGGCGGTGCCCTCGTAGATCACCTTGGGCTTCTGGCCGGGCAGGGTGTCCCACTCCTTCTCGATCTTCTCGTTGATGAAGAAGTAGGCGGCCTCCGCGCCGTAGTCGGACTCCTTGCTCGACCTGGCGTCTTTACTGGTCGCGGCGTAGGCCACGAAGGCGGCGCTGGTCTTCTTGTACCAGTCGCGGAACGTCGCATCGCCCGCGTCCTTGCGGATGATCGCCATGTCGTACGACACGTCGACGATGTACTTCGCGGCCGGCGTCTGCGCCTTGTACTGGTTGTAGTACGAGTCGAGCGCGGCGATCGCCTTGCCGCGCTGCGCGGCGTTCTTCGGGTCGATCTTGTACTGCTTGTACTCGAACTCGGCGACGATGAAGTCCATCTCCGCCTTCTCGGAAGGCGTCGGGTTGAACTGCAGGAAGCGCGTGCGCGCCGCGAGCATCTTCTCGCGGTTGCCGAGGTTCGCTTGCAGGACGATGGCGTTGAACGCTGCGTCGCGACGCTCGCCGGTCTCGAGGAGCGTGCGCCCCGCGACCTCGTCGTAGTGTTTGGCGGCGGACGTGTAGTCGAACGCCTGGAGGTACGTGCGACCGAGCTCGGAGAGCGCCTTCTTGGTGTAGTCGAGGCGGGTCTTGAACTGGTCAGGGTCCTTCTTGATCCCCTTCTTCGCATCGCCGTCGCGGTAGGCGATGAGGTCTTCCTCTTTGCCGTAGCGATCGAGGAAGTAGCGGTAGACCTCGGCGGCCTTCTTGTACTCGTTGACCTGCTTGTAGCAGTACGCCGAGTTCATCGCGCCGCGCGGAGCCTGTGGGTTCGCGGGCGCGACCTTGAGCGCGATCTCGTACTTCGCCGCGGCCTCGCGGTACTTCTGCGCCTTGAGCTTCGGGTCGGTTTCCTTCTCGGCGGCCTCGAAGGCGGCGTCGGCCTCCTTGTAGCGCGCGACGATGTTGGTCTTCGTCCCGAAGTCCTTCTCTTTGATCTTCTGCTCTTCGGTGATCGCGCAGCTGGCCTTGCCCTCGGTCGCTTTGACGAGCTCGAGCGAACGGGTCGTGTCCTCCTGGAGGTTGGACATGACGACGAGGCGGTACCAGGCGTCGAACCCGGAGTCGTTCTTGCCGCAGTTCTCCTTCCAGATCTGCTCGAAGCGCGGGGTGGCCTCGGACCAGCGGCCGTACGCATAGAGCGTGTCGGCGACCTGGTAGCGGTAGCGGAGGGCGTTGTTCTCGGGATCGAGCGACTTGGGGACCTTCGCGACGAAGTCCTCGCGCTCCTTCATCCTGAGCACGATCACTTCGGGCACGGGGCGGATCCAGATGCGCTTCTCTTCGCGCGCGTCCTTCACCGATTCGGCGACGCAGGCGTCGCCCGGCTCCTGCGTCGGATCTTCGACGACCTCGACGCCGCTGCCGGGCATGCAGCCCGACTTCTTGTAGGCCTCGAGGTTCTCGTCGGCGAGGCGATCGTAGACGTCGACCGCGAAGAACGCGGCGTACTTGAGGTACTTGTCGTCGAGGTTCGAGTCGCGAACCTCGATCGCCGCGTCGCGCGCGTCCTTCACCTGCTTGGGGTCGAGCTTCTCGCCCATCGCGTTGGTGACGACCACGATCTTGTGGAGCGAGTCGGCGATCCAGTACTTCGACTCGTAGGCGTCGGCCGCGTCGGGATCCTGCGCGAGGTAGGCGCGCCATCCCTTGAGCGCGAGTTGGTACTCCTCGCGGGACTTGCGGAGGTTCTCGAGGAACTCCTTGCTGCCCTCGGGGTAGTTCTTCGCCTTCGAGAAGTGAATGCGCGCGCGGTTGGTGTGGTTACCGGCGGCGTTCTTCACGCCCTCGCTCATCAGCGCTTCGGCGGCGCGGATGGCGTCGGGGTTCGACTTGTTGCACTCGACCCACTTGGAGTCCTTGCCGACATAGTCGAGGAGCTTGGTGCGGGCCTCGAGGCCCTTCTGCGCGTACTCGTCCTTCTCGGCCGGCGATTCGGCCTTGAGGGCGAGCATCTCGTAGAGCTGTGCGACCTTGTTCTGGTAGAGCGGCGCGTCGGGATCGCACGGCCACTTCTTGAGGATCAGCTCGTAGGTCTTGATCGCATCGAGCTGGACTTCGTCGCTCTCGAACTCGCTCGCGAGCGCTTTGTAGATCTTCGAGGTCCAGGGCTTGTCCTGCGGGACGAGCTTCGGGTCCTGCACGCGGTCGATCGCGACCTCGAGCTTCTGCTCGAGCACCTTGCCGCTGAACTGACCGAAGATGTCGTCGCGCTCGATGAACGGCTCGTCGGGGCCCGGGCCCTCCATGTCGAGGTACGTCAGCGACGACGCGATGTAGTCGTACGCGTCCTGGCGCATCTGCTGATCGCCGGCGGAGCCCGTCTTCTTCTCCTTCTCGTCGAAGTAGGCGAGGAGGGCGAGGAACTGCTGGCGCGCGGCGCCGTAGCGCTGCTGCTTGAAGAAGGTCCAGGCGATCTTGTAGAGCGTGAAGACCTTCACGGTCTCGTTGCTCGTCTTGGCCGCGTGCTGGTACGCGCTGTTCGCGCGGTTGAACCGGAACGGGCTCGCGCCGAAGTAGCCCTCCTCCTCGGAGGCCTCGTCGCCGCGCGAGTAGTGGTACTCGCCGAGGCGCCACCAGGTCTGCGCGAGAAATGCCGGCTCGCTGGAGCCCGGCGGCAGCGGCGCGGGGAGCGGCACGCAGTCGTCGGGGTAGATGTCCTTGTACGTGTCCTCGTTGTCGACGACGACGGTAGGCGTGACCTTCGCACCCTTCGCCGGTGGCTTGGCGGGCGGGGGGGGAGCCTTCTTCTTCTTCGGATCGGGGATGGTGTAGTGGCTCTCGCGCCACTTGTCCCAGTACGCCTCTTCGTGATCCTGCGGGGTCGGCGGGATGCCGTCCTTCCACTTCTCACGGAGCTTCGCCTCGGCGTCGTCCTTCGGCGGGGGCAGCGGGTATTCGTACCGGTTGCTGCACACCAGCGCGCGCCAGACGAACTGCGACTCGGCAGCGCGTCCCGTGTCGGCGAGCAGCGCGCCGAGGAAGAACTGCACCGCGGCCCGCTGCGAGTAGTCGGGGAATCGCGTGATGATGTCGCGGTAGAGCGTCTCGGCCGGCGCGTACGCGGCCCGGAGCTTGGTCGTGTACTGCGCATCGCCCGGGTCGAGATCGTTCTCGACCGCCTGCTCCTCGTAGAGCGCGGCGAGACGGAACATCGCCTCGGGGGTGTGCTCCTTGGCGTCGGGATACTTCGCGAGGAACGCCTTGAGGCGCTCGATCGTGTCGAGCCGTGCGCGGCGGAGCTCCGCGGTGTCCTTGTCGATGTTCTCCTGCATCGACGAGAGCCGCGCCTTGCGCTTCTGCTCGTAGCGCTGCCGGATGATCTGACCGACGGCCTTGGCGTAGCCGGCCGCGCCCTTCTTGTAGGCGTCGGCTTCGAGCTGGAGCTGCTGGAGGTTCGCCTCTTGTCCGGGGGTGACCGGCGGCAGGCCCGTGAGCGCAGGAGTGCTCACGCTCGAGGACGCTGCCGTGATCGGCGTGGAGCCGAGGACCGGATCGGGCCACAGCTTGTATGGCGGCACGGCGTGCACGATTGGCAGGCCCGGGCCCTTGGCGTGGAGAATGGACACCGCGCCCGTGGGCTGGGGCAGCGGCGCTGCCACCGCCGTGGGCACCGCGGACGCCGCGCTCTTGGCCGCGGACGCCGCGCCCTTGGCCGCCGGCTTGGGCTGCGAAGAGGCGATGCCCGTGGCGAAGAACCCAGCGGCGACGATCGCCACCGCCGACGCACCGCGGGTCGCGGCGCGCACCATCTCGATACTCGGCATGCGGAACGCGCGCTTCATGGTCACTCGAACCCCGCCCCGTCGTTCGTGATCTGCTTGAGCTCGTCGTCGAGCAGGCGCTCGGCGTCTTTGAGCTCCACCTGACGATCTCGGAGGATCAGCTTGCGAACCTCACGCTCGTTCCACGCCTGGTCGATGATGCCGCGCTCGGCGCGCATCACGAGGGTGGTGAGCTTGTCTTTCACCAGGCCGAAGTTGCGCTTGGCGACCTCGCCGACCACCTCGCGCGCTTCGTCGTCGAACTTCGCGAGCTGGTCTTTGTAGGCGTTCAACGCGGCCTGCTCCGCATCGAGCGTCGCGCGGATGGAGGTGAGCTGCTTGTCCACCTGTCCGTCGAGGCTCTTGAGCTGCGCGAGCGCCTTGTCTTCGACACTGCGTGCGCGAGCCAGAACCGGCGTGGCCTTGGAGGCGTAGGCCTTGGCGTCGCCGCCGAGCTGCGCGCTGACCATGGCGACCTCCTTCTCGAGGAGATCGCGGTACTGCTCGCGAGCCTCGACGTCCGCCTGGTAGCGGGCGTCGCCGAGGCCGATCTGCGCCTTTCCGAGCTCGACCTGCTTGCGCAACAGGTTGATCTCGTCGCGCATCTTCTTGAGCTCGGCCTCTTCGGTGTCGAGCTTGGTCTTGTATTCCTCGAGGGTGGCCGCCGGGATCGCGGTGCCGCCGTCGGTCACCTTGTTCTTCACGTACCGACGCAGCGCGCTCACCTGCGCCTGCAGCTTGTCGACCTCGATCTGCCGGTTGTGCAGCTCCTGCGAGACCGCCCGCCACTGCGCGATCGCCTCTTCTTCGCGCTTGGCGAAGCTGGCTTCGTCGACGGGGAGCCCCTGCACGATCTTCTGCAAGCGGCGTCGCTGCTCACGGACCTGGAAGAGCTCGGGGTTGCCCGCGAGGTCTCCCGGCTCAGCGTCGTCGAGCCCTTCGCCGATCGTGACGCGCGCCTTGGTGACCCGGTTCACGAGGCCAAACAGCTTCTCGAAGCTGCCCTTGAGCTCGGGCGCGGCCTTGAGCTTGTTCGGGCCCTTCACCACCATCTGCAGCTTGTCGAGCATCTCCTGCGCTTGCGAGAGGAGCTCCTTGGTCTGCTGCACGCTCTCGACGACGCTGAAGGCGAGGGCGCCGTCCTGCTGCTCTTTGGCCCACTTGACGACGATGGGGGGGAGGGCGTCGGGACCCTCGAGCGAGTCGTAGTTCGTGCCGGTGAGCTTGTCGTAGTACTCGGCCGCGGTCTTGCCGCTCCCCAGGTAGTCCTGGAGGCGCTTGCGCATCGGGTCGAGCTCGTCGCGGACCTTCTCGTAGGTCTCGAGCGCCTTCTTGAACTCGGCTTTCCGCAGGAGGATGTCGGCCTTGAGCAGCTCACCCTCGATCGCGTAAGGACCGTCGGGGCTGGTCAGCGAGAGGAGGTCGAGCGCGCGACGCGCCTTCTCCATGTTCTCCTGGCGGACGTTGACCCACGCTTCTTCGTAGAGGCGCGTGTCGAACTGTTTGCTCGACTTGTCGACGTGGCCGTAGGCGAGAATCGCCTGGTCGAGCTCGTCCATCTCGTAGAAGAGACGACCGATCGCGATCCACGCGAGGTCGACGACCTCTTTGTGCTCGTCGGTGTCGCCAGGCAGCTCGGTGACCTTGGAGAACGCGTCGATCGCGCCCTTGTACTTGCCGGCCGGCGCCTGCTTGAGGGCGATGACGCCGAGGATGAAGCGCGCCTGGTGCTGGAAGCCGCCATCGGCGCCAACCGACGACAGCGTGCTCTTGGCCGCGTCGTAGTCCTTCTTGAAGAAGAGCGCCTTGCCCTTGGCGTAGAGGATCGTCGAGTCGACGTCGCCCGGCGCCATGCCGTTGATGCGGGCGATGACCTCGTCGGCGGTCTTGGGATCCTTCGGGTCGTCGACGCGCATCGCGATGTCGACGAGGCGGGCGATCGCGCGCGACGCGTAGGGCCGGAACTCGGCCTCCTTGCCGTGGTCGGCGACGACCTTGAACTTCGTGCGCGCGGAGAGAAAATCGCGAGACGCGTAGAGTGCCTCGCCGCTGCGATAGACCGCCTCGGCGTATGCGGGCTTGTTGTCCGGGTACTTCTCCTGGATCTGCGAGAAGACGAGGATCGCGCGGGGATAGTCGCGGAGGCGGAACAAGAGCTCGCCGTCGGCGATCATCTGCTCGGCGGAGCGGAAGGTGATGCCGGCGGACTTGACCGTGATGGCCGCAGGGATCTCCCCCTCGACCTTGTCGAGCTCGCCCTTGGCGACACCAATCGCCTCGTCACCCGAGAGCTTGGCGAACGCGACGCGAGGCATCGCGACCACCGCCGCGGGCAGTCCCACCAGCGAGAGGGCGATCAGAGCGAGCCGCACGCGGCGGCCTACGCGTCTCTTCAGGGACGCCGCCATGATCACTTGCTCTCCGGCTTCTTCGCCCCCGCAGCGCCGACGCCGGTCATCGACTTCTCGACGAACCGCACGGCGGGCTTCTCCTCGATCGGAGTGGTCGGGCCGCCCTGCTCGTAGCCGATGACACGGAGCTGGATGGTCTTGCCTTCGATCGCGGTGAACGAGCGGCTCGAGCGGACCTCGAACTTGTAGCCCTTGAGGTAGCTGAAGATGCCGTACCCGTTGCCCTGGTACTCGATGAGGACCTGGACGGTGTGGTCGCCCGGCTGGACCAGCTCGTTGTAGAGCGGGACCTCCTTCATGTCGCCGATGTTGTCCTTCTCGTCGGTCTTGGTCGCGAGAGGAGCACCGTCGTACAGGGCCACGATCCGCTTGAGGCGGAACGCGCTCGACATCTCGTTCTCGAACACGACCTCGGCCTTCGCAGCCGCCGTGATGCCGCTGAGGATGGACTCCGAGAGCAGCGCGAGTCGGGTGTGGCTGCGCCGGATCTGCTCCTTGAGCTCGTTGATGCGCTGCTCGAGGTCGCGCAGTCGAACCGAGTAGGTCGCCTGGTCCATCGTGCCGGCCGAGCCCGTGGCCAGCGTGCTGGCGGGAGCTGCAGAGGACGTGGCAGGGGCTGCAGAGGACGCGGCGGGTGCCGCTACGGACGACCCTGCCGGGGCGGCGCTGGACGCTGCCGCCGGCTTCTTGGTGCCCTGGGCGGAAGCGGCGAGCGGCGAGAGCAGCAGCGCTCCGACCACCAGACGCGACGTCGTACGAGCCCACTTCGAAGACGACACGGTGCCAAACATGAGAGAAGCCCCCTTCCGGCGGCGGCGGCGCCTACGCCAAGAGCGACGAGCAAGCGGGTTCGTTCATTCGGGACGGCGAAACTGCGGAGCCGGGAAAGCGGCCCCACGGGGCAGTGTACGACGCCCGGGGGGAAAACAACGGGCTCTCTGTGGCCCTGCCCGGTTTACGCAGCGGTTGTCCCGTCTCACAGGGCCGCGGTATAGCTCGACACTTCAGAGGGGTCAACCGGCGCCTCTCGCGCAACCCTTGGAAGAACCAAGGTTTTGTCGTGGTAGCGCCGGTTCGGCATCGCATCCGAGAGACTCAGGGGAACCGGGAACATGCTCGAGGCGGGATGGTCGATGTGGTCGGGAGTGGGCGCCGCTGGCGTTCCGCGAAGACCTTTCGCCCGCCTCGCGCGTCCCAGTCTCCATGGGCGTGATCGCGCGGGTCAGCATCAGCCGGGACCGGGGCCGTGAGCAGCCCGGCCGATCCCACGCAGCCCTCCGACGAGGCTCTCCTCGCTCGCTACCGTCGAGGGGACGTCGAGGCGTTTCGTACGCTGGTTCGCCGGCACCAGCGTGCGCTCTACAACTTCGCGCTGCGTCAGGTGCGCACGCCCTCGACCGCCGAGGACATCGTCCAGGACGTGTTCGTCCGGATCGTTCAGAACGTCGAGACCTTCAAAGAAGAGTCTCGGTTCACGACCTGGGCCTACACGATCGCGCGGAACCTCTGCATCGACCACCTGCGCAAGCGGGTCCATCGTCGGCACGCGTCGCTCGATGCGCCGATGGGTGGTGGGGACGAGGAGGGAGCGGCGCTCGGGGAGCGTGTGCCCGCCTCGGGGGCGGGGGCCGACCGGAACGTGATCGGTCGCCAGCTCCAGGGGCACATCGCCGCTGCCGTCGAGGCGCTGCCCGAGGACCAGCGCGAGGTGTTCCTCATGCGTCAGGTCGGGGAGCTCCCCTTCAAGGAGATCGCCGACATCGTGGGCGTCAGCGAGAACACCGTGAAGTCACGAATGCGCTATGCGCTCGAGCGACTGCAGGGAGCGCTCGAGGAGTTCGAGGACTATGCGAAGGCGCTCAAGTGAGCGCCTCGTGATGTGAAATCAACGGGGATCTACCAGAGGATTTGAAGTGGACTGCGAACGACTGGACGAGCTGGCGATCGATCTCGTCGACCCCGAAGGGGCCGAGGGGCTCGAGCCTCGTGCGCGCCGCGAAGCCGACGAGCACCTCGCCAGCTGCACGCGCTGCACCGCGCTCGTCGAGCGTCTGCAGAGGGGCATGAAGGCGGCGGCCCAGTTGCCGATGGAGGACGTGTCCTCGCTGCTCGAAGCGCGCGTCCTCGCAGCAGCGTCCGCAGCGCGTCCCGCTCCCTCGTTCCCGCGTCGAGTCGCGCGGGCGATCTCGACCACGGGTCGCTGGGCCATGCGGCCGCAGGTGGCGATGGCCGCGGTGCTCGTCGTCATGGTCGGCACGTCGGTCGTGTTGCTTCGCGGGGGAGGGCTCCCCTCGCGCCGCACGAAGGTGACCGAAGAGGGGACGCCCGTCGCGACGCTCGAGCTTCCGGCGCAGGAGCCGGGCGGGGCGCCGGGGATCATCGGCGGCGAGAAGAAACCCGATCCGGAGCCAGCGAAGCCGAAGGAGGCGCCGCCGAAGGTCGAAGCGACGAACATCGACGGCGTCGCCGACTTGCCCAAGTTGGCCGAGAAGGCAGACAAGCCGGCGGCCGACGACGACACGAAGACCGAGACCAAAGCGAAGGCGAAGGATCTCGCCAAGGAGTCCGAGGCCGACGAGACGATCGCGCAGGCCGGCGGCGGAGCCAAAGGGGGGGCACCGAAGGCGATGGCGCCGCCGCCCGCCGCTGCGGCGCCGGCAGCACCGCCCGCCGACTATGGTGGGATGGGCGGGGCGGCCGAAGGCAAAGCCGAGTCGAGCAAGAAGACCGCCGGAGCCGCCGCGGGACCGATGCCCGCACCCACGAGCACCGCTGCGCCCACCACGCCGCCGAGCGCCGCCACGTATGACGACGCGATGACGGCGTACAAGGAGGCTCGCTACCCGGCCGCCGCCAAGGGGTTCGAGGCGTCGGCGAGTGCGGGGATCAAGCCCTCGAGCTCCTGGCTCTACGCCGCGCGCTCGTATCGCGCCTCGGGATCGTGCGTGCAGGCGCTCCCGCGATTCCAAAAGGTCGTCACCGGCTACGGCGCTTCGCCCGAGGCACCCTACGCTGCGCTCGAGGGTGGACAGTGCGCCAAGGCGACGGGCGATGTCGCCACCGCACGCACACTGTTCGAGAAGGCCAAGACCTCGTCGGTCACCCAGAAGCAGGCCGAGGCGGAGCTGGCCGCGCTGAACGCGCCCGCCCAGCCTCCCGCCAAGGCGAAGGCCGCCAAACCGAGCAGCGCGGTCGACAGCAGCTACTGATCCGCCGGATCGCGCACTGACGTGATACAAGAGAACGGATGACGACGCTCAAATCGTCGGTCGCCCTTGCTTCCGTCCTTCTCTCCGCGTGCGCCCTCGGCTGCGTGAGCGACGCGCCACCCAGCAAGGTGGTTTCGGTCGGTCTCGCGCTCGCCTTGCCCAAGGCGCTCGTCGACGTCGACAAGGTGAAGCTCTACGTCTACGACAAGGCCGAGACCGGCGTCGCCTGCAAAGGGGCGGCGATCACGGTTTCACCGACCAGCGTCCAGACGGCTTACGATCTGACGCTCGCCAAGTGCAACGCGAACAAACAGTGGTGCGGGAGCGTCACGATCCCGGTCGACGCCGAGCGCATCCTGACGTTCTACGTTGAGGGACGCTACGAGGCGAAGAAGGGCGGCTTCACCGGGTGCGTGGAGCAAGCGGTGGCTCAGGACCCGCAGCAGATCGAGATGAAGGCGCAGCCGCTCATCGAGGGCGTCGTCTGCGGCGACTCGGCGGCGGGATACGGCGAGACCTGCGATCCTGGGGGCGGCGCGGGCGATGAAGCCTGCGACGCGGCCAAGTGCCAGACCAAAGAGGTCATCGTCTCGAACGGCAAGGCGACCAGCCGGTTCTTCCGGGGTCGGCCCGGACGAAAGACCCGGATCGGCATCCGGTGGTTCGGCGACAAGTTCTACGGCGCGTGGAGCGATCAGGCGATCAACAACGACGGTGGCGACGGCCCGAACGAGGTCACCGTCCGGCGCATGAGCCCCGACCTGTTGACCGAGACGAGCCCGATCGTGCTCGCTGGCGAGGTCCGGCTGCCCGCGGGGACGTCGGGGCCGAACACCAGCGGCGGTGCCCAACGCGGCAGCGTCGACACGGCGCCGACGATGGTGCCGATCGCCGGAGGCAACCTGTTGACGGTCCTCGTGCGCGACGATCAGGTCAACGCCTTCGTCCACGACTCACGCTTCAACGGTGTGACGCCGGACGCCCCCGTCGGCTCGGGCACCGGGCAGTCCGATCCGCACGCGGCCGCCTCCGCCAGCGGCGACGCGTTGATCGTCTTCGTCCAGGCGAACGCCGTGAAGAGCGTGCTCCGGAAGGCCGACGGAACCTACGGTGCAGCGCAATCCCTGAGCGGAGGCGGAACCGTATCGTCGCCGCGGGTCGCCTGGCTCGGCGGCGATTACGTGGTCGTCTGGTCGAACGACGACGACATCAAGTTCCGTCGCATCGGGGCCGACGGCGCGCCCAAGTCCGCCGAGGACACGATCAACAAGGCGAAGACCGCGGGCAAGCAGGATCAACCGTTCGTCGCGGGGTTCGACACGGGAGAGTTCCTCGTCGCCTGGCGCGACGCGGCGGGTGACGTCGCCGCCGACATCCGCGTGCAGAAGTTCGACAAGACCGGCGCGCCTACCGCAACCAACGAGGGTGGGGCGGTGCTCAACGACATCGTCAAGGACGGCGATCAGGATCAGCCCACCGTCGCTGCGGGACGCACGCCCGGCGGCATTCGCTTCTACGCGGTGGCCTGGCGCACCAAGGACAACATCGGCGCCCGCTTCGTCAAGGTCGACGAGCAGGGTTTCCTCGTCAGCCACGCGTCGGCGACGACCAGTGAGTTCGAGGCTGGCATCGACGCGCGTCCCCGCTCGTCACCGGCCGTGGCGATCGCAAGCGCCGCTCCGTACGTCGCGATCGCATGGTCGGACGACACCGACGTCGAGTTCGGTGGAGACGACGATCGGGTGCGGGTGCGTCGCTTCCCGATGCCGGACGCGCCCAAGTAGGGAGCTCAGTTGCCGTCGTAGCCGCGGACGTAGGCGATCGTGTGGATCGCCTCGACGAGGCGCTCGCGATCGTCGGGGCACAGATCGAGGAAGCGAACGCCCATGCCGGGGTTCGGGTTCTCGCCGCCGGGCTTGTTCGGGTTGATCCACGCGACCTCGCCGAGCAGCTCGAACGCCGTCCCCCGCGCGGCGCCCTCGGGCGCGAACGAGAGCTTCATGCGCGTGCCGACGGGCAGCGGACGCTCGGTGTACACGAACAACCCGAGCGAGCTGACGTTGGTGATGTACGCGTAGAGGAAGGTGTCCTGGCTCGCACAGTCGACGGCCCAACGCACCTCGTGACGCTCTTCAGCGCGTCGTGAGGCCGAGGGGAGGTGGCTGTCGCGTTCCGACATCTAGCTTGGGCTTAGGCCCTCGCCGCCAGGCACGCAACTCCCTGTCAGCGGACCGGGACGGTGCCAAGGACCAGTCGCTGGCCTTCGGCCTCGGGACCGGCGTCGGGACCGCGGACGAGCGGGAGGCGCGAGTTGCCCGAGAAGAAGCCGGTGAGGATCGTGATCGCGCGACCCGAGGGCATGTTTGGCTCGAGGTTGAACTCGCTGTCGTCGACGATGATGTCGCCGGGCAGCCAGTTGTCCATCGCGTACTTGCCCTGGAGCGGAACGTGGTCCCAGGTCTTGCGCGCGGTCGCGGTGCCCGGCTGCTCGACGTGGATGAAGATCTGCCAGCCGCCGCTGAGGCGGTTGGTCACGCGGTAGATGAGCCGGAGCCTGACGCGTTGGCCCGAGCTGACCGTCGCAATCGGCTTGCCCGCGCCGTCCATCAGGTCCCAGCCGACGCACGCGAGCTTCCCGTCGATGTCACAGTCGAGCGGCCGGGTGGGGACGCAGATGTTGCCGTTGTCTTCGCAGTTGGTCGTCGCGCTGGGCACGGCGTCGAGGATCATCCGATTGAGCGGGTTCTCGTTGTAGCCGTTGGGCGACAGGTTGCTCGCGAGCAGGATCTGCGAGGTCCGGCCGTCGAGGATCGGCATGTTGCTCTTCGGATCGGCCTTCTGGCGCCAGAGGAAGTTGACCTCGGCGAGGTGGTCGGCCTTGAGCGCGAGGAATCGGCGCTGGCCCGGGGCCGCGCCCGTCGCGCCGGAGAGCCACTCGTAGGCCGAGCGAGCGTCGTTGAACGCGACCGGCTGCGCGTTGCCGAGGTCGTACGCCGCGGTGCGGGCGTTCACGCCGAGCAGGCCGATCGGCGCCCCACCGCCGATCTCGCGGTACTTGGAGAACACGCCCTTGGGCGAGAACTGGTTGGCGACCGCGGGCATGACGCTCCACGCCCACACCGCGGCGGCGACGAGGCCTCCGAGGGCGATCGTGGCCACGCGCTGGCTCCGGAGCTGACGGAACAGATCACGGCCGTAGAGGAAGCCGATCCAGGCGCAGTAGAGAGCGACGACCCCGACGAGCACGAGCCACCAAAGGTTGACCACGATGTCGCGTTGGGGGGAGGAGAGGGCCTGGAGCTGCGGCACCATCTTCCGCAGGCCGCGCTTGAACGTGACGATGCCGGCGATCGCGAAGCAGGCCTCGAAGCTGAGGAACAGCAGGATGAGCAGGCCCTGCCACGGGTGATGCCAAGCCGCGACGACCATTTCGATCGGCTTCTTGAGCGCGCTCTTCGGAGTCCAACCGGGACGAGGGTCTTCGTCGACCCACACGAAGAAGATCGGCAGGAGGAACGCCGCGGCGGCGACCACGAGCCCGAGCTTGAGCTTGTTGCGGAGCTCCTCGGGGGCGACCACCCCGTACAACCCGTACGGCTCGAGGACGGGCGCCGTCGCCAGCTCCACCGGCGACTTGGCGAGGTCCTCGAACGTGAAATCGTTGAGCACGAGGAACGCGAACACCGCGGTGCCGATGGCGATTGCGAACGAGGCCGACGGCGCTCGCTCGAGATCGCGCAGCACGAGGGCGATGACGATGGCGATGGCCACGGGCGCGGCGAACGGCATCAGCCCGAAGTGCGGGGCGGCGAGGGTCTGCACGAAGTAGCAGAGCGCAGCAGCGATCAGCGCTGCGATGCGCAGGTCGACCTCGCGACGCGCCGAGCTCGGATCGGCGGCATCGGTCGCGGGACGCGCGAGCACGCGGCCGAACGCGAACGGGAGGAAGCAGCTCCACGGGAACAAGCCGTGGGCGATCTGACGGATGTGCAAATCGTAGGTGGGGAACTTGCGCGAACCGGTGGCGAGCGCGCCAACGGCAGCGACGAACCGGCCGTCCTCCGTCGTGAGGGCGACCGTGCAGCCTTCGGCGACGCCGAGCGCACCTGCGCCGAGGGCCGCGCCGATGATCGCGCGCTCTGCGCGCTCCTCGGGGGAGCCGCGCATCAGACCGAGCGCGAAGGCACCAGCGATGGCCGCGCCGACGAGCGCGCGGGCGCTCCCCGCGCGGAGGATCGCCTCTCCGAGCTCGGCATGCGCGAGACGGACTCCGAGCGCCGCAGCGCCGGTCACGATTGCGGCGCCGACGATCGTGAGCAGCGGCGCGCGCGAATCGACCGAACGATCGACGTTGGCCATGCGGACCAGCCACGCGGCGCCGACGGCGAGAGCAGGGGCGGTGCCGACGGCGAGCCCACGACACCCGACGCCCGCGGCGATGCCGATCGCGCCGAGCACCGCCCAAGGCAGGCGTGTCGCCCACGAAGTCGGCTCTCCATTGGCTTCGCGATCGAACGCGGCGACGGCGAGACCCGAGAGCGCGAGCGCGAAGGCGCCCATCGTCGCGGCGTCGCCGAGCATGAGGCGACCCTGGACGAGGAACGACGGCATCGTGGCGAGCACGACGCCCGAGAAGAGGCCTGCGCGTGCGTCGACGAGGCGGCCGACGGCGAGGGTGACTGCGATCGCGCCGGCGAGCGCCCAGAGTGCGAGCGGCAAACGGCCCGCACTCTCGGAGACGCCAAAAAACCGGAAGCCGAGCGCGACGGTCTGCACCATCACGATCGGCCTCAGGTCACTCGATTTGGAGCCGGCGTCGACGCCGCACGAAGCGAGGTCGAGCTTTCCGCTGGCGGCTGCACGACGACACCCCTGGTCGGCGAGCGTCAGCTCGTGCGGGTCCCACAGACCGAGCTTCGACAGATCCTTGAAAAGCAGCCAGCCCGCAATGAGCGCGACAGCGGCACATGCGATGAGGATTGGCTTCATCGCCCGCGTGCCGAGATGCTCGACACGCGGTGGCAGACTGTTGCGCCCTGCGGGCTCGGTTTTTTCGGTGGGAGTGCTCACGTCGCCCGGACCCTAGTCCGCGGAAACGATGAGGTCGAGCAGGAATTCTGCGGAAGCGGGCCAGCGTTCACCCGGATCGACCGTCAGGCCGACCCGAGGAAATCACTTGCCGAGCTTGGCGACCGCAGCGCTCAGACGGCCGACCGTGCGCGACGCAGCCTTGCTGTGGATCGCGCCGCGGGTGGCGGCCTTGTCGAGCTGCTCCACGGCCACGCGGAGCGCCGTGGTCGCGCCCGCCGCGTCCTTGGCTTCGATGGCAGCGCGAACCTTCTTCACGAAGGTACGGACCGCGCTCGTGCGAGCCTTGTTGCGGGCGGTGCGGGTGATGCGCTGACGGTTGCGCTTCTCGGCGGACGCGTGATTGGCCACTGGACTCCTCGAACGTGCGAATCCGGCCCCGTGGTGGGGCCAGGAGAAAGGGGTGCGCACTTTACCGACGTGGCGCCATTCGTCAAGGCGGAACCGGCCTGAAGAGAGGGGCGTCGGTGGGGGCCCCAGCCCTCCGCCCATGCTTTTTCCGGTCGGACCGTCTTACGCTCCAGACCCGATGCTCCCTCGCCGCTCCAGGACGCCGCTCCTCGTACTTCCACTCCTCGTCCTCCCGCTGCTCGTTGCCCAGCCTTCGTCGGCGCAAAAAGCGGGCATCGCCAAGCCGGCGACCTCGTCGTCGGTCTTCGTGCCGACCGGCAAGCTCGCCTCGGGCCTCGAGTCGGTCGAGAAGAGCGACTACACGGCGGCCGAGAAGGACCTCAAGGCGGTCACCGGCAAGGACGCCGCGCGCGCGACCGTGGGCCTCGCGAGAATCGCGTTCGACACCGGCAAGTACTCGGACGCCGAGACGCTCGCCAAGAAGGCTGCCGGTCTCGCGGGGAGCGACGTCGCAGTGAAGGCCGATGCCATCGGATGGCAAGGCCTCGCCCTGCTCGCCGTCGGCAAGATCGACGAGGCGATCAAGGCCTGTGAGCCGTTCCGCGACGAGGTGAAGGCGCCGCGGGCACGGTCGGTCATCGTGGAGGGCTACGTCCGCAAGGGGGACCGCGACGAGGCGCGGAACGTCGCCGACGCGCTGGAGAGCGACAGCGAGGGTGACGACCCGGTCTACAAGGATCCCGCCGCGCTCGCGTGTGTAGGCCGCGCAGCACACGCCGTGCGGCACGTGAAATACGCGAACTCGACCTTCAAAGAGGCGCAGCGACTGCAAAAGGGGCACGTCGAGACGAACCTCGCGTGGGCGCGGTTGTTCCTCGATTGGTACGATCCGGGGCACGCGCAGGAGAGCGTGCGTGACGTCCTCAAGACCGCGCCCGACAACCCGTGGGGCCACCTGCTCGCCGCCGAGGTCAAGCTCGCGCAGGCGTTCGACTGGGACGGCGCCAACAAGGAGCTCGACCTCGCGCTCAAGGTGAACCCGAAGCTCCCGCGCGCATACTTCGTGCGTGGCTCGATGGCGTTGCACGATCTCGAGATCAAGTCGGTCGAAGAGTCGATCGCCAAGGGTTTCGCCATCGATCCCAATGCCCTCGACCTCTGGTCGCTCAAGGCGGCGGCGCGGTTCCTCGACGACGACCTCCCGGGCTACGAGAAGGTCAAGGCGGAGGTCTTCAAGAAGAACCCGCACTACGGCGACTTCTACGTGAACCTCGGCGAGTTCGCCGACTGGGAGCATCGCTACGACGACATCGTCACGATGATGGAGGCGGCGACCAAGGTCGACCCGACCAACGGCAAGGCGTGGGCGGAGCTCGGGTTCAACCTGCTCCGACGCGGCGACGAGAAGGAGGGCCTCGCGGCGCTCGACACCGCGTACAAACACGACCGCTACAACGTGCGCCTCGTGAACATGCTGAACCTCTTCGAGAAGACCCTCTCGTCGAAGTACCAGCTGGTCGACGGCACCGGCCCGGCGAAGGTCTTCAAGTTCCGCATGCACAAGGAGGAGCTCGATCTCCTCGCGCACTACGTCCCTGCCACGATGGGCAAGGCGTGGGAGACGATGGTCAAGAAGTACGGGTTCACCCCGAAGAACCCGATCCAGATCGAGATCTTCCCCGAACGCGAGCACTTCAGCGTGCGCACCGACGGCATCCCCAACATGGGCCCCACCGGCGTGTGCTTCGGGCGGGTGATCACCGCGGTCTCGCCCAAGAAGGAGGCGTCGAACTGGGGCCTCGTGCTCTGGCACGAGCTCGGTCACGTGTTCGCCATCCAGCTCTCGAAGAACCACGTTCCGCGTTGGTTCACCGAGGGGCTCTCGGAGTACGAGACCATCGTCACGCGCCCCGAGTGGCACCGCGCGCTCGACCCGCAGCTGTGGGCCGCGCTCGAGGCCAATCGCATCCCCAAGGTCGCCGACCTCAACCGCGCGTTCACCCACGCGCGCACCCAGGGCGACGTGATCACCGCGTACTACGCGTCGTCGCAGATCATCGTGTTCCTCGCGGACACGTACGGGTTCCCGAAGCTCGTCACGATGCTGAAGCTGTGGGGCGAGGGGAAGAAGACGCCCGACGTCATCAAGAGTGCGCTCGGTGTTTCGGCCGACGCGGTCGACGAGGCGTTCAAGGCGTGGATCCGCAAGCGCCTCTCGCGCTACCAGGGCCAGTTCATGTTCGACGCCGCGGCGGTCCCCGAGACCGACGACGCCGAGAAGGCCGTGAAGGACGATCCGAAGAGTGCACCGAAGGCAGCGATGCTCTCGGCCGCGTACTTCCTCGATCACAAGTACAAGGACGCGGACGCGACGACCCAGAAGGCTCTCGGCCTCGACAACAAGAACCAGCTCGCCCACTACATCGCGGCGAAGCTCGCCTTCGGTCTGCGCAAGGACGCGGCCGAGACCAAGACGCACGTGCAGGCGATCATCTCCGCCGGCGGTGACGGCTACGTCGTCGAGAACATGCTCGCCGACCTCGCCGAGGCGCAGAAGGACAAGAAGGGCATGCGCGCTGCGCTGGAGAAGTCCGCGCAGTTCGACCCGACGCAGATCGAGCCGCTCATCGACCTGTGGCAGCTCGCCGAGGACGACAAGCGCGACGACGACGCGATCGCCTTGCTCCGCAAGATGGTCAAGATGGACCCGCACGAGCGGCTGCCCTGGAAGAAGCTGATGGGCGGGCTCGCGCAAAAGGCGCTGTGGGACGAGCTGATCCAGATCGGCGAGGGCGCGGTGTTCGTCGACGTGTACGCGCCCGAGGTTCACGCGCTCTACGCCCGCGCGCTGATCATGAAGGGGCGCATCAAGGACGGGTACGAAGAGATCGACGCCGGCCTCGCGGCCAAGCCGAAGCCCGAAGGCGAAGCGATGCTCCGCGTCGAGAAGGCCCGCGCGCTGTGGAAGGAGAAGAAGACACCGCAGGCGAAGACGGAGCTCGATGCCGCGGCCAAGCTCGACCCGAAGAGCCCTGATGTAGCTGCGCTCAAGGCCTTGCTGAAGTGAGTCGTGAGTCGTCAGTCGTCAGTCGTCAGTCCGAGACGAGACGAGACGAGACGAGACGAGACGAGACGAGACGAGAGACTCACCACGGAGTCGACCCAAGGGCGTGAAAACGAGCGCGAGAATTCACAGGGAGGCACGGAGGCTCGGAGGTCGAGATTTGTCTGCCGATCCGTGCGCAATGCCTCTCCTCACTGTGTAGGCGCAGAGCTGGTCGTAGTGTG